>Ga0181520_10004036_pt1 | contig 25062 bp, 24 predicted proteins | sample PEATcosm2014_Bin_29_FD_132451 | JGI IMG/M metagenome (GOLD analysis project Ga0181520, IMG submission 132451) | Peatland microbial communities from MTU Mesocosm Facility, Houghton, MI, USA - PEATcosm2014_Bin02_30_metaG | ecosystem: Environmental > Terrestrial > Soil > Wetlands > Peat | place...
CGTTTTTTCTACAGTAATGTCATCCCGATGGGATTCCGGATGGGTTGATTTGGGTGGAACGTTTTTTCTACAGTAATGTCATCCCGATGGGATTCCGGATGGGTTGATTTAGGGGATCGTTTTTTCTACAATCTACCTAGCGGCGGACAGGTAATGTCATCCCGATGGGATTATGGGTTGGTTATTTGGGGGAATGTTTTTTTTACAACCTGCCTACCTGCGGACAGGTAATGTCATCCCGCTGGGATTCTGGATGGATTGATCGGGGGATCGTTTTTTCTACAGTAATGTCATCCCGATGGGATTATGGGTGGGTTATTTGGGGGAACGGTTTTTCTACAATCTGCCTAGCGGCGGACAGGTAATGTCATCCCGATGGGATTCCGGATGGGTTGATTTGGGTGGAACGTTTTTTCTACAGTAATATCATCCCGCTGGGATTCTGGATGGATTGATCGGGGAATCGTTTTTTCTACAGTAATGTCATCCCGATGGGATTAAGGGTGGGTTATTTGGGGGAACGTTTTTTCTACAACCTGCCTACCTGCAGGCAGGTAATGTCATCCCGATGGGATTCCAGATGTTTTGTGAGATAATAATATATTTAATCATTTTTTTTGAATATTTTTGATTTTATGATAACTACTTTTATAATATATGCTGGAAGTTAATAATCTAACTAAGACGTTTAAAGACACGGTCGCCGTAGATGATATCTCTTTTAATGTGGAGCCCGGAAAAATATTCGGGCTGCTGGGTCCTAACGGCGCAGGTAAAACAACAATTATCCGTATAATACTTAATATCATCAAACCTTCGTCAGGGACGATTCTTTTTGAGGGCAGACCTTTTACAAAAGAATTCTTCAATGCTGCGGGTTACCTTCCCGAGGAAAGAGGACTGTATAAAAAAAGCAGAGTTTTAGATACTTTGCTGTACTTTGCAGGCTTAAAAAATATGAATAAAAAATCTGCAATTACCGAATCCATAAAATGGCTAAGCAAGCTTGGCATAGAAAATTATAAAAACAAAAAGATTGAGGAATTATCAAAAGGCAATCAGCAGAAGGTTCAATTTATAGCTTCGGTAGTTCATAATCCCAAATTATTAATTTTTGATGAGCCGTTTGGCGGATTTGACCCGATTAATCAGCAGATAATAAAAGATATATTACTTTCATTTGTTGATTCCGGAAAAACCATTATTTTATCCACACACCAGATGGATACGGCAGAAAAATTATGCTCTGATATTTTTTTAATCAATAAAGGTAAAGAAGTCTGCAGCGGAAGCCTTTGGCAAATTAAAAAGAAATCCGGGGCAAATACAATCAGGATAGAATTTGCAGGCGATTCTTCATATCTTAATTCAAATCCTTATGTTTCGCATATAGACAGCTACAGCAATTATGCGGAAGTTCAGTTAAAAGATAATATCCTGCCGTATGATTTTTTAAGAACAATAATAGATAAGATTAATATCAATCAATTTTCCATTATCGAGCCTTCATTAAATAAAATATTTATAGACGCTATAAAGGGGAATTCTTATTAAATGAATAAAGCTTTTATCATTGCAAAGTGGGAATACCTGGAAAAAATAAAGACCAAGACGTTTATTATTTCGTTATTCCTTACACCTATCATTATTATAGGTTTTGCCTTAGCGCCCACTCTTATTTCAAACCGGCAGGATGATACTACAAAAGTAATCGGCGTTATAGATACTTCAGGGAAGTATTTTACACCGCTATTACGGAATGTTGAAAAATATAAGCTTACCAACGGTCAGCCGAATTATTTACTGATAAATTTAGCCGGAAGGGATAAAAATTTTACCGGTATAAAGAAATCAGCAGATGAGAACACACTTTCAGGAAAACTTGAAGGTTATCTTTTAATCCGGGAATATTCTAATGATTCAACTAAAGCTGAATACAGGAGTAAAAACTCGGGAAATTTTAAAGATCTGGGTATCTTAAGGGAAGCATTTAACAATACGCGTATTGAATTAAAATTATCCGAAGAAGGAATAAACCCATCCCTTATGAAGTTTATTTCAAACAGCGTTGATATTAAAGCACTCAAAATTGAAAAAGGGGGAGAAGAATCCCCATCGGATTTTCTTATACTTTTTTTTACGTCGTTTATATTCATAATTCTTTTAATGATGATGGTAATTTCATCGGGCGGAATGCTTATAAGAAGTTTAGTGGAAGAAAAATCGAATAAATTAATAGAGATCATAATTTCGAGCTGCACACCGAATGAATTGCTTGCGGGTAAAGTTTTAGGGCTTAGCGGCTTAGGATTAACGCAAGTATTTATATGGACTCTAATCGGCGCAGCTCTGGCAAGTTCGGCAATATTACCGCGCGAAGTTTTTAATCATATTTTACCCGTATTATTATTTTTTATTTTAGGGTTTGTTTTTTACTCTGCAATTTATGTCGGCATCGGTTCAATTGTAACAACCGAGCAGGAAGCACAGCAAATTACAAGTTATTTAAGTTTAGCAATGATTTTGCCGGCAGCCTTTGCATTGCCGGCAATTGAAAATCCCAATTCAGCATTTGTTCATATTTTATCATTTATACCATTTACCATTCCTGCAATAATGATCCTTAGGTTTAATATTGGTCCAATCCCGGTATGGGAAGTGTTAGTTTCCATAGCCATAATGGCTGCGTCGATATATTTATCAATCATTGCGGCAGGCAAAGTATTCAGGGTAGGGATATTATCTTACGGAAAACGTCCGGCTTTAAAAGAAGTAATAAGCTGGCTAAGAGAATAATATTTGTATAAACGAAAACATATTTCAAAATTAATAAATTCTTAAACCCGAATGCTTTATTTAGAATCTGCAATTGCAGCCGCGCTCCCTATGTTAGTCTACCTGATTATTATCCGGAAGTACGACAGATATGACAGAGAATCAACGGGCATAATCCTGCAAAATTTTTTATGGGGAGGACTTGAAGCCGTATTTTTTGCAATAATAGGAAGCAGCCTGCTTTATTACATGCTGTCATATTTTATTCAGAATCAAAGGCAGTTAGAAAGGACTGAAGTAATTCTTATCGCTCCGTTTGTGGAAGAAATGACAAAGGGTTTATTTCTTCTTATTGTTTTTTCCAATAAAAAATTTGATAAAGTAACCGATGGACTAATATACGGAGGAGCCATCGGACTTGGCTTCGGGATGACGGAAAACTTTCTTTACTTTATCGCATACGGCAGTACGGCTTTTTCAGGATGGATAACAATAGTAGTTATAAGAACGCTCTTTTCCGGAGTAATGCATTGCGCAGCGACGGCTATTTTCGGCGCTTTCTTAGAATATTCAAAGTTTAAAAATATTTTTTATAAAATTATTTTCCCGCCTATAGGGATCTTTATTGCAATATCCATTCATTTTGCGTGGAACTATTGCGTAAGTTTAGAATCGACTACACTTATTGGTTTTATATTTGTATTTTTCACTATAATAATTTTTATTATTATTTTATCGGCTGCGCTATTTAGTGAAAAAAGAATTATCTACAGGGAATTATCAGAAGAGGTTATGAACGGTTTAATACCTGCAGAACATATAGAAATTTTAAATTCATCAAAACGGAACAAGCCAGGCTGGGTTGATGAAAGTATAAGGAAATTATATATCAGAACGGCTGCGGTTTTGGCATTAAGGAAAATGGAATTAAAAAGCTCAAAAGGGTTAAGCAGAAAATTTTATGAAAGGGATATTGAACATTACAGGTCTTTTATACAGAATCTGCTTGCGCAATCTCAGATGAAATAAAACATGAAAACGAATTCTTCTATTTATTTATTTTCAAATTCTCCGAGATTCAATAAAGAAGCGGCGCCGGATTTTGAATCATTCGGAAGAGACGACTCTCTTTTATTATATTCATCGTTAATTTTGAACCATAAAGAAATTCTGGAACAATTGCCCGGCGCTATAAATTTAATTTCCTGTTTTGATAATACCGATAAGGATTTTTTACCCGAAGAATTAAAGAAAAGCCGGTTTCAATTTATATTCGGCGATACGGCTGAAAAGAAAGAGCTGCTTAAAATAATGTCGGATAAATATTTTAACGACAGCGTTAATAACTTAATTATCCTTGCCGATTCAATAGGCATTACCTGCGAAGACATACAAAAAGCCTTTAACCTGCTTCAAATAGAGGATGAAGTAATAGTTATCGGTAAGACTAATAATAACCAAATCGCTTTTATAGGATTTAATTCCTTTAATAAAGAATTATTTTTTGATATTACATGGGATAATCTGACATACGATTACCTGCTTTCAAAAGTGAATAAACATGAAAATTTAATTCATGTATTGGGGAATTATATGCTGATTAATTCAATTATAGATTTTAGGAATCTGTACGCCGAATTATCAAAAAAAGAAAGCCTTGCATACTGCAGCCGGGTTATACACGAAAGATTTACAAATCTATTCATTGAATACAAGGAACTTCTTAAATGAAGCCTGTAGGAATTTTCGGCGGATCGTTTGATCCGATTCATACCGGGCACTTAATAGCCGCACAAGCAGTAAAAGAGATAAGGAATCTTGAAAAAATAATTTTTATCCCGGCGTTTACTTCGCCGCATAAAACCGGTTCGGAAAGTTCAAACGGCAAGCATAGATTAAATATGATACAGCTTTCGACACATGATATTCCGTACTTCGATTATTCGGATATAGAGATAAAGAAAGAATCCGTATCATATACAATTGATACTCTTTCGGCATTAAAAAAAAGATATGAAAATATTGAATTAATCATAGGCTACGATAATATTATTGATTTCAGCACATGGAAAGAGCCCGATAAGATTTTAGAACTTACAAAGCTGATTGTATTAAGAAGGAAAACACCGGTTGAACCGGCGGCGGCAGATAAATATTTTCATACTGCAATCTTTGTTGATACGCCGGAAATAGAGATAAGTTCCAGTGAAATCAGACAGAGGGTTGCAGATAATAAGCCCATTGATTTTCTTGTCCATCACAAAGTAAAAGAATATATTACTAAATTTAAATTATATAAAAAGGATTACGCATGAAGATTCTTGTTACGGGAGGCGCCGGATTCATAGCTTCCCATATTGCAGACGCTTTTATCAATGAAGGTCATAAAGTTTTCATTTTAGATAATCTTGCCACAGGGTTTGAGAAAAATATAAACCCAAAAGCAGTTTTTTTAAAAGCCGATATTTGTGATAAAGATATTTCTAAATTTTTTGAAAAAGAAAAGTTTGATTTAGTCGACCATCATGCCGCACAAATGGATGTACGCCGTTCCGTAGCCGATCCTTCTTTTGATGCAAATACAAATATTCTCGGAACGATAAATCTACTTCAAAATTGTATTGCGCACGGAGTAAAGAAATTCATATTTGCTTCAACGGGAGGCGCAGTATACGGCGAGCAAAGTTATTACCCGGCAGATGAAAATCACCCGCTTGCTCCCCTTTCACCATACGGAATATCCAAGCTTGCCGTAGAAAAATATTTATACTTTTTTAAGGTTCAATATAATTTTAATTATACTATACTCCGCTATGCAAATATTTTCGGACCAAGACAAAATCCATTCGGGGAAGCGGGCGTAGTGGCAATTTTTACAAGCAAATTATTAAACGGAGAGCAGCCTGTTATTAACGGCACCGGGCGGCAAACGCGGGATTATGTATTTGTTGAAGATGTTGTAAAGGCAAATTTGCTTGCGCTAAAAGATGCAAGCAGCGATATTTATAACGTCGGCACAGGTAAAGAAACAACGGTAAATGATATTTTCAATCTTCTTAACGGGATTATAGGAAAAGGACAGGAAGAAAAACACGGGCCTGCAGCCGCCGGCGAACAAATGCGGAGCGTAATAACTTCTGAAAAGATGTTCCATAAGTTCAACTGGAAGCCTTCCACAAAATTGGAAGACGGATTAGAAAAGACTGTGGAGTATTTCAGGGCAAATATAAAAGCGTGAAGTTTTTACATTTCCACGGCTATTGAAGTTGCAAATAATAATTCCCATATTTTAAAGTTTAATGTTGGAGTTATTCAGCCTTAATGGATTTTAAGCCTTTGCATTTTTTTACGTCAAAATATTTGCTAATAATTACAATTCTAATCATTTTAGTCAGTTCAAGTTCATTCCCCCAACAAAGCAGGCTATACAAAGCAATCAATTATATTTCTACTTTCATTTCTTCGGATTACTTCAATGATTTAAAGAAAACAAATAATGATTTAGCGTTAGCCGATACAATTTATCTCCGGATGCTGAAATATGAAAATTATGATTATTTAAATACATTATTTGAATTAACATTTGCGGTGATACCTTATAATAAAGTACATGTCAGAATCCCGATTATTAATAGTATAGTAATATACCGGCTTCCCTGCGCACCGGATAGCATATACCGTAAGAAAAATAATAACCTGCCGAAACGTTTTTTCTTTGACACACCTGCCGATAATTACGGGGATAAAGATAAACTTGCGCATTTTTTCGGCAGCGCATACATATCTTACGCGCAAAGCATTTTTGATTTAGGCAATCTAATTGGTTATTTTGTAGAAGTGTTTGAAGAAAATTTTGAAGTGCAGGACGCAATAGATCCAAGGGATTTGCAGACTAATACTTTAGGAAATATTTTCGGGGAGATGTTAAAGAAAGATAAAAATATCCTCCCCTCACAGGTTATGATAATTCGTTCACTATTATTCTTAAGATTTCACTTATGAGCTCAATATTAATTATAGACGATGAAAAGGAAATTTGTGAAAGCATAAAAATGATCCTTGATTACGAGCATTACACAGTAGATTATTCTACCGGCGCGCCCGAAGGGATTGAAAAGCTTTTTGCAAACAAATTTTCATGCTTACTGCTTGATATTCAAATGCCGGGAATGAACGGATTTGAAGTTTTAAAAAAAATAAGAGAGAATAATTCCTCAACCCCGGTAGTTATAATTTCCGCACACGGTAGTATTGAAAATGCAATAAAAGCAACCAGGCTTGGGGCATTTGATTTTATAGAAAAACCGGTTGACAGGGATAAACTTTTAATTAGCGTTAGAAATGCGGTAGAACAATATAAATTATTAAATGAAAACGCTGAAATAAAACACATTTTAGAGCCGGATACGGAAATTTTAGGTAAAAGCAAAGCAATACAAAACATTCTTGAACTTATTGACCGGATTGCGCCGATAGATACGCGTGTTTTGATTACGGGCGAAAACGGCACCGGGAAGGAACTTGTTGCAAGAGCGCTTCATAATAAAAGCCCGAGAAAAAATAAACCTTTTGTGGAGGTTAACTGCGCGGCAATACCAAATGAACTAATCGAATCTGAATTATTCGGGCATGAGAAAGGATCATTTACCGGCGCATTTCAACAGCGCATTGGAAAGTTTGAGCTTGCAAATAAAGGCACAATATTTCTTGATGAAGTCGGCGATATGAGTCTTCAGGCACAGGCAAAAGTTTTAAGAGTAATTGAAGACAACAAAATCGAACGCGTAGGGAGCGCTAAAAAGATTGAAGTGGATGTGAGAATTTTAGCGGCAACCAATAAGAATTTACCCGATGAGATTGAAAAAGGAAATTTCCGTGAAGATCTTTTTCACAGGCTGAATGTGATACCCGTTCAAATTCCCCCTCTCCGGGAAAGAATAGAGGATATAACTATATTAGTCCGTCATTTTGCAAGCGATATTACCGTAAAGCATAAAAAGCCCGCCGTAATATTTACAGATGATGCGTTGAAGTTCCTGCAGTCATTATCATGGAGCGGCAATATACGGGAATTAAGAAATGCCGTTGAAAGAATAATAATACTAACTGATAAGAAAGAGCTCACAGGAAAAGATATTGAATTTTTAGTTACGGGCGGTAAAAGCTCATTAGGAGATATAATAGATACAAGCAATTCTTTCCAGGAATTCAAGGATAAATCCGAAAAGGCATTTATTATTAAACAATTAAAGGCAAATGACTGGAATATAAGTAAAACTGCCGAAGCGCTTGAAATTCAGAGAAGTCATTTATACAATAAAATAAAGAAATACGGAATAGAGAAGGCAGAATAATTTAACCGGAGGTTTACCTATATGGGAGATTCTATTTTTTCTAAAATTATTAAAAGGGAGATACATGCAGATATTGTTTACGAGACAGAAAATGTACTGGCATTCACGGATATAAATCCACAGGCGCCGGTTCATATTTTAATTATTCCTAAAATAGAAATTCCTAAAGTTACCGACATCGACGGGAAAAAACATTCACAGCTTTTAGGCGAACTTTTTGACGCGGCTAATAAGCTTGCTAAAGATTTTAAAATTGACCAGGACGGTTTCAGGCTCGTCTTCAACTGCGGAGTTAACGGCGGGCAGGATGTATATCACCTTCACATGCACTTACTCGGGGGAAGGAAAATGGCATGGCCTCCGGGATAAGAACTTATTCTGCATCTTTCAGAATTTTTTCCACCTTTTTCATAACTGTTAAATAACCGGGCAGCTTACTATTTATTTCATCAAAATATTCCTCATTGTAAATATGACTCAGCTTATTCCGGTCATCAAGCATGTTCAGCATTATTTCATATTCTTCCTGTGAGATTGCTTTCAACAAATAAAACTCCTTGATTGCATGTTTGGGAGATTTGGCATCAATGCTATGGAAAAAATATAAATAATTTTTAATTGCCTTCAATGTAAGCTCACTGCTGTATTCAAATTTTTGTATTCTACCGTTTTTAATAACGTCGGAAACTTCTTTATTATATTCCGCCAAGCTAATATTTAAAGAGTTTTCAAAGCCCGTAATTGCCTTGATCAATGATTCAAGTTTAAGTTGAAATCTATCCCTCTGTTCCATATAATTATTTTTTCTGCCGCTATTTTTTTTAATTTAGAATTTACCTTTGAAAAATCCGTAATGTCTATATGATAAGGCACAACTGATTCTTCAATCGCATCATTTATTTGTCTTATCAGGGTGTTATCAATTTTTACCGAGCTCCATAATCCAATGTCAATATCGGAATCATGTCTTGCATCGTTTGCCGCCCGTGATCCATATAAAAAAACAGATATTTTTTCTTTGTCCACAAGGCTTAAAATTATTTCTTTTGTAATTTCAACGTATTTGTTATTTGTTTCAAACATGATACTTAAAATAATACTTTTAAAAATAATAATTAATTTTGCCTAAAAATACATATATGGAATGTTATGTGCTACTATTCCACTATTTTAAATTTTACTCCGGCTGTAATCCATTTTCCGGGCAGGAACGCCAACAGCCTGCGCCTTAAAATGCGAACAAAAGTTTTTTCCGACGTCTAAAATTATTATTTTTGAAAAGATTATTTAAATAATCTCAAAATAACATTCAGCATTATAACTCTAAGAGATCATTAAAAATGAAAAGAACTGCATTAAATAAATACCGCTTCTTTGATCCGGACAAAGCCATAAGAAAAATTGCTTATGAACTTTATTTACAAGTTAAGAATTTGCCGATAATAAGTCCGCACGGACATGTTGATCCAAAACTTTTAGCAGAAAACGAACCATTCCCCGATCCATCGGAACTAATAATTATTCCCGACCATTATTTGTACAGAATGTTATATTCGCAGGGAATTCCGCTTGAATCACTCGGCATCCCCTCAATTGACGGAACTGAAGTAGAAAAAGACAGCCGAAAAATCTGGCAAATATTCGCAGATAATTTTTATCTTTTTAACGGGACGCCTTCAAGCATTTGGCTTCAATATCAATTTACAGAAATTTTCGGTATCCGGGGAAAATTGAATTCTGAAAACGCAATGGTTATATACGATCTCATCAGGGAGAAATTACAAAGCAAAGAATATTTACCCAGAGCGCTTTTTGACAGATTCAATATTGAAGTATTGAGCACGACCGACGGCGCTTCCGATAATTTAGAACATCATAAAAAAATTAAAGAATCAGGCTGGAACGGTAAGGTACTGCCCTGCTTTCGCCCTGATGCGGCAGTCAACATTACTGCAAAAAATTGGAAAAGAGAAATTGACAGATTAAGCAGCGCAAGCGGAATAGATATTTGTTCGTATAAAAAATATATTCAAGCTATAAAGAATAGAAGAGAATTCTTCAAATTGATGGGCGCTGTTTCTACCGATCAAGGAGTAGAAAGTTCTTATACACATAAGTTAAGCGAAAATGAATGTGAAGCAATATTCCAAAAAGCTCTTAAAGGAGATGCGACCGGAGAAGATTCAAAAATGTTTACCGCTAATATCCTTATGGAAATGGCAAAAATGAGCATTGAGGACGGACTTGTAATGCAAATCCATCCGGGGGCTATGCGAAATCATAATTTAGAAATATTTAACAAATTTGGTTCCGATAAGGGAGCAGACATCCCGGTTAAAACAGAGTACACAAAAAATATGTATGAATTTTTAAATGAATTTGGAAACAATAAGAATTTAACGGTCATTATTTTTACGCTGGATGAGACGACATATTCAAGAGAGCTTGCGCCTCTTGCAGGGCATTATCCCGCATTAAAATTGGGCCCGGCATGGTGGTTCAATGACAGTATAGAGGGAATGGCAAGATTCAGAGAAAGCGCGACTGAAACTGCCGGAATTTATAATACTGCCGGGTTCAACGATGATACAAGAGCATTTCTTTCAATCCCTGCAAGGCATGATCTTTCCAGAAGAATTGATTCAAACTTTCTTGCGGGAATGGTTTCAAGGCATATTATCTCAAAAGATGAAGCAGTCAGTATGGGAAAGGCGCTTGCTTATGATTTAGTAAAGAAAGCATATAAACTATAGATTTACCGCATAGGCATCAACTTAACAATTATGTTTTTAATTAGAATTTGTATAAACATTATAAGCCGCAGGCTTACAGGTTATTTTTGGCATAAAACGAAAGTTATTTATAACGCAGCTTAATGAAATCTTAATAACTGCGCGAGGTGAGTTAATAATATGAATTTGAAATATTTAAAGATACATAACAGCGATAATGTAGTAGTGGCAGTTGAAAGAATAGCAGCTGGTGAAAAAATTCTATTTGAAGGTAATGAGATTATCTTAGCAGAAGCAGTAAACAAAGGGCATAAGATAGCTATCGACAATATTAAAGCAGGTGAAAGAATAATTAAGTATGGGCATGTAACCGGCAGCGCTGTACGGGATATTAAAAAGGGCGAATGGGTTCATTCGCATAATCTAAAGACAAACCTCAGTGATTTAGCTGAATACCACTATAATCCGGTAAAGTATAATACTACAAAGAGCGCAAAAGAAGTTCCAACATTTTCCGGCTACAAAAGAATGAACGGGAAAGCGGGTACAAGGAATGAAATATGGATCATCAATACAGTGGGCTGTGTTAATACTACGGCAGAAAGAATAGCAAGGATTGCAAATGAAAAATTTAAGTCGGAGAATTTTGACGGTGTATTTTCTTTTTCACATCCTTACGGATGCAGTCAGCTTGGCGATGATCTTACAAACACACAAAAAATTCTTGCCGGGTTAGTTAATAATCCCAATGCAGGCGGAGCGCTAATACTTGGGCTTGGATGTGAAAATAACCAGATGAGTTCCCTGTTGAGCCTGACCGGCAGTGCAGACAAAGAAAGGATAAGAAGTTTTAACTCGCAGGATGTTGGAGATGAAATTGAAACAGGTATCAATAATATTGAAGAGTTATTTCAGATAATAAAGAATGATAAACGGGAAGAAATACCAATATCCGAATTAGTAACCGGTGTTAAATGCGGCGGTTCGGATGGATTTTCGGGTATCACCGCCAATGCACTTGCAGGCAGGATAACCGACCTGATTACCTCATACGATGGTACGGTATTACTTACGGAAGTACCGGAAATGTTCGGCGCCGAACAGGAATTGATGAACAGGGCAAAGGATGAATATACTTATAATAAAATAGTTTCTATGATAAACAGCTTTAAAAAATACTTTACCAATCATAATCAGCCGGTTTATGAAAATCCTTCACCAGGGAATAAGGAAGGCGGATTAACGACGCTTGAAGAAAAATCGTTAGGCGCTATCCAAAAAGGAGGAACATCGCAGATAACCCGTGTATTAGATTATGGTGAAGTAATTTCCAGAACACCAGGGAACGGGCTGGTATTGTTAAAAGCTCCCGGCAATGACGGTGTTTCGTCTACCGCTATGACGGCAAGCGGCGCTGCAATACTGCTGTTTACTACAGGAAGAGGCACACCACTTGGCTTCCCAGTTCCTACGATAAAGATATCTTCGAATACAGATATTTATAATAAGAAGCCTGACTGGATAGATTTTAATGCAGGCAGACTGCTTGAAAGTGAAAAAGATATTGACCGGCTGGCAGATGAATTATTCAGATTTATCATTGACACAGCATCCGGGAAAATAAAAACTAAAAACGAGCTTAACGGTTACAAAGAAATAGCGATTTGGAAAGAAGGAGTGACTTTATGAAAGGATACACTTCCATTTGATTTTCTAATAATCAATTCGACCGTCATCAGCCATAAACCATTCAAACAAAGACAAAAAGGTATAACGGTAGTAATTTCATATCTCTATTTAAGCAGCCCATGACTGCCTCAAAGGGCGGCTATGCCAAAGTTAAGGACCGCTATATTGATCGACTTATATAAATTTAATCCGGATATACAACAAGGTAAAAATGAAAGAAATGCAATTAAACAAAAAATACATATTATCAAAAGACTTTAAAGTAAAAGATATAACCGTTGGTTCATTAGAAAAAATGCAGGAAAAAGTGATCCAATTTGGCGAAGGCAACTTTCTAAGGGCTTTTGTCGATTGGCAGTTTAATGAATTAAATAAAAAAGGGCTGTTCAACGGTAAAATAGTTCTTGTTCAACCTCTTGCCGAGGGAATGATAGACGTAATAAACAGACAGGATGGTTTATATACCCTGCTCATGCGCGGATTAAAAAACGGCAGACAGATTGAAACGACAGAGATTATTACTTCAATCAGCAGGGGGCTGAATCCATATAAAGATTGGAAAGGCTTCCTTGAGTGCGCTGCAAATGCCGGACTCAGATACATTGTTTCAAATACGACAGAAGCAGGAATTGCATATAACAAATTATTATTTTCAAAGGATGAATGTCCATCGACCTTTCCGGCTAAGGTGACAGCTTTTCTATATGAGCGCTTTCAGAAGTTCGACGGCGATCTTAATAAAGGGATGATAATACTTACATGTGAGCTTATTGAAAATAACGGAAGCGCTCTTAAAAAATATGTTCTTCAACATGCTGAAGATTGGGAGCTTGGATCAGACTTTACTAACTGGATTGAGCATGGGAATTACTTCTGCAATACACTTGTAGATAGAATAGTTCCGGGATTTCCCAAAGATGAAATAGAAGATATTACTCATAGGCTTGGTTATGAAGATAAAGTAATTGTTACGGCAGAAATATTTCATTTGTGGGTTATCCAGGTAGATGAAAAAATAAAAGATGAGCTCCCTTTTGCCAAAGCAGGATTGAATGTAATACTGACAAATGATATTCAGAAATACAGAACGCTTAAAGTGAGGATATTAAACGGGACTCATACAACACTTACAATCCCCTCATTTCTTGCCGGCAATAATACCGTGAAGGAATCTTTTGATGATAGTATTATTAGTCAATTTATTAATGAAGGAATATTTAATGAAATACTCCCTGTACTTAATTTCCCTAATGAAATGAAAGTTGAATTTGCAAAAAATACAATTGAGAGATTTCAGAACCCTTTTATCAAGCATTACCTTCTCTCAATATCATTGAATTCTATTTCTAAATACAAAGTAAGAGTTTTACCTACTGTTTTAGAATATCATAAAATGTACAATCGTTTACCCAAAGTACTTGTATTTTCACTTGCTGCGCTTATTATATTTTATAAAAATAAATATGCGAATATTGACAAAATTGAACTGAGAGAATACGAGGTTAATGATAATCCGGACGTTATTACTTTTTTCAAAGATTTAAGCAACGAAACGGATTACCGAACGGTAATAAAAAAGACTTTATCAAATTTAAATTTTTGGGACACGGATCTTAATCCAATTGAAGGGCTGGCTGAAAAAATTGTTGAATTCAGCAAGTCGATAATTAATACCGGAATAAGGAATGCAATAATAGAATTGAATAGTAAATAAATCCAAGGATAGAAATGGGAAAAGAAGAAACAATCAAATCATTAATTAACTGCGGTGCAATAGCAGTAATCAGACTTGCTGATCCGGACAAGTTAATAAAAGTTGCGCAATCAATTTATGAAGGAGGAGTAACGGGGATTGAAATTACAATGACTATCCCCGATGCAATAAATGTAATTAAAAAAGCCGCCAATGAACTTGGCAGCTATATGGACATTGGAGTGGGCAGTGTGCTTGACGCCGTAACTGCACAGAAAGCCATAGATGCGGGAGCAAAGTATGTAGTAAGCCCTGTATTTAAGAAAGAAATTATAGCCACAGCCCACAAGAATAATATACCTGTAATGCCCGGCGCATTTACACCAACGGAAATCCAGACTGCCTATGAAGCCGGCGCAGATATAATAAAAATATTCCCTGCTGATATTGTGGGAATGGCGTTTTTCAAAGGAGTTTTGGCTCCTATGCCGTATTTAAAACTAATGCCTACGGGCGGAGTGAGTCTTACCAATGCCGGTGAATGGCTGAAAGCGGGCGCATGCGCCGTAGGTGTAGGTTCGGCGTTATTAGATAAGAAAGCAATTTCTTCCGGCAATTACCAGGTATTAACGGAAAATGCCAAGATACTAATGGAAAGTATCAGGCAAGCGAAACGGGATTAAATCGCCGATTTCAGATCAGTTGAAATACTTAAACCGAGGTTAATTAAAAAGAAAATTTAAATCGAAGGAGAAATTTAATGTCTGAAAAAATAGTAACAATGGGTGAAATAATGCTAAGGTTATCAACTTCCGGCTTTGCCAGGTTTGTGCAAGCACAAGAGTTTGACATTAATTACGGAGGCGGTGAAGCCAACGTTGCGGTTGCCTTATCTAATTATGGCTTTGATAGTTATTTTATATCAAAATTACCGAAACATGAAATAGGACAGGCGGCTATAAACAGCATGCGAAGGTACGGAGTTAAAGATGACTATATAATAAGAGGCGGAGAGCGGGTGGGAATTTATTTTCTGGAAACAGGCGCCAGCCAAAGAGCCTCTAAAGTTATCTATGACAGGGCAGACGCCGCCGTAACAACTTTGAGTAAAGATGAATTAGATTGGGATAATATATTTAAAAACGCCAAATGGTTTCATTGGACGGGCATAACACCTGCATTAAGCGGTACCGTTCAAGAATCCTTAATAGCAGCCTGCGATGCGGCTAAAAGAAACGGGACGGTAATCAGTGCCGACTTAAATTTCCGCGCAAAATTATGGTCTCCGGAAAAAGCCCAATCCGTTATGATCCCGCTGATGGATTACGTTGATATCTGCATTGCCAATGAAGAAGATGCTGAAATGAGCTTAGGATTTAAAGCAGGTAAAACAAATGTTGAAAGCGGAGAACTTGATGAAAAAGAATATTATGAGACAGCTAAATCGTTAAAAGAACAATTTAATTTCAAAGCGGTTGCAATCACTCTAAGAGAAAGCTTTTCAGCTTCAAGAAACAGGTGGAGCGCTTTGCTCATTGATGATAAAGACTGCAAAGAACCATACCGCTCAAAGAGATATGATATTCAAATTGTTGACCGCGTTGGCGGAGGAGACTCATTTGCAAGCGGCTTAATTTACGGACTGATTAAAAAAAATAATACGAAAGACGCGCTTGAGTTCGCCGCTGCCGCTTCATGCATAAAACATACAATACCGGGAGACTTTAACCTGGTCTCAGTTGATGAAGTTGAAAAACTGGCTAAAGGAAGCGGCTCCGGAAGAGTAGAACGGTAATTGGGTTCAGCTAAAGAAATATATATTAAGCCGGAATCAGGCTTTCACAGCTTGAAAATATTACCTGGTTATGGATTGAATTTTGAGACATTATATATTTTATAGCATCCAACGCACTAAACGAATCATATTCATCACACATCAGATGACTTAAAAAACTCACATCATCGCCCAAGGTAAAGATCGGCAATTCATCAGGATTACCGAACCCGGTGGCTGAAAACAGACCATTACACAGGCAGCGTGAATCTTTAGCATCTTCAAGTTTTCCGCCTTTACGCAGATAATCATTTATAGGCTCACTTGAGCAACGAAACCCAATTTTATTGCCGGTTCTTTTATAAGGAACAAGTAATGCAGATAAATCGCATACCCGTTTCCGTTCATTATAAATGGCGGAATCGGATTGTGAACCATCAAGCTGTACAACCTTAAAAGGAAAACCCGTCGGCGATGCTTTTGGGTCAGTTCTGATATTTAGTTTGCCGAGATAACCTAAGCGTCTCATCTCATTACGATAGGATGATTTCATACCGGAATTATCACTTAAAGCAAATACAGAACCAGCCTGTATACCGACCGCGCCAACTGCCTGCGCTTCTGCTAAACCTTCAGGCGATGCAAGCGATCCTGCTACCCAAAATGGAATATTAAGTGATTCAAGGTTTTTAAAAGATACCTCATCTTTTTGACCATAGACGGGCTGACCTGTTTCGTCAAATATTCCCTTAATTCTGGGCGGCGCGTTATGTCCTCCTGCAGTAGGCATTTCAACAACAAATCCCTGGATGCTATCAGCCGGCAGGCGTTTAGCCATCAGCGACGCTAAAACATCTGTTGATACAATCGGCAGAAAACCAGGGCGTTTTAGTTCAGGAAATTTTGTATTAAAGAATGCGCCGGGATTGAAACTGATAGTTTCAGTTCCAATATTGCTTCCCTCGATAATAACGCGATAAGATGGAGTACCACCTGAAGCAATAGCATCTAATACACCGGGGATCTGAAGCGTAATCCCGGCTCCCATTGTTACAAAATCTACACCGGCGAGCATAGCTCCTGTTATATGATAAATGTGCGGAATTTGAATCTTCTCCAGATAATTTACACTGATAGGACCGGAGTGTCCTTCCTTAGCGAGCCAGATAAAACAAAAACTTGCGGCTACAGTAAGCTCAATAAGATCGCGGCGGGATTGCATAGTAAATGCAGGCAACTTCTTGAACTTATGATCAGCAGAAATTCCACCATTTACAAAATATGTACTAATGATACGTTCAGCTACTTCCGGGAATGGGAAATGCTCAAGCGCCCGCCGGTAATGTCCGTTCCGATCTCCCGACTGAAGAACACGTGCAAGTATCCGTTCTGCGGCGACGCACGAAACTGTGCCGAGCGCTCCGGACCTGGAACAAGCATTGGCAAGAAAAGGGGTTGATATATAAACTCCCATCCCGCCCTGGATAATTTGAGGTAGAATAATTTTGAACTCCTTAATAAACGAATTAATAAAACCGGACCAGGTTAATTAGGCGAATGAGCCATAATTCTGCCGCTTATATAATTTGCAATAGGAAATCAATCTACTTAGTAAAGCGGCATTGTTAAATAGAATAAATGCCAAATCACAAATTGCTATTGAATTTTACCGCAGATTTTTCCATACGGAAACTTTTGCTTATTTACTTTTACAAAAGTTTTGCTTTTGCTCATCCATGTATGAAGGCAGTCGGGATTGGTATCTTTAACGCTTAATACTAAAATGAATTATAAATACCTGCCATATTTTTATTTTATTTACCTGATTTAACGAGAATTTAATTTGAATAATTATTCTATTGGATTCCGGTTAAATAAGATATATTAAAATTTCCTGAATTTAATGATGCAGAAAATAAATTCATTGAACCGTAATTCCTACTATAATTTTTATGGAAGGGAAGTTTTACAAAAGTATTACAATCAGAACATTTAAGATATTAGTTTAATAATCAGCAGCAGCGCTAATTGAATGAAAATGTTATAAGGTTATTCCCCGTCCGGTCAATTTATTTATGTACTAACAGGATTTGCTTTGCAACGACAGCAAGGTAAGCAATTCGGATTCATTGTCAGTCAAATGAGAATTATGATTTGCTTTATTATCATTAACTTCCAAAATTTCTTTTTCGAATGCAGGGAGCATGAAAATCTTAATATCCACTCCATTAACCTCAATAATTTCTTTTTGCTTTAATGAATTTAAAACCATGTCGAATTTATTTATATCCCACCCGGGTAATTTTTTTATAAATTCTTTTTTATTTAGAACAGTTTTATGGTGCGTATATATCCGTTCACGTTTTTTATCATCATGTATGTTCATAACAACATTCCTAAGATTTTATTCTTAGTTAAATATAGTATAATGGATAAGCAATAGCTAAGTAAAATAAAAGGTTTAATGCGTTATAACACCTTAGCAACCGGGAGCAATGGAACTGCGCAAAGTTACTGATAAATAAAAATGATCTTATAATAAATCTTATTTAACATCCAGGGTATCCTTTCGGTTGAAAGAAGGGATGTTAAACTTACGGCTTAATTTACCGATAGCATTCATATTTATATTCCCAACTATATTTACAAATGTAGCTTTGCCGTTTTTTTCCAAAGTAGCCACAACGAGTCCGGAAATTTCTTTATTATTCCCTGCCGGCTTAATATAAACGAAAGTATATTCATCAGGCTCTTTCACTTTGACAATTCTATTCCAATTTTTTGACGTAAGGCTTTCATCCATTTCATTCATTTTGCCGAGCAGTTCTTTTTGTTCTTTTAATTTCACATCAAATGAGTAGACTTTAACCAGCTTTAAGCCATGAAGGATATTTGCAAGGTCATCTTTATTATTATCCGTTGATCCGTTCATCATGCTTAACAAATGGTCGTCAATATTAATTTCAGTAACATTATTTCCCTGAATAAAGTGAGAAAGATTTCCAAAATTAAAGTAGCCGGGGAATTTTGTATAGTCTTCGTTATTTTGCGCCAGAGAAACAGACGCCGCAAAAATAAATACGACAAATAATAATTTAATCAAGTTTTTCAATTTACCCTCCGTTAAATAAATTATAAACAACTACAGTACTCTTTTTAATAGGCTGTATCACGTCATTACTTATTACATCTTTAGTTATTTTGTTCTGTGTTCTTGCTAATATTTTTTCTACCAAAGCGAATGAATATTTAACCTGCTTTTCAGCCAGGGCGACCTGTTCTTTTGAATAAGCGGGTTGATGTTCCGGCTGTCTTAATAAAATGAAAGTTGAAACGCTTATAATAATTATTACCGCAGCGACTGAATACACCGGTTTCATTATGAGAGCTTTATATAAGCCTGCAAGCAAGGAGACAAGCAAATTTTCCCGGATATTTAATTCACTTTGAACATTCTTTAACAATCCGGTTGATGCATATTCTTTTCGAACATACTTAACGGATTTTGCAGCTGCCTTATAATCATTTAAAATATTTTTAATCAGCGGATTAGAACAGGCTTTTAAATAAACTTCAATTTTATCAAACAGACTTCCATCTCCGTAAGCAACGGAAATAATTTTAGCAATATAACCCTCACTGATTTTAAATTGTTTTTTCATGAATTAATTCCTTCAATTCAAGCTGCAATTTTTTTCTTGCACGCAGCAGGTAAACTTTAACGCTATTCAGGGGAATATTTAATACTTCGCCTATTTCTTTGTACTTCATACCATCTAATTCATAAAGAACAAAAACGCTTTTTAAGAGTTCCGGCAGATTTTCCACAGCTTCCTTAATTTTTGATTTAATGAGTTCCCTCCGCAGAGTAATTTCGGGGTCGTTCAGCATATTTCCCTCATCATAATTATTTTCAAATTCTTCATTTATTTCAAGAAACTTATTTGTTGAAGACTTATTCTGCCGCAAATAATCGATGCATAAATTATGAGTAGTTCTCATTATCCACGATTTTGCCTTGTTGAAATCAAAGCTTTCGATATTCTTCCACAACCGGATTAGAACTTCCTGAGTAATATCATCTGCATCCATCCGATTTCTCATCATAAAATAAGAATAGCTATAGATCCTATTTTTATGCTGCTTAATTAGAATTTTGTATCGTAAAGCCTTTAGCATCTTTTTACTTAAGAGACGAAATGAAAGTGAAAATTGTTACAAGATTTCTGCATTTTTTTAACTAAAGATAATTATTATTCTCAATTTATTTAACTAACGGCAGTATTAAGATTATACCAGGCGTTATTCGAATAGCGATAATAATAATAAATAATGAAGAAAAAAGTTCTTTCTTCAAATGGAGCATGTGAAACAGAGAGGCAAGTTGTTTACATCTTAGTATTGATAAAATATATTTATGACGACTTGAGGCGAAAGCATCTGATATTCAATTTTGTTAAATTTGTATAATGGATTAGATTTTAAATTAAGAGGAAACAAACTGACGCAAATTAGAAAAAGAAACCGGACTAAATATTTAATAATAATACTTACTATAATAGTATTGTTCGTCACCGTTGGAAGTATTCAGTATTTAGACACTGATATTGCCGGGAGAGTAATGCGTTTTCTGATGTCTATTCATACATTACACAATAACACTGAATATGTACCCGATATTTTACCGTATTTAGTCGTTACCGGCACAGTACTGCTATGGGCAATTTATTTTTACAGGCTGCACAAGAAAAAGTTTGGAATAAAAACGCAATTTTTACAACTTGCCGGCACAACTTTACCGGTTGCCAACCTGCTTAAAATATTTTTTCAATTTGCATTCGGAAGGACCCCTGCCCGGTTTTGGCTTCTTGCCGGGGTTCCTCTTGAATTTAATTGGTTCAAAGAATTCGGGAACGGCTGCTTTCCCTCAGGACATATGACCGTCTTTACCGCTTTTGGAACTGCTCTTTTGCTTTACTACCCCCAATACCGCCGGACGGTCCTGGTTGTACTAATCTTACTCGGAATAATTCTTGTGGCAACAGATTATCATTTTCTTAGCGATGTTATAGCCGGAGCTTACCTTGGTTTTATCACAACTTACTCTATCAGATATCTTTTAAAAAAACTAAAAATAGGAATTTGACCTGCTTTCCGGCAGGCGGACCTGCGGCAGAGAGTGACGGCTGCACCAAATAACAGAACAACTTTATATATTTTTTGTCAACATAAATTAATAATTTGCACAAGGTTCGTTAACATTAAGAAGAATTATCAAATTACTAATGTAATTAAATTCTTACCGGGATAGGGAAATAATGAAAGAATTTTTTTTCAGCACTTATATAATATTCAAAGAAGAAATAAGAATTTTAGTACGCAACCCATTTTGGATTTTTGTCGGGCTCTTTGAGCCTGTGGTTTACCTTCTTTTATTCATGCCGTTTTTAAAAGGCGTAACGTCGGCACCGGGATTTCCGGCAGAATCGACGGCAAAGTTTTTTGTGCCCGGGTTAATAATAATGACTGCAATGTTTAATTCATCTTATGCAGGTTTCGGCGTTCTTGAACTGCTTGAATCAGGATTTATAGAGAGGCTTCGAGTCACTCCTGTAAACAGGCTTTCTTTAGCCCTGGGCTTTGTTTTGGAAAGTGTAGCCGTGCTGTTTATTCAAAGTTTAATAGTCTGCTCAGTTTCATTATTCTTCGGATTCACGCCTAATTTAACCGGAATGATATTTCTTTTTATGCTTATTATTTTAATGGGGACCTGCCTTTCTTCAATTTCATACACGGCTGCATTCATAATAAAAGACGGCGGAGTACTTGCAAGCGTAATAAACTTTATTATCCTGCCGTTGTTTCTTTTATCAGGGACAATGCTGCCGCTTAGCTTTGCGCCGAAATCACTGCAAATAATTGCAAAGCTTAATCCCTTCACCTATGCAGTTAATGCCTCCCGGCTGCTAAGTGACGGCAACATTGCAAATTTCCAGGTTATGATTTCATTTGTAATTTTTATTATATTAAGCGGTCTTACACTTCAATGGTTCATTAAAATAATGAAAGAGACAGTTGCATAATTGACAAAAATATCCTTTCGAAATACAACCCACTCACCAAAAGCATCCGGAAACGAATGCGCATAACTATCAGAATCTTTATTTTTTCATAACATGAGTAAATAATCAGCGCCTATTTTTTGCCGGTAAAATTGTTTATTTAACATCATCAAATTCGCAAAAAGGAACTTTTCCGGTCAGAAAATAATGCAATAAATAATATGCTAATAAATCATATATTTAGACTTAATTATTTTGTAATTATATATTGTTTACTAATCTATCTCAAAAAATATTGATTTATAACCGCTACCTATCTCAAAATACCGGGTTTGCCAAAGGCTGCGGCAATTCAATAATAAAAATTTGACTTAGGTGAGTTATTTAAACTAAAATAGCTGTATAATCGTCTAAATAAAAACTTGATTCTTAAATAATTCGTTGTTGATATTGAAAAAGATATATAAAGTACATTCCCCCATAAGAATTTTAATCGTTTTTCTTATAATTTTTACCGGACTTACAAGCACTTTCGGGCAGGATTCTACATCAAGCCTTGCATTTAAGAAGAACAGACCTGATAACAGAGTATACTTTTATTATCATTCAGATATATCTTACGAATTATGGCAGCGATTTAACCTTTTCAAAGATGCAAATGCGGGAAATGCTCTGGCTGAACATGAATTAGGTATAAGATATATATTAGGGATGGGGTTACCAGCCGATACAATTAAAGCAGCATACTGGATACATAAGGCAGCCGAACAAAAATTACCCGGCGCATGTTTTAATTACGGCATAATGGTAAATAACGGCTGGGGAGTAAACTGGAATCCATTTGAAGCATTTAAGTATTTCTACATTGCAGCAGAAAATAACATGCCCCAGGCAGAATACATAATCGGTATTGCATACACGGATAATCTTACGGTTAAAAGGAACTGGAGTCAGGCATACAGGTGGATTAAAAAATCCGCCGACGGAGGCTTTAAGCCTGCTGTTGAAACTCTTGCGGAATTAAAGAAAAATGTTTCTTTTTCAAATATTGATACAAGTCAGGCAAATACAGATCAATCAGACGAGAGCAATAAAAATTTTCAAGCACAGGATAATCAGACATCGCTTAATTCTTCAACAAATCTTGTATTTATAGATTTTAACACGGTATCCGATACTCTTTCAGAAATTCCAAACAAAACATTATTACAGGATATTTTACATGATGGAAATGAAAAACTTGCAAATTTACTGCATTTAAATGATAAGAAAGATACTACACTTGCATTTAACCCTTCTGCAATAGATTCATTAGCCATATTCGGGGAATCCGGAAGCCCTGAAGCATTAACTTTACTCGGCAAACTTTGTGAACTCGGTCTTTATACAAAAAGGGATCTTACTCAAGCCGCAGTTTACTACCTTAGGGCAATAAAACTTGATTCACCCCGTTCTCCTGTTTTACTTTGGAAAATGATCAGGAGCCAAAATTATTTTGTTCAGCTGAAAAAACAAATTGAAAACAACGATCCAAGGGCAATGTACGTTTGGTACGGATTATTTGCTTGCGGCATCGATAATCAAATAACAGAAACGGACGCCGTAAACTTCCTGAAAAAGGCAGCCTCATTTAATTACGTTCCTGCATTGAATGAACTGGGACTTAATCTTTACACGGGGAAATTTTTAAAACAGGATAGAGAAAAAGCTGTAGTAATCTGGCAGCATTCTGAAAACTTAGGCAGCCGCGAAGCAACTCTAAGAATATTGGTTGCTGAAATTTTCGGTTACGTTAAAGCAGAAGATTTCCAACGCACCGTTGCTGAAATTCAAAAGGCTGATAGCGCAGGTTCGATAGTTGCCCAGGAAACTCTGGCTTATTGTTTTGAGAACGGCATCGGCATTGAGACGAATGAAGCGAAAGCAGTGATGTTTTACAGGATGGCAGCCCAGCGCGGAAGCCGCTTTGCTTTTAATGAGTTAAAACAGATGTACGACGCATTAAGACCTAATGACAGCGATTATAAAGTTGATTAGACAAAGCTTTTAAAAAAGCTATGGCACAATTAATAGCCAAAATAAATCCAAAACTGCCTAACCCCGACACAACTATTTTTACGGTTCTATCACAAATGGCTGCGGAATATAATGCTTTAAATCTTTCACAGGGTTTACCGGATTTTGATTGTCCTGTTGAGTTAAAAGAATTAGTAACACATTATATGGCTGTTGGCTTCAACCAATATGCGCCGACGACAGGCGTTCAGGCACTGCGGGAAAATATCTCCTCTAAAATAGAAAAACTTTACAGCTATTCATATGATCCCGAAACAGAAATAACCATTACAGCCGGCGCAACACAAGCTCTGTATACCGTAATTTCTACTATTGTCACACCGGGCGATGAGGTGATTATTTTTGAGCCTGCATACAGCTCTTATGCTCCTTCCGTAATAGCAAACGGCGGTAAACCAGTGTTCGTTCCTCTAAAAGAAAACACCTTCCTAATTGATTGGGACAGGTGTAAGGATGCAGTCACAAATAAGACCAAACTGATTATAGTCAATTCACCTCAAAATCCGACCGGTTATGTAATTACTTTAGGAGACTTAAGAAATTTAGAAGAAATTATCAGGGATACAAATATTTTAATTCTTAGCGACGAAGTTTATGAGCATATTGTTTTTGACGGAGCGAGGCATATCAGCTTATGCCGTTCCGGCGAGCTGGCAAGAAGAACTTTTATTGTTTCTTCATTCGGAAACACATACAATTCTACGGGGTGGAAAATTGGTTACTGTACTGCGCCCAAACACCTGATGAGTGAATTCCGAAAATTTCATCAAAATATTGTTTCTGCCGTTAATACACCGGTGCAGTACGCTTATGCTGACTATATTCTAAAGCAAGAACATTATATTAATTTAAGCGAATTTTATGAAGCAAAAAGAGACTTAGTATTAAGAATTTTAACAGGTTCGCA
>Ga0181520_10004037_pt1 | contig 25059 bp, 13 predicted proteins | sample PEATcosm2014_Bin_29_FD_132451 | JGI IMG/M metagenome (GOLD analysis project Ga0181520, IMG submission 132451) | Peatland microbial communities from MTU Mesocosm Facility, Houghton, MI, USA - PEATcosm2014_Bin02_30_metaG | ecosystem: Environmental > Terrestrial > Soil > Wetlands > Peat | place...
CAACCACCCCTACCGTTGCCAACTCTGCTTCCGCCTCGGCCCACATCCCGGCGGGCGGAGCCGTGAACAGAAACCACCCCAACAGCACCCAAAAGCGATGGCAACACCAAATCCACATTTACCGGCCGACCCCATCACCCGAAAAACACCCGCCAAGGCTGATCTGCTTCACCAAAACGCCTTGAAATGACCGCCTGTGAGAAATGCAGGCTAAGGCTGCATGGTGGTCCTTTATGGGGATTTTGCGAGGGGCTGATTGGAATCTTCAATCTGAATCAGCATTCAGAAAGGTGTGGTTCTCATATGTTTTACGGTATATCACTTCGAGTATGCGCGGCCTTGGTGGCTATGATGGCAAGCTCGCTCTTGGCTCAGCAGACGCTGGTTCGCGAATCACTGAACGAAGATCAGCGCACTGTTCTCGCCGGCAATGTTCCCTCCTTGGCGCGTTCTGCAAATGATCTGGGGCCTGCTTCCGACAACCAGCAGTCCGGGTCTCTGTTTCTGGTGCTCGGCCGAGCGGACCAGCAACAGCGGGATCTGGACCGGTTCGCGGCCGCGGCCAGCCAGCCCGGCACACCCCAATACCGAAACTGGTTGACGCCGGAGCAGTATGGCGCCGAATTCGGAATTAGCCAGGCGGACCTCGACACCGTCCGCGCCTGGATGGAAGCCAACGGTCTTACCGTTGAGGACATTCCGGCCGGAAGGAACGTGATCCGGTTCTCCGGGACCATGGCCGCCCTGCGCTCCGCATTCGGTACCGAGATCCACCGCTATGCGGTTGGAAACAATGTTCAGATGGCTTGCGCAAGCGAGCCTTCGATCCCCCGGGCTCTGGCTCCGGTCGTTCGTGGGATCTCGGGACTCAACGGCGTCCATGCACACTCGAATCTGGTCGCGAACCGGGTCCGGGCCAGCCGTGACACCTCGCTTGGGGGCGGCTCGAAACCCGCGCCCCAGTTCACGGTGTACGGAGGCAGGAGTTGGGGAACAGAAACCTACGACGTCAACTTTGAACCCGCTGCAGGCGACGCAGCGGTCATTTACGATGCGCCAAATTCCTTCATGAACTCGAACTATTCTGGTACTGCGTGGACTGGGCAGGGAGTCACCATCGGAATCGCAGGCGACTCAAGCCTGAGTTCGAATGCGATTACCGACATTGCGCGGTACCGGGCGCTATTCCTCAACGAGCCGTTCAACACGGCCAAAAGCGACCCTCAACTGCCTACTGTCACCCTCGCTGGGCAGGACCCCGGCGAGAACGGCGACCAGATCGAGGCCCTGACAGATGTCGAGATGGTTGCGGCCATGGCCCCCAAGGCGCAGGTCACTCTCTATACCGCCGACTCGACCGACCTTCAGGACGGCCTGTTCCTTGCCATCCAGAAGGCGATCAACGACAACAATGTGCAAGTACTCAACATCAGCTTCGGTGCCTGTGAAGCATCCCTCGGCGCTTCGGGCAATGCTCTGATCGCCGAACTCTACGAACAAGCAGCTGCTCAGGGCATCTCCATCACCGTCTCCACAGGGGATAACGGGGCGGCAGAATGCGACAGCACGGCCAATTCCGCCGCAGCGGCCGGGCTGGCAGTCAACGGATTAGCTTCCACATCCTGGAATATCGCGGTCGGTGGAACGGATTTCGATGTGCTGTTTTCAACCAGCCTGTCGACGATTGAGAAATACATTACCGTCCCAGGATCCAGTAGCCAGATTGCGGGAACGTCGCCGTATTTCACTTCCGCCCTCGGGTACATTCCGGAAGTTCCATGGAACGACTCGTCGGATTCGTTCGCATCCTATGCGTCCAACACCCCCTACTACTACGGAGGCAGCCAGTCCATCACCAACACCTATGGTACAGAAGGCGGGATGAGCTCGATTGCTGTCTGCCCGGGTACAATCAACCAATCTACCGGAACCTGTTCGGGGAGCTTGGCCGGATACGCTAAGCCCGCATTTCAATCATCCCTTGCTCCCGCAGATCACGTAAGGGATCTGCCGGACGTATCCTTTTTCTCCGGCGCAGCGATGAACGATGGCGGCTTTTCGCCGAACTTCAGCGCTTCCTGGAGTATCTGCTCGGATTCCTCCGTGAATGGCGGTTCCGACCCGTACCCCGATTGCGAGGCGCCCAGTGGGTCGACAGGCTGCGGAGGAACCTGTTCGCCAAGCTATTCCTATACCACGGTGACTCCCGTTGGGGGCACTTCAACCGCAGCGCCTCTGATGGCCGGAGTACTGGCGCTGGTCATTCAAAGCCAGGGTGGAGCACGCCTCGGGCAGGCCGACAACGTTCTCTACAACCTTGCTGCCAACCATCCGGGCGACTTCCACGACGTTTCCGCGGGCAACAACTCGGTCCTGTGCACGACCGGGAGTCCGAACTGCGGCTCCAATAATTTCCTCACTGGCTAAAACGCCGCGACTGGGTACGACCTGGCCAGCGGCATCGGTAGTCTCGATGTCGCCAAGATCATCAATGACTGGTCGAGCGTCGACTTGTCCGCAACCAACCTCACCATGACGGCCGGGGTCAGCGGAACCACGCTGGGTTCCGGGCCGATCAAGATCGCTCACGGAACCCCCGTCTACTTCCACGTGGGAATCAATCCGTCCGCGGCGACCGGCGCCATCAGCCTGGTTTACTCAAATGCAAACGGAACCGGCGGATCGATCGCCAGCGCCGCTGTTAGTGCTGGAACAGCCGCCTTCTCGACCTCCGCACTGCCGGGAGGGACCTACACCGTATATGCCGAGTATGGCGGCGATACCAACTATGCGCAGGCGAAATCGCTGGGCATTCCGATTACCGTGACAACCGAGAGCAGCCTGCTCTCGACCACGCTCAGCGTCTACGATGCGCAAACTGGAAACCCCAAAACCGCAATGACCTATGGCTCGTACTTCTTTGCTGACGTTGTTCCGTATGGATCCACGGAGGGTATCTCGGCCGGAAATCCGGCCACCGGAACCGTCACATTGAGCCTCGATGGCACCCAGGTCGCAATTGAGAACCTGAATGCAGAGGGCGGCATCAGCTACCAGATAAAGTCTTCTTCCCTGACGCCAGGCACGCACACGCTGCTGGCTTCCTACTCGGGAGACGCGAGCTACGGGCCTTCGTCGAGTAGCCTGCCTATCTCCATCCAGTCTTCCGCGCCCGCGAACTTCTCGATCGTGCCCGCTACGGGCACGGCTTGGACTCTGTCCGAGACCAATACTGGGGTCGGCGTAGGGTTCAGCGTTTACAGCCTTGGAGTCGCTCCATCGGGAACCGTGACCTTCACGATGAACGGCCAGACCCTCGGCACCTCGACAATCTGGTCGCAGGCTGGAACGACAAACGAATACGTGTCGGGCGCAACTTACGCCGTGTCTCCAAGCCAGATCGGGGCAGGGAAGAGTGCAACGTTCACTGCCACCTACTCTGGTGACACAAACTACTCATCCGCAGGGTCACAGAGCACCACAATTACGGTGGTCGGAGCCGGGTTGTCCCTCTCTGCGGGTGGAAACCTGACTATGTCGGCTGGGGCCTCGGCCTCGGAAGCGATTACGGTCACTCCCACCGGTGGACTCACCGGCGCAGTCACATTAACCTGTGCGCTTACGTCTTCCAACTCAACCGGACCAAGTTGCACGATCCCAGGAACAGTCACGATCTCGGGCACTAGCGCGCAGATCGCAACCGCAACCATCTCCACAACTTCGGTGGCAAACATCTCGCCTGAGCGCCGGGGCATCTTCAGCGGTCTGGGCGGAGGAGCGGCGGTATTGTGCATCATCGTCTTCGCTCCACGCCGCCGGCGTTGGGCCCGCTCAGGCCTCTTCGCCTTCATGCTGCTGGCAGTATTCACGGCTCTTTCTGCCTGCAGCGGCGGCTCGAATACGACTACGGGCACAGGCGGAAGTGGATCGACTCCCACGTCGACAACCTACACGTACACGGTCACGGCTGCGCAGGGATCCTTGATTGCCAGTACCCACTTCAATGTAACAGTAACCTCTAACTGAGTTCCGGACCTTGCCCGGCAAGGCATCATCTTGCCGGACAGGACCGGAAATAGTTCTCATTTGCTTCCGAATTCACCGCGCTATGCGGAAAGGCCATCGCGCCGAAGCGGTTTCGCACTCACCTGTTTTGATTTTGGCGTCCTGTGGCCGGGCATCACTGGTTCCTTCGCAATAACCGAGCTACGTTGGATTGTGAGACTCTGGTAAAGGACGGCTGAAATTGAGGAAACATGAAGGGAGTTTATCTTCGATTACAGTTGCTGACGGTTGGTGTTGTGCTCATCGCTGGGACCGCTCGTTTTTATCGGAGTTCCGCTGTGAAGCCTTTGCTGCCTCCTGCAATGGATACAAACGGATTGACCGGTCGTGACTTGGCCGATAAGTTCCATAGGAGTCTGTCAGCTCCAGAGGAAATGCACATTCTTGATGGCAACTTTGTGATCATCACCTCGACCGAAGCCCTCCCTGAACCAGTCAAAAACGCTTTCGTGACTATCACGGGTGTGAAGCCTTTTGCTCTGGCTGACCGGGACCAAAAATATCAGGAAGCGGACGTCATCGACGAGCGAGGACTGGCAAATAGACGGCTAATTCTCGCCGGCGTCTGCAAGAATCGTTGGTTCATCCACTATGAACACGGAGGAATCGGGGTCAGCGATGCAATCTTGGTGTTGGACGTCGCGCCCAACAACTCCATGCGATTTGTGTGGGGAGGGGCCGGCTTCAAAAAGGCAACGACGGTGGACGATTTGCGGACCGCTATAGCGAATGGGACATTTACCGATAACCACGCGTTCTACTGGTAGCTCATATTTGCGACGTCACTCGATCATCTCCTGTTATTTAGTTATGCTGTGTGCCTAATGAAACATGTAGCGCGCAATCTGCGTCGGCGGTCTAGAGCCTGCCCTGGGTCCGTAATGAAATCGGCAGCACATTGATTGTGCCTCTGCTGTTCGGGTGTCGTCCATCGGCATTCCGTCCTGTCCGCACGCTACGCGAATATTGCTTTCCGGGAATTCAATTCCGCGCAGGCCGTACTCCTCACCTCTTATTTCATGCAACCCATTGTTATTCACATCCAATATTTCACTTTGCTACCCGAAGCTGGGATCTTTCGAGCTTGCGGCTAACCAAGGATCTTAGCTTCCTCAATGACAATCAACCTACCGCCGGATGTGTCTGCAAGCTTGCAATTGCCAGGCTTCGACCTTCGTCGAGCTATACATAGATTTTACCGTTTCACGAGATCCGGCGGAAGGGCACATGAGTCGTTTCGGCTCTCCGCATGCGCACCGCAGCAATGGAGAAGAAAGGAAGCTCGTATGCACCCCTACGCATTTGTTTCAGGCATTCAACCCAACCAGCTATCCTTCAGCCGCTCATCCCTCACGCCCGACATCCCAACCATATCGGCCACAAGTGATCGTTATATCGCCCAGAAAACTCCGACTAAAGTCTTGCCAGGTTGTAGCCGATATACCATGCTAAGCCGTGTTTCCATTCTCAGTAAAGAAGGTGCGCCTGTGAAAGTCGGGGCCCTGCGGCATTCTCTTGTCCTTCTATTAGTCCTTTTCCTTCAAATCATCATCATCCAGGCTCAACCATCGCAACAGATGCTGGCGCATCATGTGCCCACTGCGGTAACAAAAGGGCAAGCCAGGCCACTGGGCCAAATCCCCGCTGCTCAGCGGATGAATGTGTCTATAGTCCTGCCAGTGCGGAACCAGAGCGATCTGACAAGCTTCCTGCATCGGCTCTATGACCCGTCCAGCCCCGACTATCACCATTTTTTGAGCGTGAAGGACTTTGCTGACCGGTTCGGGCCGACGGAAGATGATTACCAGAAGATCCGCGATTTCGCCACCGCGAGTGGATTCGAGGTGCACGGCGCGGCCGCTAACCGGATGACGGTATCGCTCGCCGGATCGGTCGCGCAGGTGGAAAAGGCCTTTGGCGTGAAGATGCAGAGATACCAGCATCCGACTGAAGCGCGGGAGTTCTTTTCCCCGGATCGCGAACCCACCGTGCCGGCCGGGCTCTCCGTCCATCATATTTCCGGTCTGAACAACTATTCGCTGCCGATGTCGATGGTTAGGCGCTCGCCGACTGGCACCAGCAGTACAGACGTCCAGGGCTCCGGACCCGGTGACAACTATATGGCCAGCGATATGCGCGCGGCCTATTACGGGGGTACCGCGCTTACGGGCCAGGGGCAGGCGCTGGGCCTATTTCAGTTCGACGGGTATGACATCGCAGATGTGATCAGTGCATTCAACGGCGCGGCAACACTGAGCACGTCGGGAACTGATTCAGTCGTGAACTATACTCCGCCAGGCAGTCAGACCACGTATGCTATTCCAGTCCACAATGTGCTGCTGGATCAGGCGACGGGTGCTCCCGCTCCCGGATTGTCCACTTCCCCGGCAGATGACGCGGAGCAGGTTCTGGACATCGTGCAATCGATCGGAATGGCGCCGGGGTTGAGCCAGGTACGTGTATATATCGGGTCGACCGATGCGGATATTCTGAGCGCCATTGCTTCGGAGAACCTGGCAAATGAGGTCAGTATTTCCTGGGGATGGGCACCTGACGATCCGTCCGTGGTGGATCAGTTTTTCGAGGAGATGGCCGCGCAGGGTCAATCCGTATTTGTTGCCTCAGGAGATTATGGCGCTTACAGCCCAGATTCACCATACAACTTTCCCGCGGAAGACCCATGGGTGACCGCAGTTGGAGGTACAAGCCTCACCACTAATGGCGCGGGAGGCTCATATTCGGCGGAGACGGCGTGGAATCGGAGCGGTGGCGGGGTCAGTCCGGACTCTATATCGATTCCAAGCTGGCAGGCAGGGGTTGCGAATGCCTCGAATCAGGCTTCGACCACGCTGCGCAATATTCCCGATGTAGCCATGGAAGCCGATTTCGATAATTACAACTGCAACATGGGGAATTGCTCGGGTGGCTGGGCAGGCACCAGCTTTGCCTCGCCACGGTGGGCGGCATTCACGGCGCTTATGAACCAGCAGGCTCTTGCCGCTGGCGATACACCTGTCGGATTTCTTAATCCAAGCATATACACAACCGGTCAGGGGTCAAGCTATGGAAGCGAATTTCATGACGTTGACACCGGAGAGACCAACTACGAGCCTGGCTATGGGTTCTACGCTGTTCCGGGCTATGACCTGGCCACTGGTTGGGGGAGCCCGGCGGGCCAAAGTCTGATTGATGCGCTTGCTCCCGCGTCTCTCGATGGCTTTTCTCTCTCCGCCACGCCCGCTATATTGACGGTCGACCCCGCCTCTTCCGGCACCAGCACGATCTCCGTCGGGGCTTTCGGCGGTTTCACCGGTTCGGTCAACCTCTCCGTATCGGGAATGCCGAGCGGAGTCACTGCCTCGTTTTCAATGCCGTCGACAACCAACAGCAGCGTGCTTACGGTCAACGCCGGCATCTCTGCGCTGAGCGGGTGGTATCGCATGACAATAACGGGAACATCGGGGGGCCAAACATCAGCCGCTTACATATTGCTCGACATTCCTTCGAACGCGGTTGCCATTAACAGCCCGACGATGCCAACCTCCCCATCTATAGCTGCGATTTATAAGCCGGGATCCTCCATTCCTGTTCAGGCAAGTATGTTTGGTGCTGTTCTCGGTTATAGCGTCCAGTGGGCGCCAGGAATTCTCCCCACTTCGGGCTGGTCGAGCTCGGGAATTTCGATTTCCGGAGCGGCAACGCCAATGATCAATCAGACGGCAGCCACCTGGGACACGTCATCAATTACGACGGCGGGATATTACACCATCCTTCTTACCGCGAATTATGCGTCTGGACCGCGAACTGCAACCACCCTGATTTATCTCGAACCCGATTTGCTATCAGGGAACTGGCCCATGTGGGTGCAAGCCTTAGCCTACTACCCGGCAGGTGTCGCTCCGATGACCGCGAGCGATGGCAGTCCGTACCTCGTATGGAATGGGAATGCTAAGGTTGGCTCGGCTCTTTACCTCACACCTCCGGATGGATCGTCGCTGCTGACCGAACCTTATACTGGGTATCCCACTCAATTTGGTCCGCCCGTTGGCAGTCTTGATGGCGGCGCCGGGGAGGAAGCAATTGTCGGCGTCGAGGATTCTCTCGATGCGTTCCGGGCGGACGGAACTTCGTTCACCCTGTTCACCGGAACTATTGAGCACGGTTTCGTCACTTCGCCGGCCATCCTGAAGGACATCGACAAGGATGGGCTTCCCGAGTTGATCAGCGTCGAAAATCCTATTTCAGGTGGTTCGGCCCTGCTTCATGTTCTGCGGCAGAACGGGCAGGAACTGAATAGAAACTTTCCCATATCTCTCGAACGCCAGCCCGTTTTCATAACAGCCTACCCACGAGTCATCGTGGGCGATATAAACGGCGATGGAAATCAGGAGATCATCGCGATCGCCGAGACTGGTGCCAATCAATTCACTCCGCTTCTATTTCAAAGCGATGGATCGCCGCTTGCCTGGACTTCTGCAACATTTTCCGGTTACCCATCGCAGATGTTTCTGGCAGACCTTGATCAGAACGGGAAGCTTGAGTCGGTCATGCTGGTGACTTCCAATGTGGGACAGGCGACTGAAACCATCCATGTCCTGCAGCCAGATGGCACCGAACGCAACGGGTGGCCGCAGTCCATTACGGACCTGCCCGGAGGCGACTTCGGAGGTCTTGCAAACATCGCGATAGGGGATCTGAAACAGGACGGCTCATTGCAGATCGTGGCATCATGTGGGTTTACCGTTTATGTGTTCAACTCGGATGGCACCAATTTCTCGAACAACTGGCCGTTCTATTGGCCTCAGGGCAGCGATGGGTACAGCATGGTCGGACCTGTCGTTGTAGCTGACATCAACGGCGACGGTTACCCAGAAATCCTGACAATGGTTGTTGGTGGCGACCAGAATCCTCTCGCTACCGGAGCCTCGAACAGTTCTGTCAAAATCTACCCCGCCAACGCTCCAATAAACAGCTCGCAGTCTTCCGCGCCGGTGTCGATTCCGATGGGATCTGACAAGGCGAGTAAAGCTCCGCTCGCAACCAAGGGCGCGGTAAGCAGTGCACCGTCCCTTGAGATGCACGGCTATCTGGTGGGCCTCGACCGCAATGCGAACGTCGTAAAGCAGTGGTCCCTTTTAGGTGGAAACGGCCAACAACCTTGTGCGCCAGGTAGCATCACTGTGGGCGATTTCGATCGAACTGGAAGGACTGAGATCGCTGTTTCTTACGCAACGGTCGAGGAGACCGTCTCAGACTATTACTTCTGCGGGTACGCGGGGATTGTCACTGTCTTGAATTCCGGATCTCCATTTATGCCTGGCGCAAATCCCTGGCCGATGCTGAATCACGATCCGCAGAATACGGGTACACTCTCAAGGCAGGTGGTTCTACCTACCTTCAGCGTTGCGCCTGGCACCTACACTTCGGCGCAGGCGGTTGGGATTTCCGACACGACGCCGGGATCGGTGATTTACTACACCACCGACGGGTCCACGCCAACGACAAACTCGACGCCCTACAGCACCCCGATCACGGTCTCGGCGACAGAGACCATTCAGGCCGTCGCCATCGCCAGCGGCTACTCGTAGAGTCCGATCAGCTCGGCGACTTACACCATCAACTTGCCAGCGGCCGCGCCGGCCTTCTCGCTGGCTCAGGGGACCTACATCTCGGCGCAGACGGTCTCGCTTTCCGACTCAACACCGGAAGCCACCATCTACTACACCACCAACGGGTCTACGCCGACGACAAGCTCGCCTCCGTACACAGGCCCGATCACGGTCTCGGCGACAGAAACCATTCAGGCCGTCGCCATCGCCAGCGGCTACTCGCAGAGTCCGATCAGCTCGGCGACTTACACCATCAACTTGCCAGCGGCCGCGCCGGCCTTCTCGCTGGCTCAGGGGACCTACACCTCGGCGCAGACGGTCTCGCTTTCCGACTCAACACCGGGAGCCACCATCTACTACACCACCAACGGGTCTACGCCGACGACAAGCTCGACTCCGTACACAGGCCCGATCACGGTCTCGGCCACGGAGACGATTCAGGCCGTCGCCATCGCCAGCGGCTACTCACTGAGCCCGGTGAACTCGGCGGCCTATACCATCAACCTTGCGAACCCTGCACCGGTAATCGCGAGCACGGCTCCTGCGTACTCCGCCGCCGGGGGCTCTGCCTTCACCTTGACCGTGAATGGCAGCGGTTTTATTGCCGGCTCGACGGTCTATTGGGGCAGTTCCGCACTGTCTACGCAATTTGTGAGCGCCACGCAGTTGACGGCGCAAGTGCCCGCATCCGATATCGCCTCAGCAGGCATAACCGCGATTGCGGTAGAATCACCTGCTCCGGGCGGCGGAACCTCCGTCGCGCTCCAGTTTGAAGTGGATTCAGCAAGCGCGGGTTCTTCGGCCGCCCCGACTTTCACCACGACAAGCGCTGTAGTCTCGGCTGGCAACACAGCAACTTATCCCGTCACGCTTTCTTCGTCGGTCTCCGATGTGACGGTAAGCTGTCTGAATCTTCCTGCCGGCGCCACCTGCTCCTACTCGGCGTCCTCCGGCGCGGTTTCGATCGCAACTTCGGCTTCGACGCCTGCTGGCACCTATCAGGTAACAGCCGTCTTCACGGAAACGCAGACGGTCTCGGCCGGCTATGTACTGGTCCCGTTCCTTCTGCTGCCGATGATGTACTTGCGACGGAAACTCGCCGCCAATCGGGCGTGGATTACCGTGTGCCTGGTCGTAGGGATGGCACTGGGAGCGATGGTGGCTACTGGCTGCGGCGGCGCAGGCTCGACGTCTCAGCCCGTGCAGAGCAATCCCACTACCCATCAGATGACAAGCTGCGGAGTCATTACCCTGACGATCAAGTAACCTCGTTCCACTTTCCGAAGGGGGTGGCCTGGAGTGAAGCTAATGCAAATAGGTCCGCGCGCCGCCGAGCCGACATACCAAAGCGCCAAGCTGTAGCAGAGCCAGAACTGCTGCTTGGCGCCTTTGGTCTAACCTGCAAGCTTGCGTTCTGTCGTTTGGAATAGAAAATCCCTTATACCAGAGTTGAGGCTTTCTGATAATTGAACAAGGAAGGATTGTCATGACTCATCACTCTCTCGTTCATTTGACTGTCGTTGCTCTTGTACTTGCATTTTTTGCGCTGGCGCCCGGAGCACAATCGCAAAACACCCATTCTCAACATAAGCATATTGCTGCACACTCGACGACTGTCCAACCTGCATCGGTAACCAGTTCTCTGGCCGCGCCGGCTTAGAGCGCGACACCAATGGAATCAGTGCAGGTGAGTCATTGGCAGGCCGCCCTCTTTATGATAGAGGGCTGGCTCGGTTGGGGCGTCATTCTCTATTTCGTTTTTCACCGTAGGGATGCCGCGCATTCCATGGCCTGGAAGATACGTCGATACTTGATTGTTATCCCTTTTCTGTTTTGCGTCGGGATAGCGTTTTGGCCGATTACGCTGATCTATTTTTACGGAAGATGCTGGAGCTGTCACAAGTGGGGACATCATGCGCGATATTGCCCAGAACACCTACGGTGTTGGTCGTGCGGTGAGCTGGGGCACAAGGCTCGCTTTTGCCCTAAAGGCCCTACAGAGAATCAACCCTGGACGTTCATTCGGAATCCCTAATTGTGCTTATGAAGACCTCCTGGAAGCAGAGGTTTCAGTTTGAATGAATCACGATTAAACAGCGCCATCGGAGAGCAATAGGAATCTTGCCGAGGTGTTGCTTTGGGATCGGAGGATGCTCCTCGGCAATTCTTTCGATTGGCTTAATTGGAGAAAGGTTTCGCGGTGACACTATTCGAGCTGTTGCGCCTGATTGCACCATCTTGTCGGCGCCAAGGAGCGATCGCTATAAGTGCAACCTGGCGTGGGTGGTTATCAACGATTCTGGAGGTCGAGATCTGAGGTCCAACGCGAGAGCGTAAACCCGCAGGGCCGGCTAAGATACCAAACGATGGGTACATCCGTGATGTGTACTAGGCCTGCCCGATGTAAGTTATTCCAAGAGAAGGAGTACGTTATGAATGCGAGGCGCGCTGCCAATTATTCACCCACCAAGACCGCGTATCTGGCCGCGTTGCGGATGCTCTTCGACTGGATGGTGGTCGGCCAGGTGATTCCCGTCAATCCCGCCCATGCCGTGCGCGGCCCGAGGCATACGCAGCGGCGCGACAAGACGCCAGTGCTCCAGGCCGACGAGGCGCGGACCCTCCTCGACGCGATCGAAACGGACTCGCTGCCCGGACTGCGCGACCGGGCGCTGATCGGGCTGATGGTTTACACCTTCGCGCGAGTCGGCGCCGCGGTCTCCATGCGTGTCGAGGATTTCTTTGTGCAGGGCCGGCGCAGCTGGGTACGGCTCCACGAAAAGGGCGGCAAGGAGCACGAGATGCCCACCCACCACAATCTTGATCGCTATCTTGAGGAGTACATCGCCGCCGCCGGCATCGGCCAGGACCGCAAGGGGCCCCTGTTCCGGACCACTCAGGGGCGCACCGGCAAGCTGACCGGCAATCCCATGGTCCAGTCCGATGTTTGGCGGATGATCCGCCGGCGGGCCGCAAAGTCCGGTATCGAAACCGAGATCGGATGCCACACGTTCCGCGCCACAGGAATCACGGCGTATCTGAAGAACGGCGGCCGACTGGAAGTCGCCCAGAGGATGGCCAATCACGAGAGCGCCCGCACCACCGGGCTCTACGACCGGCGCGATGACCAGATCTCGCTCGACGAGGTCGAGCGGATCATGATCTGACTCGAAGAGCAAAAAGGGGATACCTACCCCACATAGCGTCTTGAGAAAACGCGTCTACAGGCATCCTGGCGCGTCGTTTTTCCGGCTTTTGGCCGAGAATTGAGGTTCGGAGGCCTTTTCGCAAATAGTTGCGATGGGTATCCGAATTCGCCCGTCGCTCAAAAGCGGTGAACAGTCAACAGTTGAGAGTTCACCACGTTCCTTCCCTTCTGGAGCTCAACCTTCAGCAAAGCCTGGAACGTAGATAAAGAATAGGTTTGGCTACCGCTTCTGACCTTCGGAACCACGCCGGCCTTCACCAGGTCTTCGATGCCTTGGCTAGAGGTGGTAAACATGGTTGCACCCTTGGTCCCACTGGTGTCGAGACCAGCAAGCAGCATCAAATGGTATTTCCCGTCGATGCTGGGCAAGATCGCTACAACTGCGGAATCGCTCAACAGAGTCCCGGAAGTATCGCGCTCCGTACGGTAGGCTGGCAACTCTCCGGCATGTACCTTTGTGTTCAGGATCCTTGCTTGCCATGTCCCGGTGTTCCCCTCGGGAGTGATGAAGCGAAAGTCGCCTTTTGCGGCAAGCTCGCGCACCGCGTTGTTTTGGAATGACGATCCAAGAAGAATGACATTATGGTTCATCAGGTCGCCCGGTGAGACTTCACTACCAGGTTTCACGATTAGCCTTGCGCCGAGTTCGGTCACAACATGCGAGATGATCGCGACGCTCTCTAGTTCTCCGGCACCGGAGTACTCATTCTCGTAATTGAGCGGACCAGCCCTCTCCACTTCAGCAGGATTTGACGCGAACGACTTCGCCAGATGAGGATCGACCAAGGTTCCGCGGTAATCGACAGGTCCCCGAAAACTGAATAGATCATTTGTCTGGTCGAGAAGGAATGTCGCATCTGGGTAGGCCAAGACCGGAGAGGAGTCGCCCTCCAGAAAGGAATTCCAGAATGACCGGACATCTTGTGGAATGTCATCAGCTGTCTGTGATCGGTTGAGTCGACCGATAAGGAGACCCGCGCCGATGCCGACTGACAGTCCGAACAGACACGCGACAAGCGGAACAGAGTATGACCAAGCGAATATCGTGCGCCTCAATATTCGCGCAGCCGCCGTAAAGTAATGCGAGGAACTCTGCGTCACAAAAGTTGTATTAACTTCATCGGAGGAGTCCGAGGTGTGGCCTGCGACCGTCCTTGCAAGCTCAGAATCAGGGTCTACATGATCGCCGAGAGACTCTACGTAGGACGCAGAACCCTTATTAACTTCGGTCTGGGATTGGAACGTCGGCGCATACCTGCCCCGGGGAATTTCGATGATGATCTCGTCCTTCGCTCCTTCGTCATCGTAGTACTGCTTGAGTTTGAAACGAAGTCGATGCACGTGCACACGGACAATGGTGTCGACCTTGGGATCGTAGCAGCATTCGCGGCCAAAGACTTCTACGCCGATGACCGACTCTTTCAAATCGCCTTCGACGCCCTCCAATGCGGAGGAGCACAAATAGCGTAACAAACGCTGTAACACCGGCCCATTGCGAAAGCCAGGAGACTCTGCTACGCGTTCGATCTGCTCTTGAATTCGTCCCTTTTCAAGTGCCGATTCGGGCAATTCCGCGAGTTTCTTCGTGTTGGCAATGATGCTGTTTCCTCCCTCACAATATTGTGCGGCTTGATGAATCGGTTCTTTATCTCTTGTAACCTCGCGCGTAACCCTATCGGCCTCACTGATCGAAGTTCAACCAGTACGGTCGGTCCATCTGTGTGGGCAATCAATGGTCCCAAGGACCTGTTTCAGCAACCGGCAAGAGCAGGCTGGCAATCCGAGGATTGGAACAGAGTGGAACCATGCCGATAGTACAACGCGAGAAGGCCGGGAGCGATGTGATTAGCATCACGCGCGATTGCAAAACCGGGATCGCGCTTCACCCTTTTGGGTGCGGAATGGGAGCCCAGAGCGAAAGGGCAGATCTCGAAGGCGCACAATTATTTCATGGTTTGCCGTCACCGAATAAGACTGACCGACATCCGGAAGAAGCATTTACTTTCGGTCGCCTTTTGTCGTACCTTGCCATATCCAACGGAAGGTCGCAATTACCGATGGATAGGCCCATACTCCCCTGCTGCTTGACGCATCGAATTGGCTTTTGTACGCCCGGACCGTAACCGTATTTGATCGGTTCGATCCGAACATCGGTCGGGTGCTAGATGCCGATTCTGTCGGAAGGCTACTTGGTTCCCCCTCAGATGAGCATGCATGAATCAGCAAGTCCATCGTCTGTTTTGGAACCAAATCATCACGCTCCACTCTGGGCCTTTTGTGCGGGTGCCCGTCGTTACGATTGTAGAGCGAATCGTCACACTTCTTTAACGTGTGATGTAACAAAGGATGTATCTGTAAGATTCTGCTAGATTTCACGCAAGTCTAACACGCTGATAGCCTCCTTGCACTTTGCTACACTCCTGTCAAATTCTACATTGTTGATTGCCAGTGCGAGATTGGGTCCGGTCCGACCAAGATTAACGGAACGACCTCATCCCAGAGTCGGTCCGCCAAGAATTGAGGCGGGCAGAACGCTGTTTGTTCACTGGTAGATGAATCTTGAAAAGCGAGGCATATTTGATGACATACGCATGGAAACTCCTACTGTGTGCCGCTTTTTTACCCAGCGCACTGCTGGCGGCCCAAGAGTTTACTGGAAACGTTGCAGATACCACGCGAGCCGAGGTGATCAGAGCCACGGTCACCGCCCACAATCTTGACACCGGGGTGGATACATCGACGGTGACAACCGCGACGGGGAACTATACGATCCCCTACCTAATCCCAGGGCATTATTCGATATCGGTGAAAGCGCCCGGCTTTGAATCAGGCCTCCACACCGGAATCGTGTTACAGGTCGGCCAAACGTCCACGGTGAACTTCAGTTTGAAGGTCGGCAGTGCAACAGAAACGGTGACTGTCAACGCCAATCCGTTATTGGACATCGGAAAGGCGGATACCGGTGAGGTAGTCGAGAATACGCGAGTCAGTGAACTCCCGCTTGACGGACGCGATCCAGGTATGCTTTCGATCCTGAGCGCGGGTGCTATCTGGACAGGAAGCCTCCAATGGCAGCGCCCGTTCGACGACACGCAGCAGGGCCTGGCCGTAAACGGCGGCCAAGCGGGAAACATAGAACTAATGATGGATGGCGTTCCTAACAATGTTTCGCCGATCAACAACAACGAAGCATCGCGCATCGCCTATGTCGCGCCGGTGGACTCAGTGCAGGAATTCAAGATAATCACCAATCCCTACGACGCGCAATACGGACTAATGGCCGGCGCCGTGGAGGACGTGACCCTTAAATCAGGCACCAATAAGCTGCACGGAGACGTGTACGAATATGCCCGCCGTACCTATCTCGACGCCGATACGTGGCAAAATGACTGGTTTATCTCAAGAGCAACGCCAGGAACCGACGTGTCTGCATTCGTAACCCCGCCAATGAAGTGGGATCAATACGGCGCAGAATTAGACGGCCCCATATTTGTGCCGAAGCTTTATGACGGGCGAAAGAAGTCCTTCTTCACACTGCAATATGAAAACTTTCACGAGATCGAACCGAACACGATTACCGAGTCCGTTCCTGGTCCCGGCTGGGCTAATGGCGATTTCAGCAACCTGGTTTACTGGACGGGGTCCGCATATGCCCCGGTTAGCCTTCTTGATCCAATGAGTATCTCACAAAATGCCAATGGAACATGGGTTCGCGTGCCGTTTGGGCCCAACGACACCCTTAACCCGACCTCAGCTCCAAACATTATTCCGCAATCGCGCATTAGTCCCATGGCGCAAAAGATCATCAGCCTGTATCCCGCGCCCAATACCACGACAACGAACGGCTCCAATCCCTTCGTAAACAACTATACGGTTACAGGGCCTGATATCGACAAATATCGCAACGTCCTCGCAAAGTGGGACTGGAACCTATCGCCAAAGGACCGGTTCAGTCTCCACTACGGATACTGGGAACGGGAAGAGGTCCGCAGCTACGATGGATTTACAGGACCAGAACAACAAGGAAATTTACCCTACGGTGAGCGAAGCCACACTTTTACCCTTGAGGAGACACACGTTTCCACGCCACACCTGTTCCTCGACTTTCGCGCAAACGCGTCTGTAAGAGCGGACTATAGCTACAACGGTCCATCCTTTAATCCAACCAACCTTGGTTGGTCCGCTTCGCAAACGGCCGCAATGGGTCTTGCAGCAGCATCGGAGTTCCCATACCTACAGATTAGCGAATTTGCAAATATGGGCACCGACAGCAATGGCCAAAAGGTCAGCAATTCTCTTTCCATGCTACCCAGCGTCACTTGGGTCAAGGGCAAGCACACTATCCATTCGGGCCTCGACATGCGTCTTTGGCAAGTCGGGAACGATGTGATCGGCGGCGGCAACTACTTCTATATTGACCGCACTTGGACCCAAACCAACTGCGGCAGTTGCGGCTCATGGGATATTGCCAGTGGTAATTCCATCGCTTCACTTTTATTGGGTAACCCGACTGATGGCGGCGACAGCATCAACGTAAAGACATACTGGAGTTCCCACTACCTGGCGCCGTTCTTCCAGGATGACTGGAAAGTCACTCACAAGCTGACCATGAACCTCGGGCTTCGTTGGGACTTCGTAGAGCCTGAAACTGAACGGCATAACTTGGCGAACGGTGGGTTCGACTCCACCGCGGTCAACCCCATCAACTCCCAAATCAATATTCCCGGATATAGCCAGATCCTCGGCGGCGTTACCTTCCTGGGTACAAATGGCCATTCGCGTTCTGCCTATCCTTTGACAAAGACCGACATTCAGCCGCGAGTCGGGTTCGCATATGCACTGGACAGTAAAACGGTGCTGCGCGGTGGTTTTGGCGAATCGGTGCGAAGCCCTCAAAATTCGCTGAACAACGTCGGATATAGCTCCTATACGAATTATCAGCCTTATGACAATGTCCACCCGGCCTGGGTCTATCCGAACACCGCAAATCCAATTTCCAACCCGTATCCATCGGTCGTGCAGCCTACGGGGAATTCACTGGGAATGCAGACGGATCTTGGGCAAGGTCCATGGACAATTAATTCGCACTACATCCTACCCACCTTCTGGAATTACTCACTCGGCGTCGAGCGGCAGTTCTTGAAAAATGACTTGGTAAACATCTCTTATGTCGGAAGCAGGCTTTTCAATGGCGACACTAGTGACAATATCAACCACGAAAGTGCTACCGCGATGGCGCCCTGTAACCCCGAGAACGGCGGCAGGTACGAGACCTGCAACAACGACAATGTCGTGAATCCTTTCGTAGGCATCAGCGCATTCAACGGGTCCGGCTATTACAGCTCTTCGACCATCAATGGTCTTAATCTCACGCGGCCATTCCCTCAATTCACAGATATGACCATGTTTCAGGAGAACTACTTCCGCACATGGTATAACTCTATCCAAGTGACAGGGCTGCACAAAGTTAGCAACTCCCTTACGGTGCATGGCACGTGGACTTGGTCGAAGCTAATGGATGCCGGTGGCTTCAAAGATGAGGTCTACCGGCTTCCGTACCGTCAGCTCGATGGATATGACTACACGCATCGCATCACATTTTCTGGTGTCTATCTGCTGCCGATTGGCCGCGGACACATGTTTCTGCCCAACGCAAATCGAATTGTAGATAGCGTCATCGACGGATGGGAGTTAGCCAGTCTCTACATTTACCAATCGGGTGCGCCCTGGAGTATTCCCAGCGGTATTAACCAGATCGGCAATGCTTATACGACGCCTCACATTCAGAAAGACAATGGATTCATCCGTCTCGCGGCCGCGTGCGGTGAGCAGTACCAGGAGAACAGCAGCGGCGTCTATCAACTCGCGCAATTGCCGTATGACTACGATGGGTCCTGCCCGCAGGGCGCAGACTTCATGGAGGTGCCGAGCTACGCTCCGGCGCTGAACAAAGTTTACACAGGCATCCGCCTTCCGAGGACCCATCAACTTGATGCGAACCTCTCGAGAAACTTCACACTTATGGAGAATCTCAAGCTGCAGGTGCGATTGGAATCGTTCAACGTCCTTAACCATCCTTTGTGGTCCGAGAATCCTGAGGGGAACCTGTACGACTCGAACTTCGGAATGATCGAAAAAGGGGCATGGGGACAAAGTAATGTGCCTCGCCAAATGCAACTTTCAGCCAAGGTCAGCTGGTAACAAAATGCCTAGAACCTTGCATCGCACATAACTCGAGGGGGGCTAGCCAAAAGCCATCAACCTGGCGAGCCTCCCTCCGGGTTCACCTTTGTACTCATAAAGGTGTCCTTGTTTTGCCACTCTCGATATCGCGAGATGCGAAGGGATCTCGTTCGCATCTGCATGAAGATCCAAGCGTAAGGCAACCCGCAAATAGTCGGGCTACCGAAAAGAGGAGATAGGCGTTTGTCAAATCGTAGGGAGTTTATAACTGCACTTATCGCTGCTTCAGCCGTTGGCGTGGGTCGGGCAGTTGCAGTGCCGGCATTGTCGCAGCATCGGCGGTTTAGCCTCGTTCCAACACAGCCTTCGGGAGCCCCGAACTACTGGTGCACGTGGGCAGTACAGAACTACATGTATGGTCAGAGATCTAAACAATTGGACATAAGTTTGCTCGAAGGCGCTTCGGGCAATGACCTCGCGGGCAATGCAATGAACGAGGCAGCCCTGCTGGGCAAGGATGGGTGGGCGTCGAGCTTTTATGTTCGCGTACGGAAAGATCTTTTCCTCTTGCTGGACGCCGGATGGGAGGCTGGAGGTACGGCGACCTTCGAACTGGATCCCATCAAGTTTCCATCATTCGAGGGAACTTGCACGCAGCGCCTGCATGCGCTCAGCATTGAACTCAAACGTCAAGGATGGCGTGGCGCGGCTCTGTGGTGCACCAACACGCCAGGAAATACAGCCGGGTTTTCGCTTGAAAGCGAATGCGCCAATGCAGGAATCCACTACTGGAAGATTGATACTGGCGATCCGGACTTCAGCCTGGTTTGGATGCGCGACCGCAAACGAATCGGCTTAACGCTAGAGCACGCACATGGCGAACCGCCCGTGAACGGCAATTGGGAGAAAGACGGTCGCTTCGGATCTCAGCCCTGGAATTCGCGCAGGATGGAGATTTTACGTCATACGGACGTGTATCGAACCTACGACGTAACATCCATTCTCTCGTTGCCAACTACTCTCGACCGCGTCTCCGAACTGCTAAGTAGCGCCGCGGACCATCCGGAAGTGCACAGCCTGTTGAATGTGGAAGATGAAGTGTATGTCGCAGCTGTTCTCGGATGCACGATGGGCATCATGCGCCATCCCCTTGTTGGACTGCGCCCCGGCGAAGACGCCGACCTGTTCTTCAACGGTCCGCGGAATCCGAAGAAGCGAATGGATGAGGTGGTGCGCGCTTTGCGCTGGCAGAGGCTGGCTCCTCCACTTCCAACCGGAGCAGGAGTTGTCAGCGTGGACAACGAAATCCTCACTGACAGTTGGATCTTCGCCAAAGGGCAAACCTGGGATACCAGCCTGATCGGCAAACATGTTTATCAGGGAGCTCCAGCACGCCTCAGTCGCAATATCGAATTACCTCGAGTTACCGCACCTGGAGACAAGCCCTTCGTCTTCGCGGCTCGGTTCCTCAATGGAGCTGTGTCGCTCGGCGCGCATGAACGGACACAGCCAGAGAGAGGCTGGTACATGCCGGTATGCGATGTGGAATTGAACGTCGGCGATGCACCGGGTCCCTTTGGCGTCTTCGGTGAATTTCGTCACGTCACACTCACCTTTGACCGTTCACTACTTGGAAGAAAGATATTTGCGCAGGACCTAGCTGGGGACGAGGCAGTAGAGATCACCAGCACGGTGGATCTATCAGAGAAATCATTGCGGATTGACGGACGCCTTCTCCGGCAGATCGGGCTGAGCAGCGGATCGCCAGGCGATCTTTCCTCGCCCGCCGTCGTGCTGTCGGTTCAATAGCATGAGGACGATACGAAGATCGGTAAAAGTGACGTAAACCAGAAGCCGGATCAAGAGGTGGACCGAACAACGTTGTCACCAAGGGCAATCTGAGAACGCAGGAATGATCTTCGGTGGCACCTGCGAGCCGGAAATCCCTTCTTCTACAGCAAAACAATTGAGGAAACCATTCCGGAAACCTGGCATCGAGCAGGTGATCCAGCATTGCAAACTGCAATATGCAGTTCGAACAAGACTGTACAAGCGCCATAACGAAGATTGCCGCTTGAACGTTGGAGGCGACCGATGCTGGCCGTGGTATTGACGGTCTGTGGAAAACTTGGAAAACCGATCGTGCTGTTTTTCCGCCCTTTCATCAAAACATCGAAATCGATAACGCCGATTCCCACATTCGCATCGCCGCGACAACCACGAGGATGATCATGATTCTTAAGACCCGGAGGTGTTGATTGAAGTGCTTGTGTTTTCTGCTCTTGTTTGGACTTTGCGCTGGTGTAGAGGGGAATGCCGAGACACTCCCTTGTTCCGTTCCTGGGGACGCGAGCTCATTTTTTGAACTTAAAACGATTCGGCTCTGGCCCGGAGATGCTCCACAGGCGAGGGGAACCGCATGTGCGGACATCCCTACGCTCACGGATTTTGAGCCTCAGGGTGGAATTGGGAACGGATCGGCTGTTGTGGTGTTGCCCGGCGGTGCATATGCTTACCTTGTCGGCAACCTTGAGGGGAGACAAGTCGCCGATTGGTTCACGGCACTCGGGTTTCACGCGTTCGTACTGCAGTATCGACTCAGCTCGCAGGGCTATATTCTACCCGTACCCTTGTTGGACGCGAGACGCGCATTGCAATTGGTGCGCGCACATGCGCAGGAGTATCGGATTCAGCCCAATCGAATCGTTGTAATCGGTTTTTCTGCGGGAGGACATCTGGCCGCGCTGTCTGCAACACTGCCGGTTCCAGGAGACCCCGAAGCTACGGACCCCATCGATCGCGTATCCAGCCGGCCAGATTACCTGGTGCTCGGTTATCCGTGGATTGGCGCCGTCTCTACAGATACCTCGCACTTGAGCTATTGCAAGATGTTCAACCTGATGGACCGCTGCGACGCATTGCGCGCGAAATATTCGCCGGATCTGCAGGTGACCAAGGATACTCCTCCGACGTTCTGGTATCACACGGCCGATGATCAGACTGTTCCGGTCGATCAGGGACTGAGGTTCTTTGAAGCTCTGCTCAAGGCAGGGGTGCCAGCCGAGGCACACGTTTTCCGTCACGGACCGCATGGTTCCGGTACAGGCAACGGAGATCCCGCCCTCGATCAATGGCCGAACCTGCTGGAGAACTGGCTCCGGGCACAGGGGTTGCTCGCAAAGGATGCCGCGCAGCCGTGACTTATATAACCAGGACACGAATATGAAGACATCGACGAGAATTCGCAGCCCTTTCGGTGTTGGGGGCGATACGCCGCATACATGGACCGCTGTCAAGGAAGAAATGAAAGGGAACCAGCGAGGCGGTGAGAAAGGGAGCCAACCCAAGTTGAACCGGAGTTGTTAACGCTGAATCAAGCGTTAATAGCTTTGAACAGGACTTATCACGGTACATCATAACGGACGGAAGCGAAAGTTTGACTTCTGCTTTGACTTCCTGCCTTACGCGCTGTCCCCGCGGACGTACTGTTCCTCAGGTACAGTTCCCCAACCACGCGGCTGAATAGTTCCCCATAACACAAGCCGAGTTGTGTTCGACTTCAATGGAATTGAAACTTAGGAGGCTTCTCGATGATTCTGCGATTTTCTAACCGTCTTGGTGCTGTAGGGATAACCATCGTTACAGTGCTCGCAACCTGGAGTGGTTTGCAGGCAGCTTGGTCGGAGGAGGTTCGGTCAGTGGAGGCCCCAAGGATTGTTCAAGAGGATGGCCGCTTCTCTCTGTTTGTTGAAGGGCATCCTTTTCTCATGCTCGGTGGACAGATTCATAACTCCAGTGCCTGGCCGAGCGAGTTTCCACAGGTGTGGCAATCGATGGCCGAACTGCACGCCAACACGATCGAAGCTCCTGTGTATTGGGAGCAGATGGAACCGCAGGAAGGGCAATTCAATTTCGACATTGTCGATCAGTTGATTGAAGGCGCGCGGGCGCACGATCTCCATGTGGTGCTGCTCTGGTTCGGCACCTGGAAGAACGGCAACATGCATTATGTGCCAGCATGGATAAAGGCAGATCCCAAGCGTTTCCCACACACCATTCGTCCCGATGGCGAACCAATCGATGTTCTTTCGCCGAACGGACCCGCCACACTGGAAGCCGACAAGATCGCATTTGTTGCCCTGATGCGCCATCTTAAACAAATCGATGGCGACCGGCACACCGCGTTGATGATCCAGGTCGAGAATGAGTCCGGCAATATAGGTAGCATTCGCGACAATTCGCCGGAGTCGAATAGTATCTTCGAGGGGCCAGTGCCTGCCGACTTGCTAGCTGTCGTACACAAGCCTGAGGGAAATTGGCGACAAGTCTTTGGCGGCGATGCCGATGAGATCTTCCAAGTTTATCATCAAGCACACTACATTAACGAGATCGCAGCGGCCGGAAAGGCTGAATTTTCAATTCCCTGCTATATCAACGTCTGGCTCAACTATCCGGCAGAGCAATTGCCGCAACGCCAACTCGATTTACCCGGCATTGGCTATCCCAGCGGCGGAGCGGTACAGTCGCGTGTGGGACTTTGGAAAGCACTTGCGCCCGCGATCGACGCGATTGGCCCGGACCTTTATGACGCGCATAGTGCGTTTGTTCACTCCGTGCTGCAAGTGTATAGCCGTCCCGATAATCCCCTGCTGATTCCTGAGACCGGCCGCAGCGACGATTTCGGCAAATATTTCTACGCGGCGCTGGGTGCGGGGGCGATCGGCTTTGCCCCCTTTGGGGTGGACCAGACGGGCTGGAATATTACTGGCGACCAACCCTGGAGGGCACACAGTCGCAACTTTGAGCTTTTTCATCCGATGGCTCGGGAGATCGCGCGTCTCTCATTCGAGGGCAAGGTCAAGACGGTGATCGAAGAATCTGGCCAAGCGACACAGGAACTGGACTTGGGAGTCTGGCAGGCAACTGTCTCTTTTGGATTTCCGCAACAAGATGGACGCCCTGCGCCGGGCACACCAGACGCTCATGGCGCTGCGCTGATCGCGCAGATTGGCCCAGACGAGTTTCTGGTGACCGGTGTCGATGCCAGTGTAATCTTCCACCTGCCGGGGAAGCAGCCATGGAGCCACAGCCAGATCATCACTACTGAGCAAGGCATCTATGAAAAGGACGTTTGGAAGCCGATACGCTTGTGGAATGGCGACGAAACCGATCGCGGTCTCTGCTTCTATCAAAAGCCCGAGGTTGTTCACGTACGCATGGGACGCTTTTAGGTATCCTCGGGCTAACGCCCACGCCATGATCCCGCCGGCGCGTCGCCGCCGCGGGCATCAAAGGAACGACCTCATCCCAGAGTCGGTCCGCCCAGAATTGAGGCGAGCAGAACGCTGTTTCTTCGCCGGTAGATGAATCTTGAAAAGCGAGGCATATTTGATGACATACGCATGGAAACTCCTACAGTGTGCCGCTTTTTTCACCCAGCGCACTGCTGGCGGCCCAAACATGGAGATGGATTTCCGCTCGGCTCTTCGAGGGAGCTGTCGAAGGTGAAACCCCCGAGGTCGTAGCCGGGGTCGAAAGTAAGAGTTGACAGAGGAGAAGTAGGGGTAGACCCAACAACGCTGTCACCAAGGACAAACTGTGAGGAGCCTCTGTTGGCAATTTGAGGCCTTCACGACCTTGGATGACGACCAATTCAGCCTTCCGGGGCGTTATCCGCAAATCTCTCTAAGTTGTGTGACGATTCTGCCCTCTCCGAATATGGGCCAACCGCATGTCGCAGAAATATTCCGCGACCGCGAAGTCGATTGCCATGACTTTTGCTTTGGAAGAAGGGATTTCCGGGTCGCAGGGACCAGCGAAAATCATTCCTGCGTCTCCAGATTGCCCGTGGTGACAGCGTTGTTGGGTCCACCCTAATCCAACAGGGAGTTCCCCCGGCTCTGCCGGGGAGGCAGTAGCAGTTTGACATTTTCGGGAGTCCATCCAAGAAACTCCAAGAGGTGAGCCGCCAAGCACACATCAAGGAGAATCTGG
>Ga0181520_10004039_pt1 | contig 25040 bp, 17 predicted proteins | sample PEATcosm2014_Bin_29_FD_132451 | JGI IMG/M metagenome (GOLD analysis project Ga0181520, IMG submission 132451) | Peatland microbial communities from MTU Mesocosm Facility, Houghton, MI, USA - PEATcosm2014_Bin02_30_metaG | ecosystem: Environmental > Terrestrial > Soil > Wetlands > Peat | place...
AAGCGCAATTCTTCGCGGCCATCGTCCAGAATCATAAAGACGTGGGTGTGAGACTCAATGGGCGCGTCGTGCGGCGTAACGGTGAGCTGTCCCGTCATTCCGAGGCGTACCAGCAGAAAGCGCGGCTCCGAGCCATCGTCCGCGGTCAACTCGACGGCAATCGCCTTGCCCTTGCGCGAGACGTTGGTCAACTTCCTGCCAGTGAGGGTGGAAACGAACTCCTCCGCCGAGCCCGCGATGACGGAGTCATGGTGAACCTCGACTGCCACGATGCGGCGCCCCAGAGCGCGCCGGCGAAGTCCCTGGGCGACAGTTTCAACTTCCGGAAGTTCAGGCATAGTTCGGGACTCGGGGTTCGGGATTCGGGATTAGGGACACGGGGCTCGGGCCGATTTGTGATTTGCGATTTGTGACTGCCTTCGCGAACCCGCGACAGCCCTCGTTCTTCTTGAGAGTTATGAATTGCTGTACCGAGTCGCGTGCCCCGAATCCCGAGTCCCGGTCTTTCAAACTCCCACTTTGATGTCGGTGCCCTCAACCTCAACGGGATACGTCGACAATTTGATGGACTTGTTCTGGGCGTGTTCACCCGTGCAAACGTTGTATTCCCACATGTGCCAGGGGCAGCTTATAACTTCTCCATCCAGGATGCCTTCGCCAAGAGGGCCGCCCAGATGGACGCAGGTGTTGTCGGTAGCGTAAATCTTCCCACCGACGTTGTAGAGAGCGATGTCTAATCCGTTAACGACAACCGTCATCGCCGATCCCGGCTTCAGGTCTGAAGTGTTTGCAACCTTCACAAAGTTAGGCATGCATTTCTCCCCGGCATATGATCACGATCCACAGATTACTCAGATTTCACAGATGAGCAAAGCGGAAGAGAAAAGCAAAGAAAGGGCGCGGCTCGCGCGACAAACGCAGCGGACTCGCGCTGCCTCAACGAGAGCAGTCCGTCATCACGGCCTGTTTTTGCCGCCGTCTATTCCATCTGCGTAATCTGTGCAATCTGTGGATAAAAGAAGTTGGCCTAGCCAATCTGAACAAATTCCGGTGTCCCTGCCTTGCCGATGCGGACAGACTTTTTGAAATCCTCAATCATGGTCTCGTCCAGGTGAACGTCTGTAGGCCGCTTTCCCAATGTCATGCCATCGATCTTTTCTTGCAGCTTCAACAGGGCATAGAAAAGGTTTTCCGGGCGCGGAGGGCAGCCAACCACGTAGACGTCAACCGGCACGATCTTATCCACACCCTGCAGCACGGCATAGGTGTTGAATGGACCGCCTACACTGGAACAGGCTCCCATGGAGATGCACCACTTGGGGTCCGGCATCTGTTCCCAGATGCGTTTGATCGCAGGGGACATCTTTAACGTCACGGTTCCCGCCACGATCATCAAGTCAGCCTGGCGAGGGCTGGGGCGAAAGACTTCAGCGCCAAACCGCGCCATGTCAAATCGCGACGTGGTGGAGGCAATCATCTCAATCGCGCAGCACGCCAAGCCGAACGTCAGCGGCCAGATGGAAGACTTGCGCGCCCAATTGAAAACGTAATCCACGGACGTAACAATAAAGTTTTGCTCGAAGCGATTCTCAATGAATCCCATACCCAAGCCTCATTTTTCCGCGATGCCCGACGGTTTGGTTGCCGGCCCAGCAGCAACCACTTATTATACCCTGACCCTGACGGTCATTCGAAATATTTCCGGTCACACGGGATGGGCGGGAATGGTACATTTGCAGCCTTCACCGTCCGGGTGGGAAGACTTGAGGGAATTTCCCTGAAGCGCTTGTCCTGCCACCATGGGTGATAGCACACTGAAGTGCAGCAGGTCACATTGCTCGCGGTCAAAGGTCGAAATGAATGGTGGACGAAACAAACTCTGACGCGCTCTCATCCGGACAGATTAGGGATCTTGAACAAGGAACTCTCGCCGCCTCATCCCGGCTTCCTGCATGGTGGGGGATTGCTGTTGTCCTTGCACTCACCTTTGCGGTTTACATCCCCACGCTCCGCTACCAGTTTGTACATGACGACCGTGGCCAGATTGTGGAGAACCCCGCGGTTCACTCCTGGCATTTGGCGCCCACCTATTTTACCGCGCACGTATGGGCAGCGGTTATGCCGGAGGAGTTGGGAAACTATTACCGCCCTCTCTTCCTGTTGTGGCTGCGAATCAATGACGCGGTGTTTGGAAGTCAGGCCTGGGGCTGGCATCTCACCACGATCCTGGCTCACGCTCTTGCCACACTTCTTGTATACCTCCTGGCGTTGCGGCTGGGCATTGGGCGCGACGTGGCGCTTTTGGCAGCACTGATTTTCGGGCTCCATCCCGCCCACATTGAGGCCGTCGCCTGGATTTCCGGGGTCACTGAGCCGCTGTTGGGAATCCTGCTGATTGCTTCCTTCCTCGCATATATGCAGTCGCGCGATGAGCGGGCGCATGTGCTGAAGTGGAGAGCTATATCCCTTATCCTGTTTGCTCTCGCCATACTGGAGAAAGAGACTGCACTGATACTTCCCGGCCTTCTGCTTTTCTACGAATGGATTTTTCGGAAGGAATGGGAGCAACGCACCGGCGTGCGGAGGCTTACCCAGTGGGGCGGGGAAGCTTTCGGCAAAATCTGGCCCTACATCGTCATCATTGTCATCTATGTTCCCGCGCGTATCCACGCTCTGAAGGGCTTTAGTCACGCAATAACGCCGCTCAGCACGGCGCAACTGGTCTATACCTGGCCGTCACTAATAGGGTTCTGGGTTTGCCACATGATTTGGCCGGCCGGCCTCAGTACCTTTTATGATTTCCCCGCGGTAACTCATCCGACTGTCAGAAGCTTTCTTCTTCCCGCCATTTTCGACGTCTTCGTGGGGCTCGCGCTGTTGGCATGCGCCCGTACTTCAAGAAAAGTTGCGTTCTTCGCCGTCTGGCTGGTACTGCCGCTAATTCCTTTACTGAATCTGCGCGTTTTTGTTGCCAACGATTTTGCCCATGACCGGTATCTGTACCTTCCCTCGGTGGGCTTTGCCGTCCTCATCGCCATGCTTCTGAATAAAGTGTGCTGGGGACCGCCGCGAAGGTTGGGCATCCCCAACTCGCTGTTCGTCGCTGGATTGTGCCTCGCTACGGCGCTGAGTTACGGAACCGTCACTGAAAGCTCCTACTTCCGAGACAACCTGACGTTTTACGCCTACAACCTCACCAAGGCTCCACACAATCCCGACGCCGAGTGCAATTACGCGACCGTCCTCGCGGAGGGCGGCATGTACGGTCCCGCGCTGGAGAGATTCACCGATGTGGTGAACCACAACCCGAACAACTGGACCGCGATTTACGACCTGGGCTTCACTTACTACAAAATGGGAAACATGCCGGAAGCGGAAAGGTACTTTCTGCAGTCGATGCGCATTAATCCCAACAAGCCGGACCAGTATTTTTACCTGGGCATGGCGCGCTTCAAATCCGGCCGCACGGCAGAAGCCATTGATCCTGTGCGGCAGGCGATTGCGATTCGCCCCAATGGGTTTGCGTATCACTTTGCTTTGGGAGTCATGCTGAAAACCCTCGGGGATCTGCCTGGCGCTCTACAGGAATTCAAGGTGGAACTGGCAAGTAATCCGGGGGAACAAGCAGCGGCGGCACAGGCGGATGAGATCGAGAAGCAATTGCAGGCGCGTCCGGAAACTGGGAAATGATATTAGGGATGCCCTGGATTTGCCCGGCCAGGAAGCCGTCGTAGCGTGGGGCTTCACAGCCTGTGGAAAGACGATCCACCGCGGGTAACCACCCCGTCCGTCGGCTGACGGACACCCCTCCTGAATCAGGAGGGGCGTTCATTTTGGTGCCGACCTCAAGGTCGGCCCGACACCGCCGCATTGAATCGGGCTGCGTATGCAAGCTGGTGTCCTGCTCGTCACTTGTCACTTACTGTTAGCCTTGAAACTACCAGCGCGCCGGACGGTCGGTGACGAGATCGGGATGCTCGCGGCGAAACGTTTCCGCGATGTGGCACGACCAGCAGACCGGTTGGTGGGTGGTAAAGACGTCCGGCAACGCTTCGGGCGCCACTTCATCCCAACTGACGGTCTTGGAATCCGGCCCCCGCAAAGCAGGCATGTGGCCGGTCCAATCCGCGACATCGTCCACCGGCTTGTGGCAATAGACGCAGACCTTGCCCTTATACCAGGCCTCCACGACGTTGCGAACCAGGCAACCCGGGGACTCCGCCTGACCCAAGCAATCCTGGGCGCAGTCTTCCCTCTCCGGCCAGCGCGAACAATCCTGAAGGCAAAGATAATTGCCGCCCCGAAAGGCCTTTAGGGCGGCCCCTTTGGCGTCCAATTCGACCGCCGCGGCGCAGTGGGTTTCCGGACAGGTTACCAGGCGCTTGCCCCTCGCCATCCAGTACGCGCGTAAACCCCGCACTGAGGCAAAGGCCGTTATCCCCACGGCAAGCCCAGCAAGTGACAAAATGAACACAACCATAACGGTGCCCATGTGCGCCTCCTTCCACTTATTTTAGAGGGCGAGCAAGTCCACACCCAAAGAGGGGGTGCTGCAAAAGCGGTAGGTAAAAATGTCGCCTCGCAGCATCAACGCTCACATTGCCGGAACATATCCCACTATGGGCAGGACCAGAAGGCTGGCATTACCGTTCTGGTTTTCCGCGCAACTCGTGAACCAGATTTTCGAGCGAATCGCAGTCTTGGAAGATTCGGATCCCGGCAATTCCGGCCGCACCGTTCTGACGGCAAAGGGAAACACGGTCAGGCGTAATTCCCCCCAGAGCGAATACCGGGACAGAGACCCGCGTAGTCACTTCGCGTAGCGTGGTAACTCCGAGGGGCGGGCCGTACTGAAGCTTGGAGGGAGTTGCAAAAATGGGGCCGAGCAGAACGTAATCCGCACCCGCCGCTTGCGCCGCCAGTGCATCGGTAAGCGAGTGGCAGGAGACTCCTACAAGGAATTCGCGCGGCGCCAGCCTTCGAATCACGTCCACCGGCATCGACCGTGCGCCCAGGTGTACTCCGTGAGCCCTGCCTGCCAACGCGACATCCAACCGATCATTCACCATAATTCGGGTGTGCCCCTGCTGGTGCGCTTGGTTCGCCGAGTCTTCCGTCAGGGCAAGCAGGCTGCGGGCAGGCAAATCCTTCTCACGAATTTGTACCCAGTCCACGCCCACAGCGATGGCTCGCGCGACGCAGGCATCAACGGTGGCAGATGGGATTTGCGTGCGGTCCGTAATGTAATAGAGCTGGAAGTTCATCGGGAGATCGGGAGATCTGGCCTTTTCAAGGTCGATGGTAGAAGGCATGTGGCAGGTTGTAGGTGGGGAACACCTGAGGTCGCATGCGATAGCCCCCACCTACGACCTACCACCTACCTCCCGCCTACCTTGGGTTGCGAACTCACGAAGCCCAAATCGCGACGGAAGCGCCACGCCTCAAAAAAGGCCAGCCAGACGTCAGCCAGCCCGAGGCCGGATACGGCACCCCGCAGGAAGTAGTTGCGCGCAATGCTCGCAAACAAAGGGTAGTGACCAATAAAGTAATTCTTGGTCCAAAGGGAAATCCACGGGAAGACGAATAGAAACACGCCTATCTCGAAGCAGAACACGATGTACACGATTGTCAGAAGGCGATTCATTAATTGAGCCAATCCGGGAATACGGCCTCAGGCAAGGCGATAGGGGTCACCCCCGCGGCAGAGGGTGCAAGGCCTTTTAGGCCTTCTGCTGGAGCTCGCGAATCTTTTCCGCCACGTCGCGAAAGTCGATGTTCTGACTATAAACTTCGGTAAATCTTTCCAGGGCGTTGCGGGAATCGCCCGCCTGCTCGTACGCCAGACCCAAGTCATATTGCAGGGCCATCATCGCCTCTTCTTCCAGGCCGGGTGTTTCCAGCGCGCGTTTATACCACCGCACCGCAATCGCGGGCATCTTCTTTTCCATAAAGCAGATTGCCAGAAGGCTGCACGCTTGAAGGAAGTTCGTAGGAAAGCTTCCTTTTCCCGCACCCCTGACCACCTTCTGAAACTCCCCAATGGCTTCATCCAGCAGACCCATTTCCCGGAAGGCCACGCCCAAATTATAATGGGTTTCGGGATCGTCCCTGGCAGCCGCGGCGGCTACGCTGCCGGGATCTTCCATCTCCGCCAGCAAACCGCTAAGTTGTGCTGCGCCCTGACTGGGACCAGCGGTGGGCGGGGCCGCAGCCGCTGGGAAGCCGACAGTCTGCGCGGTAGAAGCATCCCCCGGACCCTTCAATTCATCGAGTGACGAAGCCAAATCACCGGCCAGGTCGCCCAGCATGTCCATGCCCGCACTCTCGGCCGGAAGCGGGGGTGCAACCACAGCCTCCGGCGCGGGCGCCTGCTGCTCCGTTGCTGGAGGTGGCACCACAGAGTCTATCTCGGGTTTGGACTCGGGTGTAACGGCGTAGGTGGTGGGAAGCTCCCATTCCTCGTGCGAAGACTCTTCCACCACCGGTGCAGGATTGGGTGCTGGTGGCATCGCCTCTGGTTCTGCCGGTGCGACTTCTATTGGTGGCTGCACTGCCATGAGCCCAAACGGTTGCCCGGTGTTCAGCGGCGGTTCCGCGACCACAAATTCATCCACTGCCGTGGGGCCCTCCTGCCGTGCCGCGATGACAAACTTATCGGCCAGCGCGGGAGTTTCAAACGGTTCGGCAAGCACAAACTCATTTGCCGCTGGAGGGATTGCAGTCGGCTTTGCCACGACTGATTCTTCCGCTGGAGCAACTTCCATTGGAACAATTTCCACCCGTGGTTCCGCCGCCGGAGGCGCTCCGGTCAATCGCTCATTCAGGAGCTGGCGAAGCTCTGCCACAAAGGGGTTGCCAGGATATTTCGCTTCAAGGTCAGCAACGGTTTGCCTGGCCTCATCTATAAAACCGTTCTCGAGGTAGAACTCAACTTCGATTCTGCTGTCATCAAGTTCAGTCGATATCCCTTCTTCCACTCGCTCAGGGGGCGGTTCAGGAACCCCAAGAGGTGTTTCGACGGGCGATGGCGCCTGTGCCGCCACGGGCGGCGGTGTGGGCTCCTTTACGGGAGCTGCAGTTTCCATCGGAGAAATGATTTCCGCCGGCGCAGGGATCCCCGCCGGCGGTGGGGCAGCCAGTTCAGGGATGGCGGGAGCAGGGGCTTCAAACCCAAACGCCATAGCCTCAAAGTCTTCGGAGAGATCCAACTCCATCATCTGTTCAGACAGGGCAGGGGGCGGCGTTGCAGCCGGAGATTCGCCCAAAGTTTCGGGAGGCTGCGTGAGGTCAGAGAAAATGGGTTCCGGTGTTGGCGCTGGTGCCGCTGCAACGGGTTTTTCCGGAGCAAGTACGGGAATCGGAAACTCCATGGTCGATCCCGCGTTCGGCCTTTCATTGGCGGGCGGTGAAGGCGCCAAGGGAGCTTCACCTATCTTGCTGGAAAGAAGCGGCAACGGAATTTCGTGCAACGCGCCTTTTCCTAATGCAATAGCCTGGTATTTGCTTGCCGTCTCGGCATCGCCATGTTCAGCAAATATTCGCGCCAATTGAGAGGCTGCCACGGCCCCCCGGGCCGGAAACCCCTTGTACGAAATTTCCAAAATGCGCCGGTGCACGTCAACCTGGTCAGGATAGACCTGCAACACCTTTTCCAGCTCGGCGATCGCCTTTTCGGTCAGGTTGTAACGTGTGAACAAGTCACTGTTCTCCAAGGCCTCTTTCACCATGGATTCCTGGGGGGCATCAACGCTGGCTGGCTCTGGGGGAAGCTCCTCTTCCTCCATCGGAAGCACCATCTCCCTGGCGGGCAAATCAACCGGCTTATGTTCCCTGCCAAGCTTTTGCTGAACCCCATTGAGCAAGGCGCGGAAATTCTGATTCTCGGGTTCGCGGTCAGCCAGCTTTAAATAGGCCGCTTCGGCTTTATCAAGGTCGCCGGATTGTTCGTGGGCGTGGCCCAGCGCTTCCAGGACTTCCGGCAGGGTGAGCTCATCCGCGGTCCCTTCACAGAGCTTATGGATCAATTCCAATGTGGGAATGTGATTGGGAGCAGCGCGCCAAATCCTCCGAAGGGCTTCCAGCAAAGGGCCGGCATTGTTCTGATTGATAAGCGCGTCCGCAACGCTGGCAAGCAATTTATAGGCTTCCTCAATTTCACCTTTTTCCACCAGGAGCCCAGAGATGGTGGAAATCGGTGAGAGGTCCGTGGGATTTGAGTGGAAAACCTCCAGGACCAGCTTTTCCGCGTCATGAAGCCTTCGTAAGCCGATATAGGAGTCCAGCAATACCCGCTTGCCCGCGGGGTCCGATTGCAACTCCGGCGAGGAATTAATGATTCTCTCTGCTTCCTCCGGTTGTTGGCGTGCAATGGCAACACGAGCACGCAGAATCTGGATTTTAGAGTTCTTCGGGTCCAGTTCGGCGGCTTTCTTCAAGGCCGTTTCAGCCGCCTCCTGGTCATCACGGCGGAGTAATATCTCGGCAACTTCCAGATGGGTCCGGGCGGCATCTTCCCGCTTGCCTGACTGCTCGCTTTCCACCGCCAAGCGATTGCGAAAGTTGATGTTCTCCGGGTCAAGCTGCACCAGCTTACGAAGAACATCCAAAGCGCGGTCGGTCTGATTTCGCTTCTTGAAGTACTCTGTTGCCTGGAGATACTGTTCCCGTGCCTCGCGACTCAACCCTTGAAGCTGGTAGAGTTCTGCCAACTTCAACTGCGTGTCCACGGAATTGGGATCAACCTTGGAGATTTTCCTATAAATGGCGATGGCTTTGACGTTGAACCCTTCGCGAACGTATGCTTCCGCAAGCTTATGGAATTGCCTCAACCCCTCGGTGATGTTCCGATCGCGAATGTATAGATCGCCCACCGTGTTGAGCAGAGACACGTCGGAGGGGTCATTATCAAGGATTTCTTGATATTGCCTGATTGCTTGAGCCGTCTTTCCTTGGCTTACAGCCTTCTCAGCCTCTTGCAGCGCTTTGGCCTTGTGAAAAGCCATCTATACGCCCCGATTACCCCTCGATGGTGTGAACAATCCGCTAAACGTAACATACGTCCCCATCCAAGTCAACGGAATGGGGGTCGGTTCCAGCTTCTGGCAGAGTTGACTAAACCATTACAGCACTTGAAGTTGGCAGAGGCTGCACACTCGACCTTGCAACGCGGACTCCGGCTTCTCCGCGAAACAATACGACCCTTCCCCGGTGACCCGCAGCTTGGGGAAGGAACCAGGCAAGACTCTCATTGCGCAATTGCAAGCCTATGCTTTACCTCGGAGCCAGCCCATCATGAAGGCTTGGGAACAGGGGGCGGCAGCGTCCTCGCCACCACCTCGGATTGGAAACTGGCCTTTCGGTGGGCGCCGTCGCAAAAAGGCTTGTTCTCCGAATGCCCGCAGCGGCAAAGGCCGATCGTGGTCCGGCCTGACAGGTCAAAGACACTCCCACTCGCGTCACAGATGGTAAATTCGCCTTCCACCCTGATCGAACCGTTATTGTTGATGGTGATTTTCGCCAAACGTTCCTCCTCGCCTTGAAAACCAAAGCCAGCTTATTAAATAAACCTTCTTATTGGATGTTGCAAGTTTTCAGCATTTCAACCCGGCGCTTGCACCTACACCAATGCTCTTCCGGTGGATACTTCGGGCTGGCGCAAACATGATCTTGGCGCCGCGTCGCCGGTTCCTCCTAGCCGCGCATGGTGCCGGGGCGGACCGAAGGGTTTGACTAAAACCAAAATCACAATTGCGGTGAATACCAAGGCGATAGCCCCGTGCAATCCCATACATTCGCCACGACTTAACTTGATGCTCCCCTCCTGAAACGCTCTCGCCCTAAACGTGACCCGCAGGTCCAGCACCACGAGAACGACCACGAGAAGAAGCTTTGCATGCAGCCAGTGTTCGCGGAGATAGGTGGGGTCTTGCGACACCAGGATAAAGCCGGTTATCACCATGATGGCGGCTCCCGGGTGCGTCAACCCCTTCAGGAGTTTTGATTCCAAGTGCCCCAGGGTGGCTCGAGCTTCCGGAGAAGTTTCCTCCGCGTGCATCGCCAGGACATGAGTGACCACCAGAAGACTTCCCACCCAGAAAACCAATCCAATAATGTGAAAGACCAACGTCCAGGCTACCATGGCACCTCCGGAAATTGTGTGATCGGTTCATCTGGCCATCGATTCATTGAAAGCCGAAACTCGAAATTCGAAACTCGGCCACCCGTTCACAAGATGCATTTTCGAGCTTCGATTTTCGAGTTTCGGTTGTATCGCCCGGTCACGCCATTGCTAAATTGCCAAATGACCCGATGATCCGATGTCCACATGAACCAATTCTGCTAACCCATTCGCCAGTTGACGTCCCCGCCCCGTTTTGGGAGAATGTGCTTACATTCAGGGCGAGGAGGACCAACTTGGCTGAGTATTACATTCCCGTTGGGGAAGTCGTCAAGAGCGAGCCCAAATCCATCGGCATTGAAACCCCACGCAAGAAGCGCCCCAAGGAACTCGCTGTCATCACGGAGTGCTGCACGGGATGTTCTGGCTCCCCCGCCTGTGTTCCGTATTGCCCTGTCGCCGACTGCATGTACTGGGTCCCCGATGAGGACCATCCGCCTTTCGGCCGGATTGAGGTCGACCCGGCGCTCTGCATTGGCTGCAAGAAGTGTACCAGCAAAGGCCCTGACGGCAGCTTTCTTGATGGCTGCCCGTGGGATGCCATCGAGATGGTGCCGACGGAAGAAGTCGAGTCCATGCTCGGAATCAAGTATACGGTCTAACCCCGGCACGCCACTCAGCTTTTCCCTTTTGCTGCGCGCTCCCGAATGGAGCGCGCGGTGGATTCCGCTTGCTGGCGCACTCGTTCCGACATGTGGGGGACTCCGCGGACGAAGCGCTCCACGTCATCGAGGTCCTGCGGTTGGCCTACCAGGTAGAGCGCGCGCAGCGATTCCACAACCTGCCCTTCATCCGGATCAATGACTGCCAGCCCATCGCCCAAGGCCACGATCGCGCCATCCCCGGTGAGCAACTTCGCGATGGTTCCACCCACAGGAGATACCACATCCCGCTGCGGTTCGTTCTCCCCCGGGCGGATGCGGGCAATGATGCTGCCATTGCGAACGTCGTCTTGCTCCTTCATTCGAAACTTTATTATGCCTGCGTTCGGGGCCGCGATTGTGAAGGGTTGCAGCATGGACCGCAACTGCGCATCCCCAACCCCATCGCCAAATCGCACCAGAGCCAACGCGGCATTTGAGCGCACCAGCGGCACGGGATCGTCCACCAGCTTGCGCAATGCCTGGTGAAACTCCTCGGAGTGGTTATCCTGCCCCATCGCCCAGGCAGCTTCCAGGCGCAGTTGCGATTCAGGGTTTTGCGCTAGGGCCAGCAATTGCGGATACCAGCGCTTCACGGTCGGGTCGCCCCGCGCGATGCGGTCGGAAAGTTGCGCCAGTGCATGCTGCGTTTTGTGCGGCATGGAAGTGTCCGCCAGAACCTGCGCCATCTCGCGGTCGGAGAGCTCCCGCCCAAACCAAGTTTGATACCAAAAGAGAAAAGTGATCAAAACCAGGAGGAGGGGTACGATCAAAATCACCGTGTTGCGCGGCGAACCCAATGCGCGATTCTCGTGCGCGGGCGCGGACAGCTTTTCGGCGGTTAAGGGGAACCTCTCAGGCCCGGTTGAAGTCGGCGTGGATCGCGAATCGGTTCGTTGTCCCATTCGAGAGTGATTGAAGCCTTGTGAGTGTAGGTTTTTGCCCGACCAGCAATCATTATATGAGATTCAGATGCTCCGCCGCGAAAAATCCCGCACCGCAGAGGCGCAGAGGTCTAATAGCAAAGAGGTATTTCTCAACGTCTCGGCGCCTCGGCGGTGAAAATTATATTCTTTCAGTGCTTCGTATCAGTCCGCATGGCCGCGCGCGATCAGGCGAATGGGACCCGTCAGCCCCGACGGAAGCGGCTTCACGAGCTTATTCCCTTGATCCTGGAATCGCTCGCCATAGCGCGCGGTAAGCGCCGCCCGATTCGGCAAGGGGTTGCCGACCATTTCGTTCACAGCGGTATTGCCAACCACAATTCGCAGTTCGTTTTCGCCAGCGTGTAGAAAACGAGTAACGTCCAGTTCATAGGGCGGATGCCAGATGGTGCCCGCGCGCCGGCCGTTCACATAGATTTCTGCTGCTTCTCGCACCGGCCCATCAAGCCACGCCTGGAAGTGGGCTTCTTTCTGGATCGGAATAGGCGTCGGCTCACCGAGACTTAGATTCACCTGGTTCCCTTTGCGGAGAAAATCGCCAGGAACGAGTATTTTCCTTTGGTACGTTGCGAGACCGGAGAAGTTCCGCAACCCTGCGATTTCACTCCAAGACTGCAAGGAATCCATGACCATTTTCTTGCCCGTACTTTCGAACGTAACATCCCAATCGTGACTCATGTCGAGTGGTTCCAGGAGCCTATGAAACCCGGTGGGAACCATTTCCCTCGGCCTTTCACGTTCCGTAAAAACCAGCAACCGCGAGCCATAAGGCTCCAGGTCCAGTGGAATGATGGTGCCGTCGTCTCCCATATGGTGCAACACTTGGGCAGTGGCCGCTTCACCCGTGAAGAGGTCCCACCATTCCGGGTTCTTACCTTTCACGCGAAATCTGGCTGTGCCTTCATAGCGCCGGTTGGAGGTGTTGGCGATGAAATAGATTTCCCCTGTGTCCGTATGGCGGTGAATAAAACCAACATCTCGCGTACGAGTGAAAAAGGCAACATCAGGCGGGTAGAGGCGGGCCAACTCATCTTCGAGTGGCTTGTTCTCCTCGGGAACAAAGTGCCCGGGCGCCGATGGTTTCTTGAAGATCTGTTCCACCCGCCGCGCCACTTCCGCCCTAACTGAATCCTGATGCAAAAAACCCGGTGCAAGAGAAGGCAGACGCCGCGTAGCGATCAGTGTTCCGCCGCTTTGAGCAAATTCACCCAGCTTGGCGAGCGTCGAAGGTGGAATGCGCTCGATTCCCGGCAGAATCACGATGGAGAATTCCTGATTGGCAATGACCAGCTTGCCGTTTTCGATCTGCCCTTTCTGCGCCAGGATTTCATCGTCAACAAAATCCAGGTTGTAACCAGCTTCCAGTAGGCTGGGCACGATGTCCGGACCGAGTTGGCGCCAAATCGCCTCCCACAGGTTCACGTGGCCGGGGGTCATTCTCGCCCAGGCATCGTGCGTGGGCAGGTAAACCGCAATGTCATTGGCGGGCCTGCCCTGTCGCAGCATAAAGCTGGCACGCTGCAAGTAGAGCGCCAGGTCCGGCATGGCGAACCACCAGGGGTTATGCGGGTTCAGCGCCCCTGCCGCGTACATATGCCAGCCCGGTTCCGGCACTCCTTGCGGAGAATACGGCCACCCGTGGCCAATCAGTTGATTGATTCCTTCCAGAAAGTACTCGTCGGCGAACGCCTTGAAATCAAGCGGCGTGGCACGAAACGGCAGCGAGTGAATCCAGGTAAAAGCCTCGGCGGAAATCACCGGCACTCCATAGTGATGTCCCGCGGAAGAAGCCCAGCGCGAAGCCGTGAAGTGGTTCCAGTGACCCGCTTCATCCCCCTGCTCGCCCTCCGGAAGGTCAACGTACCGGTAGCTGGAGAGCTGCGCGGGCGGCGTCCCATACGCTTGCACTCTGGCCAGCACGTGATGCTGATGACACCACGCCTGATAGGGCTCGAGGAAATTCTCGTTAAACAGCTCGCTAAGCGTCTGGCCCCAGTCATGCTTTATCGCCGCCGTTTCCGCTCCGGCGTCGGCCACCAGCGCGGGTAAATACGACGTCAAATCATATCCGCGTCGCCGCTGGAATTCTTTCAGAAAATCCGACGTCCAGTCGGCCCCGAATACTTCCAGGCTATCGCAGAACATGGCGCGAATATTTCCGCCACCCGCTGTTGCGAGAGGCGCGCCCACAGCCTCCAGGTGTTTATCGAGAGCTAGGCGGTTGTAATGGTCGAGCACCAATCCTTCCGCGCCCACGGCGGGGCGCTTCACGTGCTGGCCGGTCGATCCCCCCCAAAAACGGAGGAGGACCAGCTTACCCTCAGGAGACGCCGGGAGCTTAAAGGGTCCACTCCCATCCCAAGTGAACTGAACCGCGGAGCTTGCGTCAAAGTGGTTCGGATCGCCAGCGGCCACGAATTCAAAGGGATACTGTTGTCCACCCCCGCCCATGTGGGTTGCCACCCGCGCACGGTCGCTTTCCTTGACGGGCGAGCGAAAGCAAACTAACTTTCCGGCGGCGAGCCGCGAAGTGATGTGCGGTCCGCCAAACGGCCAACCGCTGCCCATGGTCATGTCCATACGCAAGCCAAGTTCGTGCGCCCTCCGAGCCGTAAAACTGACTGCCGCAAGATGTTCCGGAGAGAGGTAGCGAAGATTCACTAAGCCTTTACTGGGATCGTCAAGCGTGAGGGGATATACCGTAGCGACTTCGAACCCGCCAATGCCGGCGTCCTTCATGGCGCGCATTTCCCGGTCGAGCTCATCCGTGGTCACCGCTGGACCAAACCACCACCAGCGAACCATGATCTTCGAATCATCAGGGGGAACGCGAAAGCTGTCCTGAAGCGCTGCAACTTTCACCCCCCCGGGAGACAACGCGAGCCGCAGTGTGGGCCCACCCCATCCAATTTGACAGAGGCAGGCCCCGGCCACAGCCATCAGACCTAACACCAGAAACTCAAGACGTTTAGGATTGCGGTGACACATGGTGACCTCCCAAATTCCGACGACTCCACAGAGAGGAAGTTCTCAATTATCAATCGTTAGCTGTCAGTAACTTCAATGACGACCACCACGGTTCAGTCAATTTTCGCCAGCGCCATACACCCGTGGTGCTCGCCAGATTCTATGCCAATCGGGATGGATGCGCTCACGGGAAATTGGTGTTGGGCAGCGGAGGCCGGCACCCTTGTGTCATAATTCAAATCACTGACAATTTCCCTCACAAGCTGTAGAATCCGTCTTCTTTTTTTTGTTCGTAGTAATCCTTGGAGGCCGCAATAATGTTCCGAAAGATCCTAACTTTACTCGTACTGGCGATGGGGCTGGCCTTGGCCCTTCCGATTTGGGCGCAGCAGAAGGCTTTTACGCAGGAGCAGGTCAGCAACATGGTGCGCGCCGGATTGGGAGACGACTCGGGTGCAAAGCTGATTGAACAGCGGGGAATTGATTTTGCTCCAGCGAAGGATTTTCTCCAGAGCCTTAGGGCCGCAGGAGCAAGCGAGGTATTTCTAAAGGCGCTCCGCGCCGCCCAGCCGCAAGGGTCGGCGAGTTCCAAGAGCCCGCTACGCCAGCTTCAAATTCTCGCCTTGCTGGCCGGCGAAGTGCCAGCACATCGCGTCGCGATGCTGGTAAACGAGCGCGGCATCGACTTCGACGCAAAGAAGGGCGATTTCTTCCTCGAAGTGAGTTTGGCCGGAGGTGACGATGAGCTCATCACGGCAATCGAAAATGCCCGAGTAACGAAACCCGCTACCGTTGACCTGGCAGAGGAGGCGCCACGAAACGAGGTTCGGGAACACGTGGCGCACGGAGCGGAATTCCTCCAGAAGAAAAGATACGGTGATGCCGAGGTAGAGTACCGGGCGGCAGTGCGGTTGGACCCGCAGAACGCCGACCTGCACATCGGACTCTCCCGTGCCCTGAAGGCGCTGGCGAAAACAGACGAAGCGCTGGCGGAAGCGCGCGAAGCCGTCCGCCTTGATCCCGGGAACAGCTTGGGACATTTCAGCGTTGGCAATTTGCTCCAAAAGAAGGGAGACGTGGACGGCGCGATGGCCGAGATCCGAGAAGCACTGCGCCTGAACCCCAGCGATGACATGGCGCACAACAATCTCGGCACGTTGCTGGCAGCCAAGGGCGACCGGGAGGGAGAGATCGCTGAGTATCGAGAGGCGCTGCGCTTGAATCCCGATAATTACAATGCGCACTACAATCTCGGCATCGAACTCCAGGACAAGCGCGACTTTGATGGTGCGGCCCGTGAATTCCGGGAGGCCGTGCGCGTGAACCCCACGAGCGACCTTGCGCACAGCAACCTGGCCAGCACGCTCCAGGAAAAAGCCGATTGGGATGGTGCAGCCGCGGAATTCCGGGAGACGCTGCGCTTGAACCCCCAAAGTGACGAATCGGTGCACGTTAACCTCGGCACGGTACTCCTGAAAAAGGGTGACTGGGACGGGGCGGCCGCCGAGGAACGTATCGCCCTGCGCGCGAAACCCGATGATGAGTGGGCGCACGCGAGTCTCGGCATTGCCATGGCGCAAATGGGCGACCGGGACGGGGCAATTGTGGAATACCGTGCAGCACTGCGTTTGAACCCCCGCAACGGTACGGTGCACAGCAATCTTGGCAGTGCGCTCCTTGACAAGGGAGACGTGGATGGCGCCGCCGCGGAGTTTCGCGAAGCGGTCCGCTTGACCCCCAATAATGGTCAGATGCATTTCAACCTGGGTATCGCCTTGGAGAAGAAGGGCAACCGGCAGGCAGCTCTGGAGGAATATCACACGGCTTACCGTCTTGATCCGAGTGACCCGGATTACAAGCAATCTTTCGATCGCCTGTCGCCCGAGGTGAATAGATAAGGATGGCGCCAAACCGGTTGCGGAAGAACTCATTGGTGCGGTGCTGATCGGTACCAAACTAGACCAGCACCATCCGTTTTCAGACCGCCCCTCTCATCATCTGAGGAGCGGCGCCGTTAGCCGACGGACGGTGTGGTTACCCGCGGGAAGAGAGAATCCACAGCGCTCGATGGCATAGCAAGGGGCTATTCCAAGTGCCACAAATACACGGTTCCTCCCGGAGGCTTGCTTGAGGGGTCGTTTGGGTTCGCTGCCCCCAATCGCAGGCCACCGCTGGCCAGCAGTTTGCCATCCGGGGAGAAGGCGAGCGACCTCACCGAGCTGTGGGGCCCCTTCAATCTCCGCTTTACGGTTCCGGAAGCCACGTCGATCAGTTCAATCTCCGCCGGCTGTTCCTCCCAATAACCCCCTACCGCCAGTGTTTTTCCATCAGGCGACAGGGCGAACGACGCCGCAAAGTCTACCCTGAGCGCTTTCGCGGCCCCGGAGGTAATGTCGAGCACGGCGGGGCCACGGTCCGGAAGAATGCTGACCAATTGCTGCCCCCCGGGCAAAAGCGCGAAGCCTGGCTGAAAATCGTCGACTTTCAGGGTTTGTTTTAGGGTACCGCTCTGCGGATCCCACAATCTCACCGTGGAGTCGCCGCTAGCGCTGGCCAGGAGCGAGCTGTCAGCCGAGAATGCCAGTGAGTAGACATAGTTTGTGTCCCCCTTGAGAAATCCCCGTGATTTCCCTTCTGGCATTTCCCACAGTTCCAGGTTGTTAATGGAACCTTCGAGGGGATCGCTCCCAACGGCTAAGAATTTGCCATCGGGGGATAACGCCAAAGCAACGATGTGGCTTGCGGTCCGGATAGTCTTCTTCGATTTGCCGGTGCTCAGGTCACTAAAAACTATGTTGTTCGCGTCAGCGGTCACCAGCGTCTGGCCATCAGGGGAAAAAGTCGCGGCGCGCACACCCGGATGCCCAGTGAGGGTGTATCTTACTTCCCCAAAATCGACATCCCACATTTTGAGCGTGGAATCGCTACTGACGCTGGCCAGCAATTTCCCATCAAGCGAGAAGACTACGGCACTGACTTCACGCGCGTGCCCCTCCAGGCATCGGACCGGCGGTGTTTCGATGTGCACGCCGGCAGTTTCGCTGGCGGAGAGATTTCCCTCGCTAGCGTGACGCTCTCTGATTTGACGCCCTGCCATCCAGAGTAGCAGGGCCATTTGTCCAGCCAGCAAGATCAGTAAAATGATTCCAATCCACCGCATTGCCCCGCGCCTGCGCCACGCCAGATACCATCCGCCTACCGCGATGGTCCCAAGAACTGCCGCCACCATCATTTTCTGTGGCAGGCCGACACCCAAAAGAGTCTCAATGATGCCAATAAGGAGCATGTACGATCCCAGCAGCACCAGGAATCGCCACCCCTCGGACCAACGCCACGTCCAGCTTTCAGGGGCGGCGGCCGGTATTGGGGTAGCGGCTTGGACAACCGGGTGTGACGGGGCAGCATGGACGGCTGTCTCTGGCTCCCCAAACTTGCGTGTCGGAACAGTGCGCGCCACGGTTTCAACCTGCCGTTCCGCCTGCTCCAGTTCGTTGATTAAGACCTGGGCGCTCGCCGGACGGTCGTCGCGATTCTTCGCCAGACATCGCATGACCAGGCTGGTTATTGCTTTGGGCAGAATCAAATCTGGTCGCACTTCGGCAATCGGGCGGGGCGGTTGGAAGGCGTGGGCTTGAAGCAAGGCCAGCGTGGTGTTCGCGGCGAAAGGCAGTGCGCCGGTCAGCATCTCGTACATCACACAGCCCAGTGAATACAGGTCGGAGCGTCCATCCAGTTCGTCGCCGCGCTTGCCCAGGGCTTGCTCTGGCGACATGTACTGCGGCGTGCCGATGACCACTCCAGTGGCCGTTAGATTCGTTTCGCCCAGGCGCGATTCCTTCAGCCGGGCGATGCCGAAATCAAGCACTTTGGCCTGTTCTCCGGTAGGAGTTGGCATCAAGACGATATTATCGGGCTTGATATCGCGATGCACCATTCCCAGTTGATGCGCGGCTTCCAGCGCTGATGCCACCTGCTTGATGATGGTGCAAACGCGCGGCACGGGCAGTGGTCCCGCTTCCTGAATCAGCCGCTTCAGGCTCTGTCCTTCCACAAACTCCATAACGATGTAGGGCCGGCCATCCTCGGCCTCTTCGATGTCGTCCACGTGTACGGCATTGGGATGCTGCAGGCGGCGCGTCAGAATGGCCTCCCGCTCGAAGCGTTTGACGAATTCCGGGTCGCTCACCACCTCCGGACTCATCACCTTCAGGGCGCGCCGCTCATTGAAGCGCAAGTGCAGCGCTTCATACACGGCCCCCATGCCGCCCTGGCCGATTTTGCGCAGGATGCGGAACTTGCCGCGAATGACTGTGCCTTCGGTCCACACACCGAATTCGGCCAACATCGCGCTATCGCGCGGACAAATCTCATAACTGTCGGGGTAAATCGACTGACACCTGGGGCAACTTTTCATCGTATAGACTTCGATTCTTGACGCGTCACTAATCCGCCCGGCAAGGGGGCTACGAGGATGCCTGTTCAATTGCCGTGAAGATTTCGAGCGCCATGTCCAGCAGCTCTTCCGTAATTGCCTTTGGGTTCACGGACAATCGCGAAGCAAGTATTGCGCGGACCGATTCTTCACCTCTCGGCGCCTTGTTGCCAAGAGCGGGTAATAGTACACGGGTGTTCGGTGCATGTCTATCCGGCAGATGGAGGAACCGGGTAGGAATGAGAGATATCGCGTGCCCGCGCGCCTCAAGCGTTTGCAGCGGAGGCTGTTTTGCCCTACTATGGCCCCGCGCTGGTTTTGGTTGGCGCAGGCGCCTGGACCGCCAACCGCCAAGATCATGAGGAGGCTTAAAAAAGCATGGTAAAGATGCTTGCGGTAACTCTCCTGATTTGCGGCGGCTCCAATCTGCTTGTCGCGCAGGCTCCCTCTAACAACAGTAATGTGCTGCTGCGCCGTTATCGTGAGGGAGAAATGTTGACTTACCATATGCAAGGCGTCAACGAGGATTGGAAGTATGAGATTCAGGCTGACGGAGTTGTGAAAAAGGACTCCGCTGGAACTTTCTTTGAGGAGTACCGCTGGTCAAATCTGATTTCGAACCATCAGAAGGTCGCCCTTTCATCTGCCGACATGGATTTCCGCCAGCAGCTTTCGCTCGATCTCAATCGCAACCCCCGTTTCCCCAATCTCAGCCAAGTCAATCCCCAGCTCATCGGTCCTATTACGGATCTCATGACTTTCTATGCCGATCTGTGGCTGGCCCAAAAGATAGGCAAGCTCACCCATGCCGGAGATCATTTCTACCTCAAGCGCAGCGCCCCCAACTCGTGGGCGGATGGCAATTACGTCCTGATTGGTGAAGACTCCATCGATTTTGATTTCACTCTCGAAGACGTGAACCCGTCCGAAAACATAGCCACCATGATGATCCGCCACGTGCCGCCCGAAAATCCCGGGATCAGGCTTCCGGCAGACTGGATGCGCAAACCTGTGGGTGGTACGGCCAACAACTGGGTCCAAGTGCAGAGAACGAAGGACGGGAAATATCTGGCAGCGGTAGGCAAGGAAACATTCGATGTGAAAATAAGGCTGAGCCTGGCGGATGGGAAAATACTGTCTGGCAGCATCGACAACCCGCTGGAGACCATCGAGCGCGAATGCGCGGATGCCGCCCTTACCCATTGTGGGGATTCAAAACCTCACCCAATCAGGAGGCAAATCGAGATCGCTCTGGAACGTTAGCGTTGGGCTAAGGACCCTCCATTGTCTGGGGCATGCAATTTCCCGAAAGGATTTGCGGGCGGGAGAGAATTAACTTGCCATGAATGCTATCTTACTGCGGAGGCGCGGAAACTGAATTCCACGGTCGAATATGGAGGTTTCGAAAGTGATGAGGTCTTTAGCACGAGGCATGGCGGCCAAGGAAAGTTATGGGATGAGCCTTTGGACGGTTGCAGCGGCCGTCATTTCGGCGGCGGGCCTGCTGTTTGCGCCGTCGATGCCACCTGTCCAACAGAGTCCTGGCTGGAGTGGACCGGAGAAGCCGATTGTGGACGCACTGCGTGGGCTGCGTTCACTGCCCGACGATACACGTGCGCAGCAGACGCGGCAACTGGCCCTCGACATTCGCACACTGCCGCCAGGCGAAAACAAACTGAAGCTGGCGGAGGGCCTCGCGAACCTTTCCACGGAAGGCGACTTCGGGCGCGATGCTTTGCAGCAGGTCGCCACCACGCTGGCCACTGCTCTGACGGAGCACCCGGTCCCGGAGGAGCATGGTGATCCCGCCTCACCGTACCTCGAATTGGCACAATTGGTGCGCTACGAACATGTGCAGGCCTCCGTGGACTCACCCCAGTTTGGCAAGGCCATGGCGGAGTTGGAAGCGGATGACCAAAAGCGAGAACAGGCGGACTTTACGCTTGTCGATCTCAAAGGCAAATCGTGGTCGCGGAAGAGCATGCAAGGCAAAGTGGTGCTGGTGAATTTCTGGGCTACCTGGTGCCCACCCTGCCGCAAGGAGATGCCCGATCTCGAGGCGCTGCACAAGCAGTTTAGAAAGAGGGGACTGGTGATCCTGGCAATCACCGATGAAGACGCAAGCAAGGTCAAGCCCTTCATCGCAGAAAAAGGAATTTCCTACACCGTGCTTCTTGACCCGGGCCGGAAAGTGAATACTCTGTTCCACGTCATGGGCATTCCCAAAACGTTCATCTACGATCGCAAAGGCAAGCTGGCGGCGGAATCGATTGATATGCGGACCCGCCGGCAGTTTCTCGCAATGTTGGCCCAGGCGGGGATTCAGTAGAGAACGGCGGCAAGAGTAGGTCCAAGGGCCAAGCGCAAAAGGCGGAAGTTACAACCACGATCTATAGCCCGGATTTCTCCCGAGAATTTCCGGTCGGGTGCGGCGAGCAAGGCGGCCCTCGGTGCGGCCTTTTTTCTTCTTGACAGCCGATGTTTATAGGCTAGAATGGAAAGATGAGGATCGGAGCCGCTTCCCTCGCCTGCGGCATCGGCAGGAGCGCGCCCGCTGTCGGGAGTAAAGAAGGTATCCACCGCGATGTTTTCCTCGTCTCAAATCGACCCAGATTTCTTCATGACATTATGTCCTTTTATCGGAGAACTCCGAAAACTCGCAAAGTTGATAACATACTGAAAACAAGTGGTCGTCTGGCCAATCTTTTCATCTCCCAAAGCTGAGAACATACTGAAAAGTAAGCCAGTTACTTTATTCTATCACAATGTGAGAATGACATGACAAATTGCCCGCAATAGGTGGCGCACTTCATCGTCCGAATGCGGTGAAAATGTGGTGAGAAACCCGGGCTAGAGGCTGGCGCAGTTCCCAATACTTGAGGGTCTGCGATCTCACGAAGGGATTTGTGGATGGACGAGTAGTGGCATGTGGCGAGTGACATGAACCGAGTAATGGCCAAAGGAAGAAGCAAAGCAGGGCGCTGTTCCGAACAGGCGCGCTACGCTTGTTTGACCGGCTCGGTCGTCCAGGTGTTGGAGAGTCTCTTCCCGCTCTTGGCGCATTCCCGAAGGTAGAGATTGATCAGTGTTTGATAAGCTATGCCAGTCTCCTCGGCCAAGCGCTGGAAGTATTCGAAGGTGTCATGGTTAAGACGAATGGTGACTTGCCGCTTCAAACGCCGGGCATAAGGATTGCGTTTGGCTTTGGAAAAATCGTAATTCTTCCTCATTGAGCTGCTATTTTACCGCAGAGGCGCGGAGACGCAGAGAAACATTCTTCTTTGCATTCCAATTCTGCACCTCCTCAGAAGAACCGTGAGTGGTTGTTCTGCAGTTTCTTGTAGAGGACTGCTTCAGCCGGGCAGCTTTTCGCCCCGTAGTTTAGCCGTGGACCCAATGAAAACCGAAAGGTGCCACCCAGGAGCGGAATAGTCGCGGAAGTTGGTAGCGCAACGCGATATTTATCCGGTTTTTGCCGCAAACGCTTTGATGGTAGCAAGGATGGCGCCGAAGATCGACGCGGCCATGAGCCGATCCCAATATCCTCTCGCGTTGGAGGGGCAGGATACTACGTCTGGTCAACACGTGAGTCAACGGCACATGAATTCCGACTATCATCCATGGCAAACTGCGCGCGCCGCTCCCTTCATAATTCAAAATTTAGAATTTATCATTCATACCGCAGCGCTTCGACGGGATGGAGGCGGGAGGCGCGGAGGGCGGGGACCAGTCCGCTTAGGAGACCGACAATCAGCAGGATAACGGTGGAAGCCACAATCGTGTTCAGAGAAATGATGAGGTGAATATCGCCTTTACCCGAGGTGTCTTCGTAGAGTGGACCATAAAGTGGCAGGGTACCGATGGCAGCGGACAATCCGTAGGCGAGCAGGATTCCCAGGATGCCGCCCACCACCGCCAGCACCATTGCCTCCGCCATGAATTGCGCCTGAAGGTGTCGCTTTCGCGCTCCCAGTGCCCGCCTCAACCCGATTTCGCGGATACGCGCGTCGACTGCCACCAGCATGATGTTCATCAGACCGATGCCGCCGATGCCCAGCGTTAATGCTCCCACAAAAGTAAAGAGCGCCTGAAAGCCGATGGTGATGCCATCAATGATGGGGCGGAACTGCTCGCGGCCGTACATCTGGATGGCGCGCTCGTCAGTGAGGGAAAAGCGTTGACGCTTGGCCACAGCCGCCCGCACCTGTGCCATGGACTGCTTCTCAAACCGTGGGGCGATAGGTTCATAAACCAGGACTGAGGCGTAGCGTGTGTTCCACAGTTCGCCCGCTGTGGAGTAGGGAATCCAGACGGACTCGTCGTCGGAATTAAAGTAGTTGCTGTCTTGAATCTTCAGTTCCATGGTCCCAATGACGGTAAAGCGCATGCCACTGATGCGCACCGTCTCGCCAATGGACGGCCGGCCGGCAAAGAGCTTTTCCCGCAAACGGAAACCGATAAACACCACGCGGCGGCGCTCAAGTTCATCTTCCGGGCTTAGCCAGCGGCCCTGGCTGGGAACTTCGTTGCGCATCTCGCCATATTTGGGGCACACACCTCGAATGGTGGTTTGTGACATGCGGTCGCCGTACGAAATGGGCATCGAGCGGACGGTTTCCATGCACACGGTCTTTACCAGCGGGGCTTCCTGCCGGATTCCCTCCACATCGACCTTCTCAAAGCGCACCTTTTTTCCGGCGCGCTCACCCCCCGCCTGCTCACTGGTTTGTTCGGGCCAGCATATCACTGCGCCTTTGCCGAAAGCGTCGAACGATGCCACCACCACGGAGCGCAAGCTGTTGCCATAGGCGATCAACAAAGCCACCGCGGCAATTCCCCACACGATACCCAACATGGTAAGGAAGCTGCGTGTGGGTTGACGTTTTAGCGAGGTGTAAGCTTGATTGAGGATTTCGGTAAGCATAGTTGGTTCGTTCCCCGCATTGAATGTTCGAAGCTATCAGCGGTCAGCTATCAGCCATCAGCTTAGAGCCGTCGAGCATCTGCCATATGCTCGAATTCATCAGTCTTGGCTGCCTGACCGCTGAAAGCTGATAACTGATTGCTGACAGCTAACCTCCCGCCTCAAACCGCAGCGCCTCAATTGGATCAACGTGGGCGGCGCGTGTTGCGGGATACAGGGCGGAAAGCACCGCGACTGTTCCCAACACCCCGAATGACAACAAGCCGGACTCCCACGTCGGCAACATGCCTGCGAAGAACGGTGGCATGGGGATCAGGTTGACCAATGCGCACAGCCCATAGGCAACTCCCATTCCTACTCCGCCGCTGAGGAAAACGATAATCAGTGTTTCCACGAAAAACTGCTGAAGGATGGCGCCGGAACTGGCGCCAACTGCCTTTCGCACCCCGATTTCACGAGTGCGCTCGCGCACCGCCACCAGCATGACGTTCATCACGCCGATTCCGCCCAGAAGCAGCGTCGTGATCCCCATAGCCCCCAGGAAATACTTCATCGCATCGATGAGTTTTTGGAACGCCTTCGCGTCCTCCACCGTGTCCCAAACGGGCGCGGCTTCCTTGTCCAGGGGATCGAACCTGTGCAGGTGGCCCAGCGCTCGCCGCACCTGCCACTTGCAGGATTCGTGCTCGGGAAGCGATTTGGGCGCCACCAGCAACTGGTCGACCTCGGTGGGCAGGGAAGGAGGCTTGTTGGGGAAGTCATGGAGCATGGTGCTGAAGGGGACGAAAATCTTGTCCACGTCCATGCCGTCGTAACTCGAATTCTGGTCCTTGGCGGCCATGACTCCAATGACCGTATAGGGAATGTCATTGAGGATGATCGTCCCGCCGACGGCCTGGCGGGTGGAAAAGAGTTGCTTCTTGACGTTGCTTCCGAGGAATGCCACGCGGCGACC
>Ga0181520_10004041_pt1 | contig 25035 bp, 12 predicted proteins | sample PEATcosm2014_Bin_29_FD_132451 | JGI IMG/M metagenome (GOLD analysis project Ga0181520, IMG submission 132451) | Peatland microbial communities from MTU Mesocosm Facility, Houghton, MI, USA - PEATcosm2014_Bin02_30_metaG | ecosystem: Environmental > Terrestrial > Soil > Wetlands > Peat | place...
CAATGCGACCGGACCCCATAGTGTGCCAAAATAGCGTCTATGGAGACGAAAACATGTCTTTATCGCGGCGTATTAACGGCAATCGCGGTCTGGAGACCGCTCCTACAGACGACGCAGCGACTTTTGCAATTACCTCAACGGTCACGGCTCGCACAGACGGAGATGTCCGCCTCATGCAGCGCTCACAAGACGAGGAGCGAAAGTCGCTGTTTCCCGCAGGCGGCAGTCCTGACGACGTATTCGAGCCACTCTGCAACTTGGCCGGCGAGCGCCGTTGGCTGGTCGGCTCTCTCACTTGACCTCGGGCCAGTCGTGTTGCTCTTTGACGGCATCGACAATAGCCTTAGCGTCCGGCCCCACGATGAGCTTCGTGCCGACGAGGGTTGTTGGAGTAGTCGGCCTCACGGGTCCGCCCTTAGCGATGATCTTGCTTACATCCTCGAAGACTTGCTTTGCTTTGGGATCGCTGCGAACGTCCGCCAGCTCGTAGTGAACGCCCTCTTTGTCAAGTTGCCCCTCCAGGGCAACACAGCCGCCTCACCCAGGCCGGTGAAACACGACAACGGGCGGTCCAAGCTCTTTCCACTTGATAGCGAGTTGATCGAGGATCTTCTGCGCTGCCGCTACCGAGCCCAGAGTCCCGATCAGTGTCTCGACACTCGGGGACTTAGGCGTGGATTCCGGCCCCACGTTTGCCATCTGCGTCGAGCCGGACGACTTGCGGGCGGTATAGTCGCTAAACAGCAGGGCTCCCGCGGCGAGTATCAGCGCCAAAAGCACCACCACCAGCCAGTATCGCTTGCGATTGGGTTCAGGCATCATCGTCCTCTTTCATACATGGGTTCATTACTCCAAGCACGAAATCACCGGTATGGGCTGAGCGACGGCTTGCCAAACATCAAGATTCGTTGCCGGGGCGCATGTACCTTCTCGCCGGGCAAGCTCTTCCTCAATGTGTATGGGTGGCTTGACGGAAGCCTCGTAAGCTCATCTCGATGAATAAGTGAGTGCCGTCAAGCCCCCAAAGGGGGCGGGCCGCCCATTGCCTGGCTGACGCTCGCGCCAGCACGGCGGAAGCCGGTGGAATGCCGGCATCTTGGCGTCCAAGAGCCCCGCAAGGGGGGACAGTGAGCGGGCAGCCTGCCGCCCCTTGCGGGGCTTGGCTAGCTTCCTCGCCGACGGAATCCACCGGCTGCCGTCGGTGGCAATTGGCGGACGCCCCTTCGGGGCTGACGGCAACGGCTCGTCTTGTGCAACGCCCGGATATCGCCTGGCGACGATCGCCAGGACCAGTTTGCGGCATCTACCCACACACATTGAGGAAGAGCCCTCGCCGGGCAACCCACCGCTCACCAGCGCTTCCTCCGTTTGGGATCGTGATATGTCACCACAGAATTCCCGGATGCCGGCTACTCCGATCACTCCAGGCTTAACGCTTTTCTAACCCGGGCTTGATCTAGCCTTGACACTGGCTGGATAAGCTTACACCAACTTCGGAGCGTCTCTCGGTCTCCCTCGCGACCGTAACGGTCGCAGGAGCTGCCTCCCCTCCCTCCCTGTTAAGCTCCCGTGCCGGGAGACGCTTCGAGTTCAGTCACGCGAAAGGAGCCCTATCATGGAATGCTTTGCCGAGACAGTTCCGGGCAGAATCCTACTCATCGAAGACGATCCCCGAGCCAGCGTACTCATCGCAGCGATGATGCAGCGGCACGGCTTCGAGGTCGCCCTTGCGGCCAGCGGATATGAGGCCTTGTCCGCAGCGCGCGCCGCGGAACATGACGTCATCCTCATCGACATGGACTTACCCGACATGACCGGCGCGGAATTGGCCTCTCGTCTCAGGGCCGATCCCGCCACGGCGAGGACCCCTCTGGTCGCAATCACCGCCGACCCGACACCGGCTGTCCGGGCGCGGGCTTTGGCTGCAGGCTGCGATGCCTTCTTCGCCAAAGGCCAGGACATGGCCGGCTTCTGTGCGGGCGTCATCGCCACCGTAAGCCGCCGCGTATCCGCCGGATACATCCTCATGACGCCATCGAGCCATCGCGTAGTGACCCCTCAGGCGACGCCTACGGCCGCCTGATGGCGTCCCGGTTCCCCAGCCGCACGATCTGCGGCTCGCCGAGGTCGACGCTCCAGGGGAACTTGTACTCCCCGCCGGGCAACAAGTCGAAACAGTTGTCCGGCAGCGGCCGGGCCCCGTCCACGTCCAGACACACTCCCCATGCGAACTTCTCCGCCTTCAGGCGCAAAAAGCCGTCCTCGACCCGGAGGCTGATTTCCGGGTCGGCGGCGAAGTCAAGCTCCCCGAACCGCGCGCGGAACAGACGATGCTGCGCGTGGAAGACCTGATTCTGCGTCAGCACCGCGAACGCTCCGCTGCGCTGGACGCCCGCCTCGTCCCACTGCGCAAGCGGGAATTGCACCAGGAGCGTCGAAGCGTTCGGCAGAAGCTCCGCCGGCTTGAAGTCGTCGAGCGGGTACTGGCCGTCGAGGGTGAAGATGCCCCAACAGATCTCCCCTGTCCACGTCTCCGGCGTATCGTTGATGCCGAAGACGCACACCTGATCGCCCTCCACCGCCACGACCACGCTGACCGGCTGGAAGGCCCGCCGGACCGGGTGATAGGACAGCTTCTTGCGCCGGTAGTAGTCGACGATGGTCCAACCGTGCGTGACCGGCCACGAGTCGTTGTACATCCAGAAGATCGCCGAGGCGCTGGAGAACATGCGCCGGCGATAGTTGCTGATGTACTCGGAGAGGCCCTCGGCCTGGAGGAGGCCGCTGACGAAGGCGTAGTCCTCCATGCCCATGTCGAGGGGATCATACCCCAGCCACAGCTTCACGGCCTGATAGCAGCGGCCCAGCGCGCCGGGTGTTTCGGTGGTGAGGTTGATCGGGTTGTCGTGGTGATCCCACGTCGGCGACAGCAAGTGGCGCTCGGCTTCGGGCAGGAACTGCCGCAGGGTCGCGAGGGGGCTTGCCCCCAGGACGCCGCCCTCATTGGGGAAGCGGTCGACGAAGCCGCGGTATTCCCACCAGTCCGGCGGGCCGGGATTGAGGATCGAGACCTGCCAGGGGTGCTGATCGCCCACGGTCGGGTCGTTGGGGAACTTGAAGTCCGGCGAGTACGGCGAGCTGATCCAGTACGGTTTGGACGGGTCCTCCTCGTGGCAGATCTTCGGGATGTCGTGGTGGAACAGGGCATAGTGCGGGTGGGTGCGGGCGGTGTTGTCATATCCCCATGCCCAGTCGCCCCATTCGATCTCGTTGTTCCCGCACCAGACTGCCATCGAGGCATGATGCGCCAGTTCGCGCACGATCCAGGTGATCTCGCGGCGCACCTCGGCGGCGAAGGCCGGATCGTCGCCGGGGTACTTACAGCAAGCGAAACCGAAGTCATGCCAGATGAGGAGGCCCTTCTCGTCGCAGGCCTCGCACAGGGCGTGGTCGGCGTATAGCCCTCCGCCCCAAATGCGCAGCATGTTGAAGTTCGCGCCGAGGGCGAGGTCGACCAGCTCGCGGTAACGCGCCTCATCGACGGTGCTGTACATCAGATCGGGCGGGACCCAGTTGCCGCCCTTGCAGAAGATGGGGCGATTGTTGATCTTGAGGATAAAGAACTGCCCCTCGACCGGGTGGGGCGACTGGTCGATCTCGATCTTGCGGACACCCAGCTTGCGGGTGACGGTCTGCACCTGGCCGTCGCACTCGAGGCTCACCTCGACGGTGTAGCGGAACTGCTCGCCGTGGTGGATCGGCCACCAGAGGCGGGGGTTCTCGATGAGGAGGGAGGCGCGGCAGGCGTCCTGGCCTGGGTCGAGGCAGACCGGGTGGACGGTCTCCTGGCCGGTTTCGGCGATGCGCAGCCGGAGGCGAACGGCGGACGCAGGCGAGACGCCTGCGCCACGCGGGATGTCCAGGCAGGCGGTTACGTGGACCGTTGCGGAGGAGAGGTCGTCGCTCGGCACCGCGTACACGGCCACCTGGTCGAGGCGCGGGCCGTCGCACCACTCGAGGCGCACGTCACCGAGGATGCCGACATTCATCAGGCGCGCGTTCCAGTCCCAGCCGGATTGATACTGGGGTTTGCGGTACCAATGGCGCTTGGTGAGAAGCTCCATTTGCGCGCACTGGTACTCGGCGGCGGGCTTGTCGGCGGCCTCGTGCATCCCGGTGGAGACTTTCACGACGACGAGGTTCTCGCCGGCCTTCAGCTTGCCCGTGACTTCGAACCGCGCGGGGCGGTGGGCGCTTTCGTGGGTGCCGACTAACTCGCCATTGAGCCAGACGGTCGCGATGGTATCGATGCGGTCGAACGCCAGCCAGGCGCGAACGCCGTCGCGTGGGGCAGGCGTCTCGCCTGCCGACTCGGGCGGGACGCCCGCGCCACGCGCCTCCACCGGGGCCTCGAAGCTGTGCCGGTAGACCCAATACTGCTCCTCGACCCACCGGGCCTTCAGGGAGTTTAGGCCGAGGTTGGGGTCGTCGAGCAGCCCGGCATCCATGAGGACCTTGTGGATGGGGGCCGGAACCGCCGCCGGGAGGAGCTTGCGGCCCTCGAACCTCGCGGCGGTGAGATAGTCGGGGCTGACGAGGGGACTGCCCTCGGCCCAGATGACACCCCAGGTGCCGTTGAGAGACATCGACCCGCTCATGTTCGGACCTCGCTTCGCTGGATTGGCGGAGGTGAAAGCACGCCGGAATGGGAATTGCTCCGAGGGTTGCCTAACATTTGTCTTTTCGGTGCTATGCCCCCGAACTCCTTCGATATTGGAGCTTATACCATGACCCCTCGTGAGACCGTTCTCGCCGCCCTCCGCCGCGAGCCTGTGGACTGTGTGCCCTTTACTTGCTACACGGGCCTCATGGCCCCGGAAGCCTGGGAGATCGAGAACCTGATACCCGTCTTCAGCGCCGGGGCGTACCGGACCGAACTGGACGGCGTCGAGGTGAAGCAGTCCTCGCGCGAGTTGGAGCCGGGCGTGCGCGAGACGACGATGGAGACGCCCTGGGGCACGCTCACCCAGGTGGCCCACACCGAGACCGGGTATGGAAGCTCGTGGACCAAGGAGCACTGGATCAAGCGGCCCGAGGACTACACGATCATCGAACAGCTTACCCGGCATACGAAGGTCATCGCCGATCCCGAGCCGGTGCGGGCGACGCTGGAGCAGGCCGGGGACCGGGGCGTTGTGCTGATGTGGATGGGCCGCACGCCCTTCCAGCGCATCTGGATCGAGTACGCCGGGATGGAGCGCCTGGCGTTCGACCTGCTGGACGCTCCGGCGGCGGTGGAAGGGCTCATCGACGCCTTCATGGAGCAGTCGCGTGAGGTCATTCGCGCTACCGCGACGGCGGACGCGATGCTGGTGTGGGTGCCGGACAACATCACCGGCGAGATGACCGGCCCGCCGATCTTCCGCAAGTATCTGACGCCCTACTACCGCGAAGTCTGCGACATCCTCCTGCCCGCCGGGAAGCTTCCGTGCTGCCACATGGATGGGATGCTGCGGCAGATCGCCGACTGCATCGGCGAGACCGACTTGCCGGTCATGGAAGCCTTCACCCCGCCGCCGGATGGCAACTTCTCGGTCGCCGAAGCGCGGGATCGCTGGCCCGAGAAGGCCCTATGGCTCAACTTCCCGTCCTCGGTGCACCTGCAAGACCCCGAGGGCATCGCGGCGGTCACGCGGGAGTTGGTCGCCCAGAATGCGGGGCGTCCGGGGTTCCTGGTGGGGATCACGGAGAACATTCCGGCGAGCGTCGGGGCGAGGTCGCTGCAGGCGATTGGGGGGGCTTTGAACGCTGAACGCTGAACGCTGAAAACGGCTAAAACGGCTAAAACGGCTAAAACGGCGAAAACGGCGAAAACGGCGAAAACGGCCCTACCCCGCCCCGCTGGAGCCGCCTGCGGCGGCTACCGGGCACCCCTCCCGTGCCGGGAGGGGGACGGCTAACGGCAGGGCGCTTCCATGTCTACAAAAGGCTATCTGAGGGTTATTCTATGAAAACCGCTCTTCTCGCTGCTGTCGTTATTGCTGCATTCACTGTGGGCTGTTCGGCTGATGGGGCGGCGCGGAATGACTGGTACCGGCATTCGCTTGCCAATATCCACTTCGACAATCACTCCGGGTGGCTGGGGATGGGGCAGAGCATCGACGACTTGGCGAAACTGCTTGGGACTGTGCCGGTGACGATGCTGCAGGTCTCGGCGCAGAGCGACGGGCCGGCGACCTACCCCACGAAGGTCACCTACATCAACCCCGACGTGAACTACGACACGGTCGGCACGTTCAAGACCATCACCAAGCGGCTGGGGATGAAGCTTTGCATCTACATGTCCACCGACCGCCGGCCCCAACTCATCAAACAACACCCCGAGTGGGCATACGTGGACGCGCAGGGCAAGCCGGACCCGATTGTCGTTTGCGAGCGCCCTAACAAGAAGAAAAAGGGTTACCTGTACGAGGCACACCTCCCACAGATTCGCGAGATCATCGCCAAGTACGATCCCGACGGCTTCTGGTTCGATGGCGACTACTGGTATTCGCGCCCGTGCTGGTGCCCGCGATGCCTCGCTGAGTGGAAAGCCGAAACCGGCACCGACGCCCCGCGCGATGCGTCGTCTCCCCTGTGGCGCAAGTGGACGGACTGGAACCAGGCACGGTACGAGGAGTACCGCAAGATCGTCGGCGAGGCGATCCATGCCGCGAGTCCTAAGGCTCTGTATACCAGTAACTGGTCATGGGCTTGGACGCCGGAGCCGATTGCCGATTGCGCCGATACGCTGAGCGGCGATGCTTGGAACATCAAGTCGATCCAGTATACGACCATGCGCTGGGGCGCGCAGGAGAAGACGCCCTGGGATATGATGAGCTTCACCGCCGCATATCGGATGGCCGGGCGCGAAGAGTCGCTGCAGCGATGCCTGCAGGAGGCGGGCTTAACCATCGCCGCAGGGGGGAACTGGTTCATCTGGGGCTTTTCGGGCGGGGAAGTGCCGCCATTCGGGGTCGAGATGGCGCGTCACTGTGCGCAGTTCGTGCGCGACCGCGAGAAGGCCCTCGGGCCGAGCGTGTCGCTCTCTCAGGTCGCAGTGCTCGACAGCGAGACCTCATTCTACCGGGGACAAACCGACCCCGGCGCGGACAGCAGGGTCGGTAACATCGCCCGCAATCTGCAGGAGAGCCACTACCTGACCGACATCGTGAACGAGGAGACCTGGCGCGGGCACGAGTTGCGCTACCGGGTCGTGGTGATCCCGGAGCATCGGTGGCTTGCGCCGGTGACGGTGGCGGCCCTCAAGCGCTTCGCCGAGGGCGGCGGCACGGTGCTGCTCTCCGGCGCGGCGATGCGCGGGGATGACGGCACGCCCGAATCCGACGAGGTGAAGTCACTTGCGGGCATCTCGCGAGCCGGAGCGAGCACGGCCGGGCCCTGTGCGCTGGAGTTAGGCGGCGACACGCAGATGCTGTCGAACGCCTGGAAAGTGCAGGCGGCGGGGGCGGAGACGCTCGCGCAGTTCACGAACGGCGATTCGGCGCTGACCCGGAATGCCCTCGGCAAGGGCGCGGTCGCGTATCTCGCCACGAGCGATTTCCGCTATCCGGATGACGGGGCCCTCGCCCGCGTTTTGCGGCGGCTCGGAGTCGGCCCCTCGTACACCGTCAGCGGCAACGGGACGACCCCGCTGGTGTGCTCTCTGCGCGGGAAGCCCGGCGCGACGGTCTTGCACGTGACGGACCTCAGCACGCACTCCAACGGCGCGCTGGTGGACCTCGACTCGACCGGCTTCACCGAGCTCAGCGCGATCTTGCAGGGTGTCGAGGTGAGTTTCCCGGCGGCGAAGGCCCCGACCGGCGTCTACGCCGTGCCGACGGCTACCCCGGCAGCGGTGCGCTACGCCAACGGTATCGTCACCGTGCACTTCAATCAGATGCAGACCCACGCGGCGGCGATCCTGACCGGCATCGACGGTTCGTCCGGCTTCATGCCCGCCGACACCCCGCCGCCCTCGGCAACCCCGCACCCGGAAGACCTGACGACGGGCGTCATCTTCGCGGACGACTTCTCGCAGGCGGCGGTCGGACAGCCCCCGGCGCGACCTTGGGCGTCTGAGATGAAAGACACGACGCCGATTGCCGTGGTCGCTGATGCGGGGGCGCCGGGGGGCAAGCGCGCGGTGCGGCTGACGGATGCGCCGGGTTCGAGCTTCTGGCCGTTCCTGCACCGCTCGTTCCCGGCGTTCCGGCGGGGCAAGGCGCGGCTGTCCTGCGATCTGCGCGTCGATCCGGGTGTAGAGTGCCTGATCGAGATGCGGTACGAGGGGAAGGGCGCGGGGCCGGCGATCACCTTCGGCGGCGACGGCAACATCGTCGCGAGCGGCAGGAAGCTGACGAACGTGCCACCGGGGACGTGGTTCCACGTCGATGTGACGTTCCAGGTCGGCGGGGTGAAGCCGGGCTATGAGGTGGCGATTACTGTGCCGGGGCAGCCGACGCAGACGTTCGCCGGCATTCCGCACGCCACCGAGTGGTTCTACCGCTGCGACAGCTTCTATCTTGTCGGCCCCGCCGAGAAGCCGGGGAACTTCTACCTGGCGAACGTATCGCTGGAGCGGCTGAGCGCGAAGTGAGGCCCTCACCCCATGCCCCTCTCCATCAGAGACGGGGATGCGTTTGGCGACACTTCCTTTAGACCATGTGGCAGCGCGATTTATCGCGCGGATCACGCCGTATAGTTGCCAACGCCTCGACTTCGACGGAGTGCTTGCTCGCAACTGACGGCGCAATGGGCGGAGGGCAGTTCGGCCCGCATTTGGCGCGATAAATCGCGCTACCACATGGTCGGAGGAAACAGTCGCAAACAGGTACAGAGATGGAGAACGACGGCGGCGTGCCGTGATCCCCTCTCCGTTCCACGGAGGGGCATCATACGAGCCGGGGGTGAGGTCGCCCTTCCCATCGTTCGATCTGCCGGAGGTCCACATGCGCTGTCTCAGCCTTATCCCCTGCCTGCTTGCCCTCGCCCTTCCTGCGCTGGCGCAGTCGACGCTGCGCGAGACGCCGGATCGCCTTCTCTTCGGCAACCGGCACCTGCAGTTGCAGTTCGACCGCGCCACCGGGGCGTGGGTCGGCCTGATCGACAAGGCGTCCGGCGATAACCTCATCGGCAACGGTGACGTGCGTGCACCCGTCGACTTCCAGGCCGACAATGCGCCGGTCTGCTCGGCGAATGTGAAGCCGCAACTGGGCGCGGACGCGCAGGACCTTGCGGGTCGGTGGGATTTCCGCATCGACCCCGAGGCCGCGGGTGACAAGAGCGGCTGGCAGAGGGGAGTGCCCGAGAGACGCGACAACGACCCCCGCCGCAGCCGGTCGCTATCCGTGCCCGGCTACTGGGAGCCGCAGGGAGTGACCGACGTCTTCCCCTCATCGCCCGAGCCGACGTGGGGGCCGTACAATGGCGACGCCTGGTACCAGCGCGAGATCGACATCCCTGCCGCGTGGGCGGGCAGCGACCTGCAGATCAGCATCGGCGCGGTTGATGACTTCGACTGGGTGTACGTCAACGGCGAGTTTATCGGTCACACCGGGCAGGAAGTCGCGAACTGGTGGGCGGCGCATCGCTTGTACACCATTCCTGCGAAACTGGTGAAGTTCGGGGCGAAGAACCGCATCGTCATCCATGTCTACGACCGCGGCGGTGACGGCGGGATCGTCGGCCCGGTGATGATCGGCCGGGCGGGCAAGCTGCCGAAGCAGGGCGCGTGGGAGCCTTGCGGGCTGACGCTGGTGAGCCGCGCGGTCGAGGGCGATGCGCTCAGCATCACCTGCCGCGCCGGCGACTGGCTCGTGACGACGACTTACGAGCTTCTCGACGCCACCCCGGTGGTGCGGCGCGGGCTGAAGCTGAAGTACGAGGGCAAGGGCCCCAGCCGTCTGGGCACGGCGCAGTGGATCATCCCCGGCGTGCGGGTCGGTGAGGCCGCCGACTGCGAGATTCGCGGGCCGCAGTTCGACAATCCCGTCACACCGTTCTCCGCGATGGCCGAAGGCGCTTGGCACGAGGACAGCATGGGCGGCAGCGGAGCGTGGTCGGCCGTCTACAATCGCAAGCAGAAGCGCGCCGTCGTCTGCAGCTTCATCTCTCGAACGGAGGGGCATTCGAGCTGGGCGCGTGAGGGAAGGGGCGAGGCCAGCCTTGGTTCTCGGCTCGACACCGCCGACATCACCAAGCCCGGCCAGGAGTACGATCTGGGCACCCAGTACGTCTCCGTCCGCCGGGGCGAGTGGTCGGAGTGCCTCACCGCCGTGCGCGACATGTTCCGCCTGCACGGGTTCGTGGCCCGACCGAACGCCCCGAAGTGGGCGCAGCGGGCGATCATCTACACGATGTACCCCGGCGGCACGATGGAGAGCGGTCTCAACGACACCGGCGGCTTCCAGAATGTCACGGAATACACGCTCCCGCGCATCCAGGAGCTCGGCTGCAATACGCTGTGGTTCCTGCCGATCTGCCCCGGCCTGTACGGACCGGCGGACTACTACGCCATCGAGCCGCGCATCGGCACCGAGGCCGACCTGCACGCGTGTGTGGAAGCCGCGAAGCAGCGCGGCATCAACGTGCTGCTCGATCTCGTGCCGCACGGTCCGCAGACCTCCAGCCCCATCGGAACCGAGCACCCGGATTGGGTCGGCAAGGACGAGAAAGGCAAGCCGGCGCTGTGGTGGGGCTGCATCTACTGCGACTACGCGAACCCCGGCTGGCAGAAGTACATGGGTGATCTCGCACGCTACTTCGTGGAGAGGGACGGCATCAAGGGCTGGCGGGTGGATTGCGCTCCGGGCGGTCCAGCCAACTGGGACCCGGCGCGAAAGGTGCGGGCCAGCATGAGCGGCCTGTACGGGGGCCTGGAGGTGCTGCGGTCTGCGAAGCAGAGCATGGCGCAGGTCGATAAGGAGACGATCCTCCTGCCCGAGGGCACCGGCCCGATGCTGCTGGAGAATGCGGACATCGTCTATGACTACAACCTGTACTTTGGCATTCTGAAGCACTTCACAGACGCCGAATCGCCCGATGCCTGGTGCAAGAAGACCTCGTGGTGGCTGGAGCAGCAGCGGCTGTCGTGGCCGGAGGGCGGTTGCTTCGGGTTGATGCGGTTCCTCGAGAACCACGACAACGTGCGTTATTGGCGCTACGCCGGTCTGGGGCCGTCACGCGCGCTGATGACTATGTGTGCCTGGATCCAGGGCGTGCCGCTGTATCATCACCTGCAGGAGGTCGGCTCCAGCGAGGAATTCACGAGGGTCAACCGACTGCGGCGGCAGGTGGACGAACTCAACACCGGCACGGCGCGATACATGGCGGCGGTGGCGGACAAGCCGGGCATCTTCACCTGTCTGCGCGAGGACGGCGACAAGAAGGCGCTGGTCGCGATCAACCTGACGGGGGCGGATGTCGATGCGACCATCTCGCTGCCGGCGGATGCCCTGCCGAAGGGCGACAGGCTGGTGGCATACGACGCCTGGACGGCCCAGTGGCTGAATACCGGCGGGAAGGCCGGGTGCGCGCGCGAGGCGCTGCGGAAGGTGAAAGTGGAGCTGGCCGCTTACGAGCCGGCGCTGGTGCTGCTGAGGCCGGTGGGGGCGCAGCTTCCTGCCTGGGAGGGTACGGCGGTCCACGAGGCAGGGGATCAAATTGCCGTGACACCCAAGGTGTCGGCGGACGCGAAGGACGTCTCACTGAATGCCGGGAGACTGGGGCTGCATGTTCAGGACGGCGGGGGAGGACTGCCGTCGGCGATCGCGATTGACGGCGCCAACCTGCTGCAATCGATGGACCTCGCCGAAGGCCGCGAGAAGCCACTGGGGCCGGGGAAAGGCCTGGCGCTCATGCGGACGGGGCAGGCGAAGGTAACTGCCACCCGAGAGCCTGCGCCGGCGATCATCGCGGAGGGCAGCGTGCTGCGGGGGAACCTCGGCGGCAAGGAGCTGCGGCTCCCGTACAGGGTGACATGCAAGGCCGCCGGGTTGGATGACGTGTCGGTCACAATCGGTTTCCAGATGCCGGAGACGGTGAAGCGTACCACGGGGGCGCTGAACCTGGAATTGGCGTTCCAGGGCGTGGACCGCTGGGCGGTGGACACCATCGAAGGCAGGCTCGAAGATAGCGTGACACGGTTCCACCCCGTGCCGGGCGACTACTCCGGCAGTTGGCTCCAGCATCCGACCGGCGACCGGCTGTGGGAGAACGCCACGCTGCCGCTGGACCCGCAGTCTCCGCGTATCGGCGTGCGGTCAGCGGACAGCAAGCACTGGCTGAGCCTGTCGGCTTTCGAGGCGTCGCCGGAGTTGCCCATCGACAATATCTACCTGCGCGAGACGCGCGGGGCCGACCGCAAGGAATTGGGGCCGACGCTGGTCGTCGCGTGGATCGACGGCAAAGGGCCGCGTGATCTCATCGCGGGACAGTGGTACGAGCTGAGCTTTCATCTCAGTGGCGCATACCGAACGCCGACGCCGGAGCATCAGACCGTAAGCCTGCGCGCCGAGGGCGGCAACTACGTTATCGAGAATCAACATTACCGCCTCATCGTCGGGAAGAGCGGTGGCGGGGTCATCCGCTCGTTCACCAGCAAGACGACCGGCTGGCAGCCTATCACCGGCTCCGATACCTACACCGACGCCGGCTTCTACGAGAAGGCGAACAATGAGGGCGGGCAGTACGGCTCGGCGGCGGACTGGCCCGATCTCGAGCCCGAGGTCTCGTGCCAGCGCGATGGCGACCGGCTAACGCTTACGGTCACGGGCAAGCTGCACGGCTCGAACTGGAACTGGGCCTTCGCCGCCTCGCCGGCCATCGAGTACCGGAAGACGTTCATCTGCGACGCCTCGGATACCGTCCGCTGCGAGGTCGCCATCAAGCCCTTCGCCCGCCAACAGATGAAAGGCTTCCTCGCGCACCGCATGATTTTCTCGGCAATGAGCGAGTGGTCTGCGACCGGCGCGAAAGGCCCCTTGGGCGGCAAGCCCGGCGGCCCCAGCGAACGCACCTGGCAGTCGAGGACCGCGCCTTTGCGGGACGATGCCCCGCAGATCGGCTTCACCGGCGGCAAGGGCGAGAGCCTGCTGATCTCGGGCATCGAGATGAGTCCGAAGTCGCAGAACACGTTCATCCACCAATCAGGGGCTTCGCCGAACTTGTTCTTTGCCTGGTATGACTTTGACGCGGTGGATGTCCCGGCGGCATGGCACACACTGAAGTATGGGCTGCGGATCGTGCCGACATCCCGGTGAGTGGAGGCAGTGGGGCGGCGGGGTCCCCGTCGGCGTGCTTCGCTTCGCGGAACACGCCGACACCCCACCGCTGGAAATAGGCGGGGGCCGCCTTGGAAATCGCCGCTGCCGGGCTAACGGCGACCTCACCCCCAACCCCTCTCCGCAAGCGGAGAGGGGAGAACGGCAGCGGTCTGCTGCTGCGCGAGAATCGTCGTTCGCTTCTCCCCTCCCGGAACGGGAGGGGTGGCCCCGCGGCATCCGCCGAAGGCGGATCGCGGGGACGGGGTAGGGCCGTTGCCTTTCCACCGCTTCGGATAGGGGGCTGCTCGGAAGTTATGCCACACTTTTCGCACACGCTGTAGAGGGAGAAACGCACAATGAGCGAGTTTAGAGTCGTCATCAGCGACTACGTGTTCGAGAGCTTCGATGCCGAACGGGAGGTCCTGGCGGGTGTCGGGGCGGAGTTGGAGGTGCTGCAGTGCAAGTCCGCCCAGGAGCTGATCCCGCACCTCGCCGACGCCCACGCCCTGCTGAACACCTACCTGCCGGGCATCGACAAGGCGGTCTTTGACGCGGCGCCGCAGCTTAAGGCAGTCGTGCGCTACGGCATCGGCGTGGACACCATCGACGTTGCCGAGGCTACGCGGTACGGAGTCATGGTCGCGAACGTGCCGGACTACTGCATCGAGGAGGTCTCGAGCCACGCGCTCGCGCTCTTTTTGTGCCTGAACCGCAAGGTTGCGTTTTCCGACGCGAAGGTGAAGGCCGGTGAATGGTCGTTATCTTATGTGAAGCCGGTGACGGGCATCGCCGAGATGACCTGCGGCATCATCGGGTTCGGGCGCATCGGGCGGGAGATCGCACGGCGGCTGCAGGGCTTCGGGCCGACGATCCTGTTCAGCGACCCGGTGATCGCCGTCGCCGAAGTGGACGGCTGCCGCCGCGTCGAACTCGATGATCTGTTCGCGCAGTGCGACGCGATCTTCGTCCAGTGCCCCGCCAATGAGAAAACGCGCCACCTGCTGGGCCGCGAGGCCTTCGCGAAGATGCAACGGAAGCCCGTCATCATCAATGCCGCGCGGGGCGAGATCGTGGACACCGAGGCGCTGGTCGAGGCGCTCGGGGCGGGGCTTGTCTCGGGCGCGGGCCTCGATGTTGTGGAGGACGAGAAAGCGCTCATGGAGCCCGATCACCCCCTGCGCAAGCTGGGCAATGTTGTCCTCACGCCGCATAGCGCGTGGTATTCGACCGCCGCGATCCGCAAGCTGCAGCGCAATGCCGCGGAAGAGGTCGCGAGGGTACTGCGCGGCGAAACACCGCGTTCGCTTGTCAACCCCGAGGTCCTGGAGGCGAATCGACCTTGAAGATCGCACGCATCAAGCTGCAAGACCGCATCACGTATGCCCTGGCCGAGGGAGACGCGCTACGCCTGATCGAGGGCGACATCTTCGGGGCGTGGACGGCGACGGATACGACAGCGCCGCTCGCTGAGGCGACATTGCTTTCGCCTGTGGATCCGCCGCAGATCGTGGCTATCGGCCTCAATTACCGCCGCCACGCCGCGGAGAGCGGGATGGCCGTTCCCGAGGCCCCGGTCATCTTCATCAAGACCTGCAACGCCGTCGCCGGGCCGGACGAGCCGGTACTGCTGCCGAAGATCGCCCCCGACGAGGTGGACTGGGAAGCCGAACTCGTCATCGTCATCGGCAAGCAGTGCAAGCATGTGCCAGAAGACGAAGTCTACGACTACGTCCTCGGCTTCACCTGCGGCAACGACGTGAGCGCTCGCGACTGCCAACTGCGGCTGGACAAGCAGTGGGCGCGCGGCAAGAGCTTCGACAGCTTCGCGCCGCTTGGCCCGTGGATCGCCACCGACCTCGACGGCGACAGCCTGGGCATCAGGATGACCCTAAACGGCGAAACCGTGCAAGATTCCAATACTTCGGACATGGTATTCTCGTGTCGGGAGCTGGTCAGTTACGTCTCGCAGTGCATGACCCTGTACCCCGGCAGCGTTATTATGACCGGCACGCCGGAAGGCGTCGGCATGGGCCGCAAGCCGCCCGTGTGGCTCAAAGACGGCGATACAATGACAGTGGAGATCGAGGGCATTGGCAGCCTCACAAACCCAGTTCAGAGGGAGGAGTAGCTGTGGAGATTCGCAATCAGCTCTTCATCAACGGTGAATGGGTCAGCGCATCGAATGGCGATACGTTCGCGGTCCTGAACCCGGCCAACAACGAGGTCATCGCACAGGTGGCGAAGGCCACCGAAGGCGACATACACGTCGCAGCCGCGGCGGCGGACGAGGCGGAGCGCACGGTCTGGGGTCCGATGAACCCGATGGAGCGCAGCACCTGGCTGCACAAGGTCGGGGACGCGATCTCCAACAATCTGGAGTTCCTCGCAGGCGTCGAGACCGACGACGTAGGCAAGCCGATCATCGAGAGCCGCGCCTTCGACATCGCGGGCGCGGCGGCGACGTTCCATTACTTCGCGGACATCGCCGTCGAGGTCATGGGCTCGGTGCAGCCGACGGCCTTCAACGAGGTCTTCGACTACACGGTGCACGAGCCGATCGGCGTCATCGGCGCGATCATCCCGTGGAACTTCCCGTTCCTGATCGCGGCGCGCAAGATCGCCTCCTCATTGGCGGCAGGCAACACGATGGTCATCAAGCCCTCCTCGTGGGCGCCTTTGAGCACGATCCTGATGGGCGACCTGTTTACTGAAGCCGGTATGCCGGCGGGTGTGCTGAACGTCGTCCCCTGCGCCGGTGAGACGGCTGGCAGCGCGTTCTCGCAGTCGCCGATCATCGAGGAAGTCTCGTTCACCGGCTCGACCGAGGTGGGCGAGGGGCTATACTGCGCCTGCGGGCCGAGCCTCAAGGGCTGCACCCTTGAGCTTGGCGGCAAGGGCCCCGGACTCGTGCTTCCGGACTGCAACATCGAGGAGACGATCGCCGGGACGCTCTTCGGCGCATATCTCAATCAGGGCGAATGCTGCTGCGCGCTGACCCGCTTGATCGTGCATGAGGACGTGTACGACGAGGTTGTCGACAAGTTCGTGGCCGGCTCCAAGGCCATTAAGGTCGGGATGCCGCGCGAGGACGATACGCGCATGGGGCCTATGATCCATAAGGATCAACTGGACAAGGTGATGGACTTCGTCAACTCCGGCAAGGCCGAGGGTGCGACAGCGCTCTGCGGCGGCAACGTGCTGGGCGGCGAACTGGCCGCCGGTAACTTCATGGAAGCCACCGTGTTCGCCGACGTGACACCGGACATGCGCATCTGGCGGGAGGAGATCTTCGGCCCGGTGGTCGTCGTCGCGAAAGCCTCCAGTGTGGACGAGATGGTTGCGATGGCGAACGACACGCCATACGGCCTCGCGGCCAGCGTCTGGACGGACAGCCTCAAGCAGGCGCACACACTCGCCCGTCAGATCAACTCGGGCACGGTCTGGTTCAACCTGCACAACTTCGTTCTGCCGAGCGCGCCGTATGGCGGCTTCGGGGCCAGCGGGATCGGCCTGGAACTGGGCAAACAGGGTCTGCTGGCGCTCACCCGGACGAAGAACGTGATGATCAGCCTGTTCCCGGATGGGTTCAAGTGGTATTGAGTTGAGCGAGGCGGAGCCACCAGCTTCCGCTGGTGGCAAGATGCGGGCGTCCCTTCGGGGCTTTTGGAGAAGGGGGGCGATTCCGGGGGTTACGCCGCTGGTTGGAGGCTGACGACCCCTTCGGAGTTTGGCGGCAAAGGCGTAAGCGAGGGTTGAGTTGAGTGATGAAGGGAGTTCGGACCAAAGATGGTTGTTGCAACGCGTACTGAACAGGACATGGGTAACTGTGTGTTGGTTCCCGGCGCGCCGGAGCCGCTGTCGCTGACGCTTTCGCCGGACATTGCCGCATTGCGCCGGAAGGCGTTGGAGTTGCATCGCGGGCCGCAGGACGGCATTGTCGAGTTGACATTCGCCGACGCCCGGGCCTGGGCCGCGCATACCGAGGACGAGGACTGGTTGATCTGGCGGGGCCGGCGATGCGCGGAGCGCCTCCGCGCGATGCCCCTCGACCTGGAGCCGGGCGAGCTGATCGTCGGCAAGCCGCTGTTCCGCCCGCCCACTGCCGAAGAGCAAGCGGAACTGCAGAAGGCCTCCGAGGTCCTCGCCTCGATGCCGCCCTTCCCCGGCGGCGATGCCGGGCACTTCCACCCGGACTGGGAGAAGCTGCTGACCGTCGGCATCGGCGGCATCCTGGACGAGATCGCCGCTCGGGCGAGCGTGTCGGGCTTGTCCGCCGAGCAGCAGGCCTTCTACGCGGCCTGTCGGATCGCGATGGAGGGCGTGTCGGCGTTCGCGCATCGCGTGGGGCAGGCGTGCGAGGACATGGCATCGCAGGATGCAGCCGACGCTGCGCGCTGGCAGGACCTCGCCGCAATCTGTCGCCGCATGGCGACCGAGCCACCCGCCACCTTCCATGAGGCGCTGCAGCTCATGTTCATGGGGCTGACCGCCCTGTGGTTCGCCGAAGACCACGGTCTCACGTGTTCCGGACGCATGGACCAGACGCTCCGGGGTTTCTACGAGGCGGACCTCGCCGCCGGGAGGATCACCCGGCAGGACGCGTTCGAGATGATTTGCTGTTTGTACATCCAACTGAACCGCTTCCTCTGGCCGGGATCGGCCGTCGCCGTCATGGTCGGCGGCCGCGACAGACAGGCGCAGGACGTCACCAACGAGCTGACCTACCTGTGTCTTGCCGCGCGGCAGGCCACGCAGCTTGTCTACCCGACGCTGGGCGTGGCTTGGCATGAGGGCACGCCCGACGAGTTGATGGACTTCTGCACGCGGATGGTGGCCACCGGGATCGGTGATCCGGCGTTCTTCAACGATGAGGTCATCCCGCTGGGCCTGCGCGAACACGGGGTCAGCGAGCCGGATTCGTACAACTACATGAACTCGACGTGCGTGGAGATCAAGGTGGCCGGGGCCTCCCACGTATGGGTCACCGCCCCGTACTTCAACCTGCCGCAGGCGTTGCTGGACGTGATGGGGCAGGCGGCGCAGCCCGAGGCCTCGGTCCCGGCGACCTTCGCCGAACTGCAGGACCGCGTGCGCCGAAACCTCGCGGACACGATCCGGGGGGCGGCGGAGAGCCTGCACCGGACCTGGGAAGAGCGCGGCCGAACCGGCTGCTTCCCGCTGGCCAGTTGCCTCATCTCCGACTGCCTGGAGCGTGGCCTCGATTTCGACCGCGGCGGGGCGCGTTACAACTGGGTCGAGAATTCCTTCGTAGGCCTGGCGAACCTCGTGGACAGCCTCATCGCGGTGAAGCATCTCGTCTACGAGGAAGGCGACCTGTCGCTGGGCGAACTCTCCCGCATTCTACAGGCGAACTTCGAGGGCCACGAGGCCCTGCGGCAACGCATCGCCAACACGCTGCCCCGGTATGGCAACGACGACGCTGAAGCGGACGCGACAGCCACGGAGTGGACGAAGTTCCTCATCGAGACGACGGAATCGAACACAGTCGGCATGCACCGCTACGTGCCGGGGTTCTTCTGCTGGATCATCCACGAGATGTTCGGCAGCCAGACCGGGGCCACTCCCGACGGCCGGCGGGCCGGATGGGCGTTGGCCGATGGCGCCGGCGCGGCGCAGGGCCGGGAGAAGTGCGGGCCGACAGCCTCGGTGCTCTCGACGACCTCGTGGTCGCACCGCAAGGTTCTCGGTGGGTTGGTGCATAACGCCAAGTTCCCCAAGAGCCTCCTGCGCACCGACAGTGACCTGGAGGCGCTTCGGGCGGTCATCGAGACATACCTGAAGCGCGGCGGCTTCGAGATGCAGGTGAATGTGGTCGGGAAGGAGACCCTCCTGGAAGCGCAGGAGCACCCCGAACGCTACCCCGACCTGCTGGTTCGCGTGGCGGGGTACTCGGACTACTTCGTGCACCTGAATCGGAACATGCAGGACGAGGTGATCGCCCGCACGGAGCATGCGCTGTAGGGGCGGCGAGAACGGCGACCTCACCCCCGGCCTCCGCAGACGCTAAGCTAGGGCCAGACGCCGTTCAAGGAGAGGCCGGACTACGAGATCACCAGTCGTATCGGCGATCGAAGTATCCGGCCCCGGCCGTCCGCGCGGGGGTGAACGGCGACCTCACCCCCGACCCCTCTCCGGGCCGCGCAGAGCGCAGCACAGCGGAGAGGGGAGAACGGCATCAGCGTCGCGCCGCTATCCCCCTCTTCACTTTGCCTGCCTAAGGCGGGTCCGGAGAAAGGGCAGGAGGTGAGGTGCCCTTCCGAGCACCGCCAACTGACTCGGGCAGTCCCGGCATGAAAGGAATGCTACAATGAGCATCCGTTGCATAGGCGTTCTGTTGGCGTTGGCTGCTGCGTCGGTGGCTTCCTGCCAGTCTGGAACCTGGGACATTGTGGCCGACGGTCGCAGCGTGACCGTGACCACGAAGACCTTGCGGGCGACTTTCCACGACGGCACACTGGTCGCGCTGGAAAACCGCACCGGCGGCGACAGCCTGTTCGTCGCCCAGCCTGCATCACAGGCTGCTGCCGCGTTGAAAGACGCGCAGGGCTTCAGTACAGCCGACCAAGCCACCCAGGTGACGTGCGCGCGTCAGGGCGCCGGCGTCAGGATCGCGCTGCGGGGTCTGGCCGGCGACCCGTCGGCCCACATTACACTCGACCTCGCCGCCGAGGAAGACGGGACACTGGCCGTAACGGAGTCGGCGGAGAGAGACGCGCCGAAGCTGATCTCGGGCCACTGGGGTATCGCGGGCATCGACATCACGAAGACCCACATCTTGGTCCCGGCGAACGGCGGCTCACTCATCGACCCGCTCAAGGGACCCGGAACGCTGTCGCTGAGTTGGCCGGGAAACTGGCAGGCGGCGATGATCGTGCTTCAGGGGAACAGCGGCGGCTTCTCGGTGTGGTCGGAGGACCCGGAGGCGCAGTTCAAGAGCGTCGATGCGCGCCGGCTCGGGCATGAATTGACCCTCAGCTTCGGCACGGAGACGCGGGCCGCTTACGATAACGCCCGCAGCATGTTATCCCCGGCCTGGCGCGTACAGGCATACAAGGGTGATTGGAAAGTGCCGGCGCTGGCTTTCAGGGATCGCATGGCTCGCGCGCAAGGGCTGACCGCGATTGCGCAGCGGAACCCCGCGTGGATCAAGGACATTCGCATGGTGGTGCGGGTGTCGAATTCCGTAACCGCCGAGGACTTGCGCGGCCTCGCCGCTCGTGTCGATCCGCACCAGACGCTGCTTTATGTCCCCGGCTGGCGGAAGTTCCCCTACGACAACATGTACCCCGACTACACAGCGCACGACGGGTTTGTGGAGTGGTGTGGCGCGGCGCAGGCGATGGGTTTCCGGGTGATGGTCCACGGCAATCTGGTGGGCATCGGCCCGAAAAGCCCCGACCTGCCTCCGGTGGAGAAGTACATCCAGACCGAGCGCGTCAGCGGCAACCGCGCCGGGTGGTATCTCGACCGCCCGGACGATCCGGGCCAGATCTACTGCCTGAACCCCGCCGCAGCCGAGGTGCGGCGCTTCCTCATCGACCACTTTCGACGCGCCTGGGATGCGGTGCACTTCGACGCCTTGCACCTCGACTTCCCGGTCATTGGCTCGACACATGAGGGCGACATCGAGGGGATGAGCTGCGCGCGCGGCGCCGAGGTGTACCTGAAGGAATTACAGGCGGCTCTGCCCACGGTGGCGCTGGGCACCGAGGGCCTCAACGAGACTCTCCTGGCCTGTTCTTTTGCCCAGGTCGGCGAGCCATTTTGGGTCAATCCGACGCCCGGCGTGAGCCCTCACCCCATCCGAAGCCTGCTGTTCGCGCCCTATTGCGGGCTATACGGCCATTTGGGGATGCCGTCTCAGGAGGCCACTTTCGCGACTTTCCTCAGTCACCACGACTTCTTCGACTGGATGGGGGCGTGGCCGACGCTCAGTCTGGACGGGCCGCTCAACCCCGCAGCCGCCGGCACCGACTTCGTGCTGCGCGAGGCCGGCTACTTCCAGCACAATGGCCTGCTCCCGGCCCCCGAGGAGGTCCGCTACCCGGAGGAGTTGTTCGCCTGGCGCGGCCGCGACGGGGCAATCAGCGCCATTTTCGACACCCCGCCCGGACGCCGGCTGGCCCCTCGCGCCGCTCCCGACAAGCCGGCATGGGCGCTGTTCAGCAAGGTCAACACTTACGACGGGCCGGGGTGGGTCACGGAGTGGAGGGCTTTCGACGGCCAGCACCTCTTCGGCCTCGACCCGAAGCAGAAGTACCCTACCAGCCTCCAGGCTCCCGACCCGAAGGTCCTCCATCTCGTGTCATCCAGCCAACCGATCATCCTGCAGGAGGTCCGCGATAACCCGAAGCGCTCTCTGTTCCGGTTGGGGGGCCAAACCGCAGTGGTCGCCGATCTCGTGGAGAGCGCCGCATCAGCGGCGACAGGCATTCTCGTCCGTGGGCAGCAGGAGCCCCTCAGTTCAGGAGGCGACTTCTCCGCCACGCAGGCATCCTGTGGCGGTGAGGCATTGCCGGCCATCGGCGCACATCCGCCGTACCAGGGGAACACCGCAGGCGGCTTTTCCTATGGCGAGTACGCCATCACCATTCCCGCGAAGGGGAAGACGCTGCTGCAGTTCGCCATCGGACTGCGCGACCTGAACGACCCGCAACTCGTCGCCGCCGACCTGAAGAAGCCGCTGAGCGACGGAGTGGATTTCATGGTGTCCGTCGACGGCAAGGAGTTGTTCCGCGAGAACTGGTTGCGCGGCAAGTGGGCCTGGCGCGAGGTCGATCTGTCGGCCTATCGGGGCAAATCTGTGATCCTGCGGCTTGCGACCGGTCCGGGACCGCGCAACGATGTCTCCTGGGACTGGGCCGTGTGGGGGCAGCCGCGGGTGATGAACCTCGGCGATCTCAGTCCCGAGCCGATACATCTGCGCGTCTTCAGCCCTTACAGCCAGGGCAAGCCCTGCTTCGGCGACCTCGACCAGCCGGGCCGAGTCGTCGCCAGCCAACCCGCCAATGGGGGCGGAGTCCTGATGGATATTGACCTCCCCCGCCCGCAGCCCTTCGGGTTGATCTACAGCAGCACTCCGGCCGTTGCCGGCGCGGATCTCGCAGACCTGCCTTTCATCACGGGTAACGTTTCCGTGGGCTTATTACGCGAGGGTTCCGTGTTCGGCAGCGGGTCGATCAGCACGGCCGATATCGGCGGGCAGCCGCGTCGCATCATCGGCGGGCATCCGCCGGACCAGGGCCGTACGGCGCTCGACTGGTGCCTGCAGTTGCCGGCGGAGCCCTTGAAGCTACACTTCTACGCCCAGGTGCGAGTGGGAGGCCGCCCGGTAGCCTTTGAAGTGCAGGTAAATGGCCAACCGGTCTGGGACCTGCCGATGCCTCATCCTGACGGTTGGAAAGCGGGCGTTGTCGATCTGAAGCCGTGGGCCGGCCAGACGGTCCTGCTCAGTCTGGTCACCGACAGCATGGGCTCGAACATCTGCGACTGGGCGCAATGGGGAGACATTCGGCTCATCGTGCCATAGGAGCAAGCGGCCACGACAAGCGCAGTCAGGCAAATGGCAAGGGGGCGAAGTTCGCCCGTCGGGACGGCCCTACCCCGCCCCGCTGCGCGGGGCACCCCTCCCGTACCGGGAGGGGAGAGGCAAACGGCAGTTTTCGAGGTGGGTTCTATGCGCTTCCACTGTTTCTCAGTCCTAACCGCCATCGTCTTTCTTGCCTCGGCCGCTTGGTGCGACGCCCTCACCTCCGTTGACCGCATCTGGGTCGGGCCGATGCCCTTCATCGAGGGCCGCACGCTTCGGCCCGACTACTTCCGCACGCTCATCGACCCCACTCAGTGGCCGCAGGTTCTCGCGCAAACCAACGTATTCAAGTCTTATGTGATGATGCCTCCTGCGGACCCGCTCCCCGGCCAGACACAGCCCCAGCTTTCGGACGCGCAACTGCAACAACTGGCGGAATTCCTCAAAGCGCGGCACATCAAGGTCGCCTTTGAAGTCGGGGGAGTGCGCCGGGGAGAGAACGAGCCGCTCGAGGGCGCGGGAAAGCGCACGGCGGAGGGGGAATTGCGCATCTTGCGGCGATGGCTCAAAGTCGGGGGCGACATCGACTACCTGACCACCGATCACGCGGTCATGCTGGCCGCCGGCGCGCCATACGTGGACCCAAAACTCGCGAAGCTCCAGGGCGTATCGCTGGATCAGGCAATCGCCGAGCAGGTGGAGTACTTCACCATCGTGCACCGCGAGATTCCGACGGCGAAGCTGGGCGCCATCGAGTCGTTGGGCTTCTTCCACGTGCGCAGCCCCGAGGGCAAGGAATACGTCCGCACTGTCCCCATGTTGCCCGTGTGGCGGTTCGAGGATTACTTCGACGCACTCCTCGCCGCGATGGACAAGCGCGGCCTGCGCCTGGATCACTTCGACATCGACTTCGGGTATGAGGGCGTGCACTTCGACGGCATCGCGAAGGGCGTCTTGGACTACGGACGCGTTCGCGGCGTGGAATCGTATGTGCAATCGAAGGGCGTCCACGCCGGACTCATCGTCAATGCCTTCCACGACCAGAGTGTGCCGGTGACAACCGCAGCCAAGGCCAACCACGAGGCTTATGAGCACACGCTGGCCTTCTACCGAGGATACCTCGCCGCCGGCGGGCAGGCGGCGCAGATCGTCATCCAGACCTGGCAGCCCTACCCCGACACCACCGGCCCGGAGAGCGCCCCGGACACGGTGCTCAACATCGCTCGCGACGTGCTGCAGGTGCGGCGCTGAAGGGCGCGTGGGGCGGACATACGCGTCTTAGGTCGCCGGACCGCGGAGGGGCCGGACTACGGGACCGTTGGCTCTGCCAGCGGCACAAGTATCCAGCTCCAGGCCGCGCGCGGGGAACGGCAGGGCCGGATACTTCGCTGCGCTCGTAGTCCGGCCCCTCCTTGAACGACGTCTGGCCCTAACTTCGCGCGTATGCGCTGGTGGGATGAGGTCGCCATCCAAGTGCCGCGCCGCAGCATGTTGATTGACACGGAGGCATTCCATGCGAAAGACGGCCTGTTGCCTGCCGGCCCTGCTGCTGCCGGTCCTGGCCTTTGCGGCTCCGCCACAGATCACGCGTGACGCCGGCGGCATCACGGTCAGCAACGCCCACTACGCCGCCGTCATCTCGACCGCCAACGGTTCGCTGCAGCGCCTTGTCTACACGGCTTTCGGCGAGAAGACGTGTCTGCCGGGCGGAATGATCTACTCCGACATCGGCCTGCTGAAAGCCGGCTCGCACCCATACTTCGGCACCAACACGGCCACTGGCGCGACAGTCAGTGTCGCGACTGAGGGCGACCGGGTGACGGTGAGCGCCGAGGGCCTCCTAAGCCTTGAGGGCGGCAAGCAGCCGGAAGGCGCCAAGTGGCGCTATCGGTTCCAATACACCTTCGACGCGACCCCGGTCGTGCGCGTCATCGCCGGGGTGCAGACCGACACGCCGCGCCCCCCGGCGGCGGGGTTCTTCGCCACCACGTTGAGCGTTGCCGGCGTCAACGAGTGGTTCGCCGACACGGAGCAGGGCATGAAGTGGGTGAACCTCGGCCCCGAGAACGGCCGGTGCTTCGAGATGCACAACACCCCGCTTCGCCCCGACCGCCGTCGCCTGGGCCTCATCAACCACGATAGCGGCGCGGTCGTGCTGTTCGACAACATCCGCACCGACCC
>Ga0181520_10004042_pt1 | contig 25035 bp, 24 predicted proteins | sample PEATcosm2014_Bin_29_FD_132451 | JGI IMG/M metagenome (GOLD analysis project Ga0181520, IMG submission 132451) | Peatland microbial communities from MTU Mesocosm Facility, Houghton, MI, USA - PEATcosm2014_Bin02_30_metaG | ecosystem: Environmental > Terrestrial > Soil > Wetlands > Peat | place...
CCCCGCCGCTAGTTCCGGCTCCACAATCACGGAAGAGAACCTGAAGGCCTCGGAGCTTGATCCTTACAAGGCCGGCTTGCTGGCCATTACCGTACCCACCAATCCCGTTCCTCCGCCCTCGCAAAAGGAGATCGATTCTTACCTTGCCGATGCCACGGCGCGCGCCGTCAACTATGCGGATTCATTGCCCAATATCATCTGCGTCCAGGTCACCAACCGCCTGATTGATTTGACCGCTACCGGGAACTGGAAGCAGCGCGACAACATTTTGGAATCTCTCAGCTATGTCGACAAGGTTGAGACCCACAAGACTCTGGAAGTGAATGGAAGCCCCGTGAGCGACGACCGTGAAACCATGCGGGGAACTCTTTCTTCCGGTGAATTTGGCGCCATTCTCAAGAAGATCTTCATATCCTCCTCCAAGACAGAGTTTCACTGGAAGGAGACGGATGCTCTGGGGAACGGCACGGTTCAGGTCTTTGAATACAAAGTTGGCAAAGATACTTCTTCCTTCACCATCTCGGACAGGAATAACCTGCAAATCACGGTCGGCTTTCATGGCCTGGTCTTTATCGACACCGCCACCGGCAGTATTCGCCGGGTGACCCTGGTGGCCGATGATGTCCCTCCAACCTTCTTTATTCACGCCACTTCCATGGCTGTGGACTACGACAATACTCTGATTGCCGGACACGATTTTCTGGTTCCGGTCAGCGCCGAGGTGGATGTTCTGCAGGGCAAGCATGAGGCGGCCAAGAACAACATTGTCTTCCGCAACTACCGGCGCTTCACCTCCACGGCAAGGATCATCGCGGTCCCGGATGACCAGAAGGCGCAATAAGCTTTTGCATCCAACTTCCGCAGCGTCTTTACTGACCTGCGGAGGCTGAGACTTTGGCGCCGACCTCCCGGTCGGCTGTGGCGTGGACCTCTTGCTCCACGCTCGTTTCTTATCAAAATCGTTTGTGGGGTCAATATGAAAGTTCTTTTTATCGGCGGCACAGGGAATATCAGCACGGCAGTGACCGCGTTGGCGGCTGAGCGGGGCATTGAATTGACGCTTTTGCGCAGGGGTCAGAGCGAGGCCCATCTGCCGGCGAATGTTCGCACCATCACCGCCGACATTCACGACGAAGCAGCGGCCGACGCAGCACTGGGCAATCAGGTTTTCGACTCCGTGGTGGATTGGATCGCCTTTACGCCCGACCACATCGAGCGCGACATCCGCCTCTTTCGCAACCGCGCGCAACAGTTCATCTTTATCAGTTCGGCCAGCGCCTATCAGAAGCCGTCCACATCCTATCTGATTACCGAATCGACGCCTCTCGCCAATCCCCACTGGCAGTATTCGCGGGACAAGATCGCCTGCGAAGAGCGGCTGATGAAGGCTTATCGCGAAGAGGGCTTCCCGATCACCATTGTGCGCCCCTCGCACACTTACGGCGATACGCAGGTTGCTCTGGCTGTCAATCCCTGGCAGCGTTCCTGGACGGCCGTCGAGCGCATGCGGCAGGGCAAGAAAGTGATCGTCCCTGGCGACGGCTCTTCGCTCTGGGTTCTGACGCATAACACGGACTTTGCCGAGGGATTCGTCGGCCTTCTCGGTCATCCTCAGGCTATCGGCCACGCCTTCCATATCACCAGCGATGAGGCGTTAAGCTGGGATCAGATTTATCGGATCACCGCGCAGGCGGCGGGCGTCGAGGCACAGATCATTCACATTCCGTCGGATTTTCTCAGCGCTTGTCAGCCTGATTATGTGGGCGAACTGACTGGCGACAAAGCGGTTAGCGTAGTCTTTGACAACAGCAAGATCAAGCGCTTTGTTCCCGGCTATTGCGCCAAAACTCCCCTGGCCCGCGGCGTCGAAATGACCCTCGCTTGGTTTGATGCCGATCCGCGGCGCAGGCTGATTGACGAGGCTGCAAACCTCGCCTGGGACAAGATCATCACCGCTTACGAACATGGCCTGGCCGAAGCGTTGCGCGGTTAGCGACGCTTTCCGCTCCACTCCAGATAGCTTTGGAAATCCGGCTCGCTCGGCATTTTGATTTCAGATTTGCCGCTCAATGTGCCGTCGACTATTTCGTAGCTTAGGCGGTATTGCGGTCCGGGTTGCGCCGGATCGGATAGAAACATAACTGAATTTGGCGTCGGTTCTGTCACGTCATAGTGGATGACGTGACCTTCATTGTCGAAGTAGATGGCTTGCAGCGAGCTTCCGTTGGACGCCGGGAAGATGTAGAGCAGATCACTGTGCTGGCAATCGAAGTCGTCTGACGCAAGGCAGGCGCCGCTGCGCGTGTGGCGCGCCAAAATATGCTGGCGCAGTTCAAACCGAAAGGTGTAGCCCGCTGAGGCTTTGGCTTGCGCCATGCCGCCGGTTGTCTTTGACTCCCAGGAGCCGACCAGGAAGCGGACCCCAATCCAGGGATCAGTAGGGGCCGGACTGGGAGCCCCGGCGGAAGGCGGCTTCGTTGCCGGAGAAGGCGAGGGGAGTTGAGAAAGTGCTCCGCTCGCGGTGAGAAGAATCAGAAGCGCCAGCAATGAAAGATGCTGTTTCATGGATCAAGCCTACTCTTTTCAGTGATAAATCCCACCAAAATAACAAGATGCGCGAGTGAGATTTTTCCGCATTTGAGCGCCGACTACAATAGTGGGAGATGGAGCATTTTTCCGCATTATTCCAATTTATCGACTGGCGCTGGCTTTGGCTCTCGGTGGCTTCCTTTCTGGCTGGAGTGCTGAACGCTGTCGCTGGAGGCGGCTCATTTTTGTCTTTTCCCGCGATGCTCGGGATGAGGATTCTGCCGGTTCAGGCGAACGCCACCAATACCGTGGCTGTCTGGCCTGGGCAGCTTACTTCCGTCGCCGCATACCGAGGAGAAATTCGCAAGAATCCCCGCTTCGCTTTGCGGATGGCCGCCGCTGGACTGATCGGTGGCACAGCCGGCGCGTTTGTACTGCTCAACACGCCGCAGTTGACCTTTCTGCATCTGGTGCCGTGGCTGCTGCTTTCCGCAGCTTCCATTTTTGCGGTCAGTGGTCCAGTCTCTCGATGGCTGGAGAGGCGTAAGGAGGGAGTCGACGCTCAGCGGCCTCCCGCACAAGGATTCGGTGTTTTTCTTGTCGTCACGGCGGTCTGCTTTTACATTGGCTACTTTGGCGCAGGTGCCGGGTTTCTGATCATTACCGTGCTCTCGCTTTTTGGCCACCAGGATCTCCATGAGATCAATGCCTTTAAAGTCGCTGCCACCACCCCGGCCAACGGTATTGCCTGCATTATCTTTGCCGTGAGCGGTCAGGTGCTCTGGCGCTATTGCTTGTTGGCGATGGTTGCCTGCGCCATCGGCGGTTATGCCTCCGCGAGTCTGGCTCGACGGATTCCGCAGTCCGTTCTGCGTGGCCTGGTTGTTTTCATCGGGCTTTCAATGGCCGCCTGGTTCTTCCTCCGTCAATCGTGAGGACCGGCCACTGTAAACTGGTTTCATGAGCCACGAAGGCATTCGCATCACCCGCCAGGAAGATGAGAACGAGGAAGTTCAGCCACTGCCGCGCATCAGCGTGACGCCGGAGAAGGTTCGCGTGCTGTTGACCGAAGGCAAGGGCTTGGAGATCGACTGGGTTGACGGTCACCACAGCGCTTGGAGCTTTGCATGGCTGCGCGATGCCTGCCCCTGCGCTACCTGCGTAGAGGAGCGCAAGCAGGACGGCCGCAAGCCCGGCCAACCCAAGGCAAAGCCCGCTGCCATTCTGCCGATGTACACCCCGCCGGCCAAGCCCGCCAGCGCTCACGGCGTAGGTAGATACGCCATTCAGTTTAACTGGCAAGACGGCCACTCTGGCGGAATCTACTCCTGGGATTATCTGCGCCGCGTTTGCCAGTGCCCAGAATGTACCTTTTATAGCCAGGACCCCGACGGGGTCTGCAATTAGGCTTCAAATCACTGAAACGAAAACCCCCGCCATCTCTGGTCATGAGTGGCGGGGGTCTTCATTTTGACTGAATAATTTTGTCAGATGCGCATCGGCATGAGTACGTAGCGGTACTTGTACTCGGCGTCAGGGTCTTCGGGGCGCAATTGTCCAGCCGACTGAGAGTCCTTGAACTCGAGGCGAACTTCGCCTTCATTGCTCAACGCCTTCAAAAATTCAAGGATGTAGGCGGAGTTGAAGCCAACTGAGATCGGATCATTTGCGTAAGGTGTATCGATCACATCCTCGCTGTCTCCAGATTCGTTGGAGTTGGCGCTCAGCTTGAGTTCGTTGCTCTCGAGACGTAGGCGGATGGCGCCCGAGCGGTCGTCGGCAAACTGAGAGACGCGTTCAATGGCAGCCGCCAGCTCGCTGGAGCGAACCACTGCGAATTTGTTGTTGTCACGCGGCATAACAGCTTCAAAGTTGGGGAACTGGCCGGTCAGCTTGCGTGTGCTCAGTGTCCGATGACCGATGCGGAAGAAGAGCGTGTGTTCATCATCCGCGAATTCAATTTTTTCCGCATCCGTGTTGGAGAGCAATTGCTGCAACTCTTGCAGCGCCTTGCGCGGGATGAGAATGCGCTTTTCGCCGCTGATGCCTTCCAGAATCTCATTCGGTTTTTCAACAAACGCAAGGCGGTGACCGTCGGTGGCAACCATGGCCAGCGACTCTGCCTTAATCACGAGCAAAGCGCCGTTGAGCGTATAGCGCGATTCTTCGTTGGAGATGGCAAAAATGGTGCGGTTGATCAGCGTCTTCAAAGCCACTGCCGAGATACTGGTAATCGAGACAGACGGAAACTCGGGAACCTGGGGATAATTGGCGCGCGCCATGCCGACCATCTTGGAATTGGATCGACCGGAGCGGATCTGCACCCAATGGTTATCGAGCAGCTTGATGGAGATCTCGCCATCGGGAAGCAGTTTGACGTAGTCGTAGAGCTTGCGCGCGGGAATGGTGCAAGCGCCGGGCTTTTTCACCTTCGCCGGAGCACTGGTTCGAATCGCCTGATCGAGATCTGTCGCGGTGATGTTGAGACGTTCGCCGTCGGCTTCAATAAGAAAATTCGAAAGAATAGGAATGGTGGTCTTGCGCTCAACTACGCTTTGGGTCGCGGTAAGTTCTTTGACAAGATCCTGACGGGTTACGGTGATTTCCATTGCTGCCCCCGGCGCGTCCGGCTTCTCTACTTCATTTTCCACATTTGCCATGAATGAATCCTCGTTGTCTTGCGGAGAGAAAAGGTTTTGGAAGCAGAATCCGCGCTGGCCACACTGTACAACATCTTGCCGCCAGACGGAAGAGGTTTCTTTTCTTCTTCTTGATTGTATTCATCTTTGCGGAGCTGTGCTCGTGGAAAACAAGGGTGCAAATCTGGATTATGCGGCTGGTTCGTCGCTGGGAGGAAAGATGAAGAAATGTAATGTGGGACGGAATGAAGGAGCGTGATGAGATGGAGAAGGAGTACGGGTAGGTGGGAAATTTATGTGAAGTTAAAGAAAAAGACAGTAACCTTAACCGTTCGAATCGGAAAAGTGGAAAATCTATCTAACTGATTGGAAGAGAAAGGTTTAAGGTTGTGCTTTGTTTTCTAAATCATGGTTGTGGATATGAGGAGTTTTGGATAATCAGTCTGGCGGTATGGCGGTATGTCCTGGCTTTTCCACGGCTCCCACAAGAGGGGGCAATAGGGCTGTGTAAAGAAGGCAGCTTGTGTGAAAAGGAAGTCTTCAGTAGGTAAAGACACGGGGATTTCATGGTTGGGTATTCCACAAAATGGCTTCAAAGATTATGAGCGAGTGCGGGATGGGCTAAGCGGGATAGGGCGGTTTATAGATGCGGGGAAGGGAATTCCCGGCTCCGGTATTGGGCAGATAAGAGTTCCCAATTCAGTAATATAGCGGTACTGCGTCTGCGGTTAGACAGAAGATAATGGCTTTTGGGTACTACACTCTCAAAATGAGGTGAATTTATGGGGATCGACATCGGCCGATTAGAGGATCAATTGATGCAGATGTCAGCCGAAGGATCGCCTGGACAGGAGTTTTGTGAGGCAATCTCTGAGTTGGCTCAGACTGGCCGGTTTTATCAATTGAAAGATGTACTTCCGGGCATCGTTTACGACGAGCTTCTGGCCCGGTATCAGCAAGATGAAGTGGCTTTTGTTGGCGGTTGGAAGCGATTGGCGCAGGAGATGAGGCAGGGTTTCATTCAACATGCTCGACAGAGACTGACCTCATTGACGAGGTTGCAGCAGACGGGGAACGGGGGAGTCACACCGGCTTGGCAAGAGATTCAAAGGGCATTGGATGGGCAGCAGAACGACCTGTTAAGGACGGCATTCGCTTTGGAGTTGCTGGAGTTGGTTGAACCAGCCGTTCAGAGGGCGACTCACCTGAGAGAGTGTGTCGTCGCGGCTTCGAGCTCGGAGGATGCAGACAGGTATTTGGATGAGGCAACGCGCTGCTATTTTTTGGGGATGTTTACCGCGTGCGCGGTGATGTGCCGGTCCGTGCTGGAGGAGGCAATCAAGCAAAAACTGCCTTCGGGATTGAACCGGCAGGTGCGTACACGTTATCGGAATACTGCAACATTGGGTAATCTTTTGCATGAAGTGAACAATAATATGCAAATGACCGGGTTTGACTATGATTTTCCGCGCGTGGCCAACCAGGTGAACGACCTGGGAAAGAAGGCGGTTCATCAGGGGCTTTTGTCGGAAGACGAGGCCCGCAGTTGTTTGCAAAGCGCGCGTGAAGCGCTTCAATTGCTGCTGAGCAAGTAGGCGGTTTGATGCCGTAAAGAGATCAACCACTTATACTATTCTTTCCATGTCTTATCGAGCAGCCATCGAATCCCTGAAAGCCATGACGCCGGAGTTGCATACAAATCCCGGCCAGCCGAGGAGAAAGTTCTCGCTGGTTGAGTTTGAAGCGCTCATGAGAGCTCTTGGAGACCCTCAGAGATGTTTTCCCTCCGTGTTAATTGCAGGAACAAATGGGAAAGGCTCGACGGCATCGAGTCTGGCTTCGATACTACGCGTGTCCGGGATGCGCGTCGGTTTATATACATCGCCGCATCTGGAGCGAGTGAATGAGCGCATCCGGATTGGTGCGGAAGAGATTGGCGACGACGATTTCGGAGAGATTTTCTTTCGCGTGTTGGAGACGGCGAAAAGGCTGGTTCAGAATGGAGCGTTACCGCAACCACCAAGTTTTTTTGAGATTCTGACCGCGCTGATGATGCTCTACTTTGCTGAGCAAAAGGTGGAGTTGGCTGTACTTGAAGTTGGAATGGGTGGACGCCTGGACGCAACCAATATCGTCGATCCGCTGCTTTCGGTAATCACGGATATTTCGTTGGATCATACGGAGTGGCTTGGATCGACACTAGCTGCAATTACCAGGGAAAAGGCTGGGATTTTGCGGAGAGGCAAGAGCTTGATTACCCTGCCGCAAGATCCGGAAGTTAGCCAGACGCTCAGCGAGATTTGTCTCGATCTTGGCGTGCAAGTCATAGATGCTACAAGGTTTATGGGGCCGGTAGTTGGCGCAAAGCGAGAATATTACCAGGTTGAGGTGTTGGGTTGTTCCATCGATATTGCCTCGCCGTTGCGCGGCAGACATCAGAAGAGAAATATTGCGCTTGCGATTTGTGCAGCCGAGGAATTGGCAATGAAGAGTGCGTTTCCGGTTTCCGCCAAGGCAATCCAAGAGGGGATTCGAGATACTTGTTGGCCGGGACGATTGGAAGTGATTGAAAAGGGCGGAGTGACGTGGATTTTGGATGTAGCCCACAATCCTGCGGGCGCAACCGCTCTGTGTTTGGCGCTAAAAGAAGTTCTGTCAGCCGAGCGATATAAGACTATTGTATTCAGTTGTTTGCGTGATAAGCCGCTCGGAGAAATGGCGAAGATTCTTTTTCCGCTTTTTGATGAGGTGATTTTGGCGCCCATCCATTCAGCAAGAGCGACTTCGATAGAGGATCTGAAGGTTGCAGGCTTGGAGGCGGGATCTTTGACGACGTGCGCTATTTCTGTCGAAGAGGCTTTGTTGAAGGCAAGAGAGTTGGCAAAAGGTAGCGTCGTTGTAGTTTCAGGTTCTGTTTATCTGGTTGGTGAGGCTCGTTCGCTCTTGTTGAACGGAGGAATTGAATGAATCGAGTTCGCCCTGACCCGCTGCCTTGGTTTTATCGCTGGCGGACAGATTTTGTTCAAACTCCGCTTTTCGCCTTGATTACGGCCAGTTTTGGGAGTTTGGCGCTGACGATTTCATTATTTGAGAGAAGTGGAAGTCTTCAGCATAGGATTGCAAGGGTTTGGGCGCGTGGTTGCGTTTGGTTCTCAGGCTCAAAAATGAGGGTGGTGGGAGCGGAGAATCTGCATCGATGCAAGGTTGCTGTCTACGCTTCAAACCATACATCGTACATGGATACGCCGGTAATTTTCTCAGAATTGCCCTTTCAATTTCGCATTTTAGCGCGCAGTGTATTGTGGTCTATCCCTTTTATAGGATGGTACTTAAGTCGCTCTGGACAGATTCCAATCGATACCAATAATCCTCGAGCCACACTCTCCAGCCTGGGTGAAGGAGCCAGGGCGTTACGGAGTGGAATCGCGCTTTTTGTATTTCCCGAAGGTCGTCGTACGTTGGATGGCCGATTGCAGCCTTTTCTCTCTGGAGCTGCTTACTTGGCCATACGCGCTCAGGTTCCGCTGGTTCCTATGGCATTGAATGGAGTCTTTGAGTTGCTGCCTATGCACACCAGGCACTTTTTTCCTGGCGAGCTGATGCTGCGTGTGGGTAGACCAATTGAGACGAGGGGACAGAGCTTGCGGCAGACGGATGAACTGACTGAGCAACTGCGAGTTGCCATTCAGGAACTGATTGAAATGAACAGATTGTCGGCATAAGTGGATGCGGGTGTTTTGATTGCAGGTACAGTGGGTCAAGTCTGTGCTCAAGCACCACTATCGCAATGTGTGCCTCTATGATTACACTGTTGCTGCTATGTGCGTTCATATTGCAATCCCGGAACCTACTGGTCGAGACTCTGAATACAATCAGCGGTCCCTGCCTCCTTATCTTGCTGCTTTGCGTTCAGCAGGAGCCACACCAATTCTTGTTCCACTTCACGAGCGTCAGGATAGAGTGGCTCGATTGCTTGCCGGGGTTCAAGGTATTCTGTTGCCCGGAAGCCGGTTCGACGTTGACCCTCAAAGATACGGCGAGAGTCCAATTACAGAGTGCGGCGAGGCTGATTCTTTCCGGACTGCAGTGGATGAATTGCTGCTTCAAGATGCCTTTAACCTGCGCAAGCCGATTTTGGCAATCTGCCACGGCGCACAGAGCCTGAATGTTTGGTTGAATGGTTTGTTGATTCAGGATTTGAAGAGCGATGTGGATCACCGTCCCGGAAGAGATGTTCTGGAGGCGCATCCGGTTCGGTTAGCGAATGGATCTCGTTTGTTTGGTTTGCTTCCTCGTGAAAGCTTGTCGGAGCCGCTGGTTAATTCAAGCCATCATCAGGCGATTAAGCTTCCAGGAGACGGCCTGGTGGTGAGCGCTGTTTCATCAATCGATGGGGTGATCGAGGCTGTGGAGTTGGATTCGCGCGAACATTTTGTGGTGGGTGTTCAGTGGCACCCTGAGCGCAGCTACACGCAGAGCGCTTTTTCTCGCGCCATCTTTGCCGCATTTGTGGAGGCGGCATCCGTGTGGCAACCGAGGCGTGCTGCTGAGTCGGTGGGCTTTGGGGGTGCTATCTAGTGGGATTAGCCGACGATAGGCTGAATCAAATTCTGGACGAGTTACAGATGGAGGCGCTTGAGGATTCTCAAGTCGAGGGCTTTGCACGGTATCTTTCTCTTTTGCAGCGCTGGAATTCACAAATGAATTTGACCGCGATCCGGGACGAAGAAGGGATCCTGCGGCGGCATTTTGTGGAGTCGATTGTTTGTGCGCGTTCTTTGCCAGCGGGAATTGCTTCCTTGCTGGATTTTGGTTCTGGCGCCGGCTTTCCTGGAATTCCCATTGCGCTTTGCCATCCAGAGATTGATGTCACCTTGGCAGAGTCTCAGGGAAAGAAGGCAGCGTTTCTCAGGGAGGCCGTGCGCGTTCTTGGAGTCAAAGCAATGGTTCATTCGGGACGGGCCGAGTCCCTTCACAAGGTTTTCGATTGTGTGACTTTGCGGGCGGTTGATAAGATGGAGGCCGCGGTTCAGGCGGCGGCAAGACTGGTTCGGGCTGATGGCTGGCTTGCATTGATGACTACGGGAAGAGAACTTGAAACTCTCAAGGCAGCGGCCGGAGTTGATTTTTTTTGGCAAGAGACCCTTCCGCTTTCAGGCAGCGAAGATCGCATTCTCGCATTGGGAGCCCGTGCGATCAGTTCTCCATCTTGAGTATGGCCAACTTGCGAATTTCAATTAGGTCTTCGGTGGTTTTGACGATGAGGCGAAGAGCGGTTCCCTCCGGGTAGCGGGGCGCTTTATCGAGGAGTTCCAGAGTTTCCTTGGAGAGATCGATCTGACGTGCTGCGGAAATCGCTCTGTCACCAAAAACAAATGCAACGCGAAAGCAACCATTGCAGGGACTCAGATAAACAATATTCCTCTTTTTGTGTTTCAGACGCAGAGACCATCCATACTTTTTCCCGGAAGACTTCCACTCTTGGTCGACGACCTTCTGCTCCGCGAACCAATTGATCAATTCCTTCCACACTGCGGCCGTTGGACCCACGACCGCGATCACTTCTTCGGTCGTGGGTTGGGTAGTTTTTCCTATGAAAGCATTTGGATTATCCATTTTTCTCCCCTTTTCCGAAATCATTTTATAACGTCATGGGCGGAAGAACCCGGCGCAGGATTTCTGCTTGCTCGGGAGGCTCGTAGAAGGGATGATTGCGGTAGACGCTGGACCCGGACTCCATGTAGGCGTCGAAGAGTTCCGGGGCTCGCTGGGCGGAAACCTCTCGCACCTTCTGCTTGTGGGCTTGCGTGAACTCCAGTTTGACTGGGTTCACAAAGCCTGCATGGATGAAGGCGCGGGTCTTGCGGGCGCATTTGCAGTCGTTTTCCGGATTGACGAGGCTGCAGTTGTCGCGCAGATATTCGTAAAGATCTTTGCGTGCGCGGGAAAGGATCTGACGGAAGTTGGCCGGCGAGACCTCCACAATCTCAGCTCCAACCTCATCGCAGACCTGGAAGATCTCTCCTAAAATGAAAACCAGGCGTTGACGTCCATCTAAACAGAGCAATGTACCGATCATACAGTTATTCTTTGTTTCTTCGACGAGGATTTCAACCGGCACGGGTACAGTTTTCGGGTCGGGCGGGTCGAGATCAGGTACTTGACGCAACCCGGCGGAGGCTACGGAAAAGGAGCAGATTGCGTCGGCTGCGGCCCACTTAGACTTTTTTACATTCAGCAAATGGTTGACCGCGATGCGATAAAGCCAAGTGGAGAACCGCGCGTCGCCGTGAAACCCAGGAAGCGCCTGGATGGTTTTCAGTAGAATCTCTTGGGTTGCGTCTTCCGCGTCTGCGCGGCGATGAAGCATTCGGAGGGAGAGATTGAAGAGCCAAGCGAAGTGACGAGTGAGAAGAGCCTCAAGCTGATTATTGTTTCCAGACTTTATTTCTTGAATGAGTTCTTCGTCGGTTTGGCTATTGGGATTTTCAATGAACGGGTTGTGGGTCGGTTCGAGACTAGTTTGCATGGTAGTTCTCCTACTGATAGGACAATCAACATTACCTCCCTGTGACAGAAGGTGAAAGCAATTCTTAAAATACTGAAGGGATTGTAATCGGAGATTGTGGAAAATGGCTAGGCCAGGCCGTGTTCCACGTGAAACATTTTGGGAAGCCACCCAAAACAGGAAAAGTTCCACGTGAAACAATTTCACCCCTAGCCCAAATCGGGCACTGTATCACTCTGGACCACGAGAAATAATAATCAAAAAATCGCGCGATTCCATGGAAAACACTGGGAGGTTTTCCACCGATTTGCCGATCTGCCACCGCCGAAAGCAGATCACTCTATGCAGCGTGGAACCCCTTGCATTGCTATTGTTTGCCTTCTTGATAACATCTCCCGCAAAGAAGGCTTTCCACAGCCGGGAGAAGTTCTCCACAGCGCAAGCTCCTACCCATCAAACAGCTCCTCCCTATACTCTCAAGCCATGGGCAAGATACTTGGAATCGTCAATCAAAAAGGCGGCGTCGGCAAAACAACGACCGCCATCAATCTCGCCGCCTGTCTGGCGCTAGAAGGCCTCAACGTTTTGCTGGTGGACTGCGACCCGCAGGCGAACTGCTCGTCCGGGATCGGTTTCCAGCGCGACGATAACCGCCGCTCCATTTACGACGTGCTGATGGGCGATGCGCCGGCCGAGCAGGTGATTCTGCCCACGGAGATTGATTTACTTTCGCTCCTGCCCGGATCGAAGAATCTGACTGGCGCCAATATCGAGTTGGCAGGATTCGACGATCGCGCCATTCGTCTGCGCCTTGCGCTCAGGCCTATTCAGGACAACTACGACCTGATCGTTTTGGACTGTCCGCCGGCCCTCGACCTGCTTACACTCAATGCGCTGGCCGCCGCAGATACGCTGATCGTGCCCATGCAGGCGGAGTATTTTGCCCTGGAGGGCATTTCAGAGTTGATTTCGACTCTCGAACGGGTGCGCGCAGCCTTCAATCCGACGCTGACTATTGAAGGCGTTCTGTTGACCATGTACGATGACCGCACCAACCTGGCCCAGCAGGTGACGCAAACCCTGCGCGAATACTTCAAGGAGCGGCTCTTCCACGCCGTGATCCCGCGCAACGTGAGGCTGGCCGAGGCGCCCAGCCACGGCAAGCCTGTCGCGCTGTATGATGCGCGCTCTCGCGGAACCGAGGCGTACTTTGAGTTGGCGGGCGAGTTCATTGCGCGCAACCAGATTGAACTGCCTTCAAGGAAGGGGCGCATTGTGGGCGAGAGAGAAGCCGAGGTCAGTGCCTCGATCAGCTCCTGATGAATGGTTCATTGCAGACCGCAATCTGGAATCGTCTTTTTATTCAACGCAGTCAAGAACTCCCGTGTTCCTATTCGGGTTAAAGGATTTTGAATCATGATGATCGCCGCTCCTGACATGAAACGCCGCGCCCTGGGTAAAGGGCTTGATTCGCTGTTGCCGAGGGTTCCCTCTGCCGCGCCTTCATCCCCTGAAACAGAAGGGGGTAAGCCCCGCGAGATTCCTCTTGATCAAATTGATCGCAATCCCTTTCAGACGCGCTCCCATATCAACGAGGAGCAGTTGGCAGAGTTGGCTGCCTCGATCAGCGCGAACGGCGTGGTGCAGCCGATCCTGGTCCGCCCACTGCCCAATGGCCGTTTCCAACTGATTGCCGGTGAGCGGCGCTGGAGGGCCTCTGAACTGGCGAAGAAGGCCACCATTCCGGCCATCCTGCGTCAAGTTTCTGACGAGCAGGCGATGGAGATTACCATCGTCGAGAACCTGCAACGCGCTGATCTGAATGCGATGGAGCAGGCGCGGGCCTTTGAACGCCTCTCGCGTGAATTTCACATGACCCAGGAGCAGATGGCCGTGCGCACCGGGAAAGATCGCGCAACCGTCGCTAACTTCTTGCGTATATTGAAGTTGCCCGCATCCGTGCAGGCCCGCGTCGAATCCGGAGAGCTGAGCTTTGGCCACGCGCGCGCGCTGTTGGCCCTCGAACACGCCGAGGAGATGGAGAAGGCCGCGCAGCGGGTGGTTGCTCTTGCGTTATCTGTGCGCGGGACAGAGAGCTATGTTCAAGGCCTCATTCACCCAGAGCGCACCGCCAAAAAAGAACCCAAACCGGAGCCTCCCGTCGATCCCAACGTCCGCGCGGTTCAGGAGCGCTTGCAGCGCGCCCTCGGTCTCAAAGTTCACATCGAAGACAACAACGGCCACGGCAAAGTCATCATCGAATATGTGCAATTGGAAGACTTCGATCTGCTGTTGGAGCAGTTGGCTGGGGAGTGACGCGTGCGATCAGTTGCGTCTATCTGAATCACCGGTTGAAGCCTGACCCTCGAATTTTTCCACATCGATCTGTAACGATCGCTGAAGGATTTGCACTACCTCCTGTACGGCAGAGTCAACACTCTGCCGGGAGGATGTGCGATGGTTTCTCAAGACCGCAAAACCGAGGGTGTCGGATCATTCTGCTTCGAGCAGAATCGTTTGCCGAGCCGGAGTGTTCTGCCGTGGAGATCGCCGTCTACGGCGAAAGACATTGCCCAGGCTTCCAAGCCGCTCTCTCCGGTTGAGCTTCACGCGCTCTACGCGGGGACTGCGGTGCCGCAGCATCGCTACTTGGCCCCGGCGCTGGTGGCCGCGGTCCATTCCCCTGAGATTGCACTGGATCCAGCCAAGTGGATTGCCGGGCTTGAGGAGATCCAACTCCCCAGCCTGGTGGATGCTTGGCTGCACACGAACAACAACTCTTCCTTTGAGCAATTGAAATGCGTGGGCCTCGATCAGCACACCGGTCAGTTGCTAGCAGTAGTGAAGATTACGCAGAGTCGCGGCTACCTGGGTGGCGCGGATACTGCGGGAAGCCGTGAGTACGTGGCCTTTTGGGTTGACTGGGGTTTTGGACTCCAATATGAGGGGACCGCATCCGCCCAGGTTTTTGACTCAGACGGCCTCATGGCCTCTGAACAGGAGATCACCGTGACTTTGTCGGCGGATCTCTCCCGGCACGCTCAGGCGGAATGTCTGGCTGCACCGGCAATCAAAGTGCGAGCTGTACTCTCTTGGAATACTCCGCCTTCCACAACTCATCCTTACGCCCAGGTGGTGTGGGGAAACAAGTTGGATTGCAGGATTGCCACGGTTTCACACCCGGCGGCATACTCTGGCAAGCCGATGACCATTCCCATCGGACTCCGAAGCGGTGGCTCTGTTTTCTCTTTCCAAACCAAAGACGAGGCGGATCGTGGCTTATCGTTTACCCGCTGCCGCATGAACTCCGCCGGCTGGGTCCGCAATGCCCCATCCTATTGATTTACCTGCCAGTTGGCTACCGCTGACTGGCGCAACGCCGAAAGATTGACTGGCTTCCCCAAAAGCAGACGGAACTCGCTATGTATTGTAGGTTCCGTCTGCGGCCACTCAAATGAAAGGAGTGAAACTGCGATGGTTGATTTCAAGCTTGTATGGTGCTTTACATTGTGTGCTCTTGCTGTTTGGCGGATTGCGCACCTGATCGCCCGCGAAAGTGGTCCATGGAATCTGTATCTAAGGATGCGAACCGCTCTAGGCTTTGATGTGTTGAGCCGCACCATGGCCTGCTTTTACGGCCTCAGCCTGTTGACGGCTCTGCCCCCCGCCTTGTGGCTGAGCTCCGGGCGCATGGATTTTCTTGTGCAGTGGATGGCGATCTCGGCAGTGGCCTGCCTGCTGGAAAAGGCCACTCAAAAGGCGCAAGGAAAGCTTCATATCTCTCCACTGCCAGCTGCGTATTTGGATAAGGTCATCCGGGGCGTTTAGCAACGGGAGTGCCTGAATTTGCTTTGCCCGGAATGGTGCTCTGGCCACCAGACCGTTCAGAGCGCGGGCACGCTCGTCCGCGCTTGAAGCCTCATTCCAGCAAGCCTTTGCGCAATTCAAACATTCAGTACCTCTAAAATGTTATACTTGGCTCCTCTAAACTTAGCGGAGTCTGCGTTGGAATTCTGTTCATTCGACTCAAGTTACGTTAGTAATCTCTGTGCGGGTAACTCCCAGACGCAGTCCCATTTTGTCGCCTATTTTTCACAACTATTGCAGATCAAGCTACGCGGTCGTCTCCAGTCTCCCCAGGCCATTGAGGACGTTCGCCAAGAGACATTCGCACGCGTCTTTTCGGTCTTGCGTCGGGACGGTCTGCGCCAGCCGGAGCGCCTGGGTGCCTTCGTGAACATGGTCTGCAACCATGTTCTCAGTGAGCATTACCGCTCCTCAACCGGCGGTGAATCACTGGATGTGGAAGGACGGCCCGAGCTGCCCGACAAGGCAGCCAGCGCTTTGGATCTGGTGGCGGCAAAGCAGATGAAGGAAAAAGTGCGCTCTATTTTGAAGCACCTGACGCCGCGGGACAGCTCCTTGCTCAAAGCCGTGTTTCTGGACGAGCGCGACCGCGACGAAGTCTGCCGAGAGTTTGGTGTGGATCGCGACTACCTGCGCGTGCTGCTGCATCGCGCCAAGCAGGAATTCAAGACAGAATTTGTGAAGCGCATGGGAAATCCATTTCCAATGGGCGAAAATTCATAATAAATTGAAACGTTTGATCGGCTGCGGCCACTATCCACACGTTGGACCGCACTGAGGATTGAAAAAGATGGACCACAACGAAGCACTACAACAGATGGCTGCCGAGCGTTACCTGCTGAATGAGCTGACGCCCGATGCGCGCGAGGCCTTTGAAGAACATCTCTTTGACTGCCCGGAGTGCGCTCTGGACCTTCGCGCCGGAGTCGCGTTTGTGGAAGAAGCTAAAATCCAATTGCCCAAGCTGGCGCCGAGCACGCCACAGCCGCTTCCAGGTCGGGTCCGTCCGTCCAAGGTCATGCGCGAGGGTTGGTTCAGTTGGTTCCAGCCATCTTTTGTCGTTCCCGTCTTCGCCACGATGCTGCTCTTCATCGGCTATCAGAATCTTTTGGTTCTTCCCGGTCTGCGCGAAGCAGCCACGCAGCCGCAACTTCTCTCCTGGGCGCCGCTGCACGGCAGCATGCGCGGCACTCCGCTCGACCTCACTGCCGACCGCAAACACGGAGTCGCGCTGCCCATCGAATTGCCCCAGCAGCCCACGCCCGGCGCGTATACCGGATACTCCTTCAGCCTCACTGATCCGCAGGGAAAGGCAGTCTGGACCGGCTCCATGACTGCCCCCAGTGACGACGCCAGCCAGGAACAGCGGCTCACTCTGGCAATTCCCGGCGCAAAGCTGCACAACGGAACCTATTCGGTATCCATTGCGGGGGTAACGCCCCAGGGCGAACACACTGTCATCGACCAGTACACCTTTAATTTCAAGCGAACGGATTGACAGCTCCGCTTCTACAACCTAGAATTCTCCCGACTCCTCAATTCAGAAAGGGATCAGCGCAAATGCCTGAAGTAAAAGCAAAAGACCACATCTTCAACGCCGAAGCTACCGTCCTCTCCGGTAATTTGACGCTTCCAGTCAAACAAACCATTGAACCCCAGGCTCACTCCAAGCTCGACTCGTCGGGCGGCTACTTCAACCAGACCTCGGATGGCTATGCGCTGCAGTCGATCATCTCCTTCGACCACGCCTACTCGCACGTCGCCGGCAACAAGAGCCTTAAGGATGGCGAGGGCTGGAATACGCTGACCACCACCGTCGTCGAAGGCCTGAACGTGATGGAGGTAGTAACCGCCGACCGTGTTGTTGGCCAGACCATCACCCACCACCCGCTCGTCGGCCATATGCCGTCGATCTCATTCCTCGGTACGCGCTATGAGAATCTGCGCATTGCCGGCATCCCGGTCGAGCTGGAATGGGACCAGGAAATCTATACCCTCACGCCTGAAAATGACCTGGCCTATGCCCTTGATCCAGGCCTCATCAGCCGCGCCGGACGCCAATACAGCGCCATCCTCCAAAACATGAACCTTTCACCCAAGCTCCAGAAACATTACAATCAACTTTCCAAGGCTCTTGGCGTTTCGGAGACGATTGAATGTTCACTGGTCAACCGAGTGGCTGGTCTCTTCCCTGGCACCATCGCCGGGAACGTGATCTCCATTCCCGGCTTCGGGTCGATCACGCTGGGCAAGGTGACCGTGAAGCACGAGAGTCCGCTGGACGCGACAAAGACCTACAAGAAGACCACCTTCACGCTGACCATGATCGACCTCAATCTGGGTTGCGTGATCGAGGGAGACGTGCCGATCGGGACGGGTGGCTCCAACGGTGGGCCGAAGTAATACAGATAACATTTCAACTGAGTGTCCGCTGGTCTAGAAATAGTATTTCGAGTCCGGCGGACAGAAGCAGTTCGATTAATAACCTAAGGAAAGATTATTTTAAGTCAGTTCTCCCTTTTGTTTGGGCGGCATTCCTACTCCTTTTGATCCCTTTAGAGGACTCAAATCCCAATAGGTTTTGGATTCTCTACGACTATACTCTGCATATATATCATTCGGGAAACTTGGCAAAAAGCGAGCAAGAAGCAGAAGGTGGCTATCGACAATTCTATATATCTAATCCTGACTGGGCAGTGCAATTTGAACTATTGCAAGCGGAAATTATGGTGCAACGAGGATTTTTTAATGATGCACTTACTCTTCTTGGTAATTACCAGCCTGATTATAACCACCCGCAAGAAACCATTCGCAAACTTGCGATTGAAGCCGATGCGCTGACACGCCAGAGACAATTTCTCATTGCGAATCAGAAACTTAAACAGGCTGATGACCTATGCAGAACTAAAAACATCGCATACTGCGGTGATGTATTGAGAGTGCATGGCATCCTATCGGTCATGCAAGAGCGCATTCTTGAAGCTAATTCATATTTTCTTGAATGTCTCTCCTTTGCGAAAGTTGATCAGGATGGGTTCTTGGAGGCGAGAGCATCGTTGAATCTTGGATGGTTGGCATTACAGGTCAATCGATTTGACGAAGCTGTAGTTTGGTCTCAGTCTGGATACCAGGATGCTATGAAATTCAATGCCGATGACTTGGCTCAGGAAGCTTTAGGAAATCTCGGATGGGCCTATTTTCAGTTGGGAGATGATGAAAGAGCATTGGAATTTTTTCTCGATGCTGAAAAGGGTGCTAAAAAACTAGGGGATATAGACGCCGAACTTAAATGGATCAATAACGCTGGCGCGGTCTATCACGATACAGGCGATTCGCCTCATGCTGCACAATCTTATCGCCAAGCACTTTCGCTGGCAATGCAAATCAAAAGCAAAGAAGACGTTGCCTACGCATTGGAAGACCTGGCTCAGATTTCTGTAGAGACTGGAAAGCTGGATGAGGCAAGAGGCTATCTCGATCAAGTCACCCCGTTGATGAATGTGGGCGGAAATCTTCTGACTGCCCATATCATGTTGACACAAGCGATGTTGGCCGCCGCTCGGCACCAGGATCAGCAGGCGGAAACGATCTATCGCGCCATCCAAAGCAATCCTGCAAATCCAACGACGACGCCGTTGGGCGCAGGGGATGAGCTGGCGAGGTTGTTTGAACAGGAGGGCAATCCACTTGAGGCGGAACGAACTTACAAAGCCGCGCTAACCGATTTCGAGGCCGCGCGGGCGCAGCTCAAGCATGAAGACTCGCGGCTGCCCTTTGCCGCCAACGCTACCGGCATCTATGACCACTATATTCACTTGCTGGTGGAGCAGGGCCGGGCGGAAGAGGCGCTGACCATCGCCGATCAAAGCCGTGCGCGGACGCTGGCGCAGGGGTTGGGCGTGGACGAAAGCAAGGCCGCCCGGCTCTCCGCATTGCATCCACGAGCGATTGCGCAAAGCACCGGCGCGACGCTGCTCTTTTACTGGCTGGGCGCGCAGCACTCGTACCTGTGGGCCGTCACTCCCGCCAAAATCACGCTGATTCCGCTGCCCGCACAAAAGGAGATTGCCCAGCGAGTCGAGCGTTACCGGCGCGCGCTGCTGGATGGCGAAGACCCTGAGCGCAGCGGCAACGAGGACGGGCAGGCGCTCTATCAGATGCTGGTGGCCCCGGCGGCCAAGCAAATCCGGCCCAACGCTCCGGTGATGATCCTGGCCGATGGCGCGTTGAGCCAGTTGAACTTCGAAACCTTGCTCGCTCCCGGCCCCGGTACAAGTACGCATTACTGGATTGCCGATCAGACGCTCGTCTCTGCGCCGTCGCTGGAGCTGCTGGCTGCGGCGCGACCCGCGCAGAGTGAAGGCCGCAAGCTGCTATTGGTGGGCAATCCGGTGACGGCCAGCCCGGAGTACCCCAGCCTGCCGCACTTTGGCTCTGAGATGAACCAAATCTCCCGCCACTTTGGCGCTCGTAGCCAAGCTGTCTTTGCCGGTTCGCAAGCCACGCCCACCGCGTATCTGGCCAGCCATCCCGCGCAATACTCTTACATCCACTTTGTCTCACACGCCACGGCCAGCCGCACTGACCCGCTGGATTCAGCGATCATTCTCTCTGGCAGCGCGCCTTCAGGCAGCCTGACCGGCGAGAACACCTTCAAGCTCTATGCCCGCGAGATCATCGAACATCCACTGGATGCGCGCCTCGTCACCATCTCGGCCTGCAACGGCAGCGGCACGCGCGCCTATGCCGGCGAGGGATTGGTCGGCCTCTCGTGGGCCTTTCTGCGCGCCGGCGCGCACAACGTAATCGGCGCATTGTGGGAGGTGAGCGACGACTCCACGCCGCGCCTGATGGACGGGCTCTATCAGGGATTGCAGGACGGCCAGCCGCCCTCCGTCGCGCTGCGCAACGCCAAGCTCGGCCTGCTGCGCTCAAAGAGCCGCTTCAGCGCGCCATTCTATTGGGCGCCCTTTCAAATCTATACGCGACGCTGAGCGGAAGATCATTCCCAGGTCCCAAATGCGGGACCTGGGGCACCCATTCTTTGTTGGAGCTACGGCTTTTGCTCTGACGCAGCCGGCTGTTTGGGCATCGGAATCGTAATGTCCACTTTCTGTACCGGCCCCAGCTTCAACTCGTCCAGGCCAGGTTTGATCTCCGGGCCATTGCCGACCACGAGTATTGCCAGCTTATCGGAATGAATGTACTTTTTGGCGACTCGGTCAAGATCGGCGACAGTAACCTTTTCGAGCGCGGCCTTGTACGTCTCCAGATAGTCGGGCGGATAGCCGTAGAACTCCAGCCGGACTCGCACGGCCAGCACCTTCTCTCGCGTGTCGTAGCGGAAAAGGAACGAGTTGAGGATGTTGTCCTTGGCGCGGGCCAGCTCTTCTTCGGTGAAGGGCTTGGTGGTCAGGCCGTTGATCTCGGCCAGCGCGGCTTTGGTGGCGTCCACGGTGGAAGCGCTTTTGGTCATCACCATCGCATGGAATTCGCCGGGATGATCCCAACTGTAACCGTAGCTGCCGCCGACGGCGTAGGCCAGGCCAAGCTCCGTGCGCACCTTCTGAAAGAGCCGGCTGGCAAAACCGCCGCCCAGAATCTCATTCATCACGGCAAGAGAGGGCACGTCGGGGTTATGGCGATCTGTGCCCAGGCCGACAATCTCAACATTCGACTGGTTAACGTCTTCCTTGTCAATAAAGTAGACGCCGGGTTTGGGATCGGCAAAGCTGTCGTGCCGCGCGGGATCAGCGTGAACTGTCGGCAGCCCCTCGAAGGCTCCGCGCAGCTTGGCCTCCATCGCCGCCGGGTCGAAGTCGCCGCTGACGGAAACAATTAGCTTGCCGTGGAGGGTCCGGTCGTGCCATGCCTTCAGGTCGTCCAGCGTAACCGCACCGATGGTGGCAAGCTCCGGCTGGCGCGTGTAGGGCGAATTGGGGCCGTAGACAAGCTTGGCCGATTCACGGCCCGCGATCTCGCCCTCATCATCATTGCGGCGCACGATGCCCGTGGCCACTTGCTGCTGCGCAAGTTGCAGCTTTTCCGCGCTGAAGTTGGGATGCAAGAAAAGGTCGAGGGCCAAAGCAAAAACCTGATCGGAGTCGCCCTTGAGCGAGTCCCAGGAGAGCGCCGTAGAATCCACGTCTCCGCCGGTTTCAATGTGCGCCGCCTTGGCTTCCAGCATGTCGTCCAGGGCGTCGCCGCTCAATTTGGCTGTGCCGGAGGTGCGCCAGGTCTGGCCGTAAAGGCTGACGAGGCCGACCTTGGCTGGGTCTTCATCGCGCGCGCCGCCCGGAATGGAGACCGAACCGGAGACAAAGGGCAGCTCGTGATCCTCTTGCAGGAAGAGAACGATGCCGTTCTTAAGTTCAATGCGCTGAGGCTGGTGAGGGTTGAAGTCGTGGAGCTTGGGCGTGGGGATTTGTTCCCATGGCTTGGCTTGCTGCGCCAATTGAGGTGCAACATAAACCTTGGGTTGTTGTATATTGTGGCAACCTCCGAGAATCAAAACAATTATGAGGGATGTTAACAGGCTCAATGCACCCTTGAATTCGGGAGCTTTGAAAGGGCACGACTTCAGTCGTGCCGCCAATGCTCTAGAAAAAAGCCCGGGCTTTAGCCCCTGAGGCAAGTTTTCTTTGACTATTTGAATTCCCTCGGGGGCTAAGGCCCCAGTCCAAATTAGGCGCTTCACGGCACGACTGAAGTCGTGCCCTTTCAAAACGATAGCATCGGAGAAATTACTCAAAGAAATCTTCATTGCGCGCCTCCATCTTGTGCCGGGGTTTTCTGCGCCGGGGTTGCGGCGGCATCCGTCTCAATCGATGCGCTGGTCCGGTTACTGGGGACAAAAACCTCATTGGCCACGCGGCGGATGTCAGCTTTGGTCACCTTGTCCACCTTGTCGAGCTGCAAAAAAAGCTCGCGCCAATCGCCGAAGCGGGTCTGGTACTCGGCAAGCGAATTGGCCAGGCCCTGGTTGTCGGCGAGGCCCCTCAGCAGGTCGGCGCGAGTGCGGGTCTTGTACATCGCCAGCTCTTCGTCGGTAACGTCGGTTGCTCTAAGCTTGTCGATCTCCTTGTGAATCGCGTCGCGCATCTCGGTCGGTGTGTGGCCGGGAAGCGGAACGGCGTAGAAGGCGAAGAGACCAGGGTATTTGTCGCCAGGAAAGGGCGAAAAGCCCTGCGCCTCGGCGGCAATTTGCTTGTCGCGCACAAGGCTGCGATAGAGCCGCGAGACACGGCCGTTGGACATAATATCGCTGATAGCGTCGTAGACCTCGGCGTCCGGGCTACGGTAGTCGGGCCGGTGGTAGCCTTCAAGGTAAAAGGGCTGCGTCTGCTCGCGGATGGCGACAGTCTTCTCCGCGAACTGCTTGGGCTCGACGGTGGTCATCTCTTCCGGCTTGGGACCGCCGGGAACTTTGCTGAAATATTTCTCCAGCATGGGCAGGGCCTCGCTGGCCTTCACATCGCCGACCACGACCACCACGATATTTGCGCCGACATAATACTTCTTGTGGAAGTCCATCGCCTCGGTGGCGTTAATTTGCTGCACTTCGCTGGGCCAACCGATGCTGCTGCGGCCGTAGTTGTGCGCAACGTATGCGGTGGCCAAGAACTGCTCGACAAGCCTCCCGATGGGGTTGGAGTCAGTGCGCATGCGCCGCTCTTCATTGACCACATCGCGCTCCTTGTAGAATTCGCGCGGAACCACGTCTGAAAGGCGACCGCTCTCCAGCCATGCCCAAAGCTCCAGGCGATTCTCCGGCATCGACCAGAAGTACATCGTCTCGTCCAAGCCGGTCTCGGCGTTCAAGCCTTCAGCGCCGTTGCGCTCAGCCACGTCTGTGAACTGGTTGGGAACGACGAACTTGTGGGCCTCGGCCTCGGCTTCTTTGAAGGCCTGCTTCAGCTCGGCCAGCTTCTTTTCATCGCGGCCCACAGCTTTCAGATATTCAGCTTCATAGGCGTCGTTGGCCGCCTCAACCTTGGCCAGCGCCACCTTTTCGGCGGCGTAGTCGGTAGTTCCAATCTGGCTGGTTCCTTTGAAAGCCAGATGCTCGAACATATGCGCCAAGCCGCTCTGGCCGCTGGGATCATTCACATCGCCAGCGTCGATAAAGGTAGAGTAGCTGAAGACGGGCGCCTCCGGCCGCTCGCAAATTACCAGCGTAAGTCCGTTGGGCAGGACTTTAGTGGTGATGCGCTGCTCAAAGCTCTTCAGGTCCTGCGCCCGCGCGCCTGCCAATGTCGTTGCAGCAAGCACCAGTAAAAAAACGTATTTGTAAATCCAATAGAAATGCTTTCGTTGCATTCGATCTCCTTGTCCGGGGCGCGCCAACGCTCACCCTGCACTCTTTCAAGCTAGTGCCATGGACCGAGTGGGGTCAAACCGAAAACCTTTATTCTGTCCACATTCTGTTCTTGTTAAGATGAGATCATGCAGAGCCGCCATCCAAACCGCTCAAAACTGACGCCTCTCTGGCGAGCGGTGGTCGAGATCGCGTTCATCGACTTTCTCTTTTACGCCAACCTGCTGATGGGCGAGTTCACGGTCTCGAATGGACACGACAAGAGCCTCTTCGCGGCGCTCACGGACATCTTCACCGCCGCCAATTTAGTTATCGCGCTCGTCTCCGCGCTGATCGGATATCTGGTCTTTGAATACCTGCGCAAGAAGCTCTGAACGCCGAGACCACCAGAGCATATCGCCTGTCAAATTGAAGTGAATCTCTAACCTGATTCAAGAATCCCAGCAGGTAGCGCCAGCCTCCCGGTCCACGCCGCATACCATTACAAACCGAAAACCAGTCTTAATTGGTTGCCGGTGGAACCGCTACCGGTGCCGCTGCTGGAGCCGCATCAGGTGCGGTGGCCGGAGCCTGCTTGGCCAATCCGCGAATGTACAGAATGAGGTTCCGCACTTCCTCGTCTTTGGCGCGCCCAACCGGCTCAGGCGTCATCTGGCCCTTGCCGTTGCGAATGACGCCAAATAAGTCCTTGTCGCTTTTGCCGGCCAATGTCTTAGGATCGGTCCAGTCATCGAGGGTCAACTTCATCCCTACCGCCACGTCGGTTTTGCCGTTCCCGGTATCCCCATGGCAGAGAGCACATTCCTGCGAATAAAGTGCTTTGGTGCGGGCCTCGGCTTTCTCAGAGAGCTTGACGCTGGAGTTCGCCTGTCCAGGAGCGGCGGGTTCGCTCTTCTCCTGAGGCAATGGACCAGCATTGGTTGTGGCAGCGATTCCAAACAGAACGAGAGCTGAAACATAATACAAGGGCTTCAACATACTAGCCTCCTCGACCCGAAATGCGGCTTTCAAAACACCGCGCGGTCGAATCTTTACACGCACAGATTATATGCCCAATGGACGGCGGATGGTTTCATAAAGTCGCAGGGGGACGGTGAACAGCCTAGGTTCAATCAGGATAGGGCACAAACTAAAGCAGTCCTCCACGGCCCGCGATCCGGCGCGCAAAAAGCCAG
>Ga0181520_10004044_pt1 | contig 25028 bp, 1 predicted proteins | sample PEATcosm2014_Bin_29_FD_132451 | JGI IMG/M metagenome (GOLD analysis project Ga0181520, IMG submission 132451) | Peatland microbial communities from MTU Mesocosm Facility, Houghton, MI, USA - PEATcosm2014_Bin02_30_metaG | ecosystem: Environmental > Terrestrial > Soil > Wetlands > Peat | place...
AAGGGGCTGTGAGATGAGCTTTCGGGAAATCTTGTGCGACTTGCGCAAAGGGAACGAGCTTACGCGCGAGCGCCTGCTGAGCGCCGCGGAACGCCTGGAGAAACTGCAAGCGGAGTGCAAGGCCGGTCCGACGGACCGCGTAACGCGTCTGAGAGACCTGTTGCTGCGTCTGGCGGGGGTTTGGGGAGAGAACCCGGCGGGGCGGCTCCGCCGCGCCCTGGGCAGCCTGTTGGACCGCCTCTTGAAGCATTGGCACAAGACGTGGTGCGGGCGACTGATCGGCAGCACGGAAAAGCTCCTGGCCGGCTGGCTGGACTCGGTTTCGCAGTGGAACAAGGAGCTCTGGAAGCCCGCCAGGTCCAAACTCGAGCGATCGTTGGGGATAGAACCGCTGGAAAAACGCGTGCTTTTATCGGCACAGCCTACGCCCCTTTATTGGTACCCAGGCGGCAATCCCAATGGAACCGGTAGCTGGGACACCACAAACAAGAATTGGAGCCCAAACGCCAATGGAACGGGCACCCCAGAAGCTTGGCCAGCTAACGGTACCAGCTACTGTGCCGTCTTTGGCGGCTCCGGCGGTAGCGCGACCATCGACGTGCTCGGGGGAGTCACCGCAAGCTCAATCCAGTTCAGTGCTTACTATAATACGATTTCCGGCAGTTCGTCCGACACGCTCAACTTCCCCTCCGCCGGCGGTTCCATCACTTTCCCCAGCGGCGGATCAGCCACGATAACGGCGGTACTTACCGGCGGCAACCTCACGGTCTCCGGCGGCTCCGGCGGGACGCTGACCCTCGGCGGCGCCAACAGTTATAGCGGCAACACGACCATCAACGGGGCAACGCTGGTGGCCAATGCCGCAAACGTCCTGCCCAGTGCAACCGTGGTGAGTCTGGGCGGCAGCAATAGTTCGTTGCAAGTAAACGTCTCGCAGAACATCGCTGGCCTTTCCGGCGGTTCCGGCGGAAGCGTGGTACTGTACGGCACGGCGGGGCTGACCGTGAATGCCGCGGGCACTACGGATGTGTTCTCGGGCACCATCAGTAATTACAGCGGCGGCACCGGAGGGCTGACAGTCGGCAGCGGCACGCAGGTTCTGACGGGCACGAACACCTATACCGGCCCGACCACGATCGACGGCACCGGCACAACCTTGCAGGTCGGCAATGGTTCTTCTAGCGGCGGGTCATTGTCCACCAGCAGTACGATTTCAATCGCGAACGGCGATACCTTGGCGCTTTGCCCGGGTAGCGGGGGCATGAATTTCCCCAACACAATCAGCACGATTAGTGGCAACGCGCAGATCGCGGTCAGCGGTAGCGGGACCGTCACGCTCGGCACCAATAATAGTGCCTTTGCAGGCAGCGTTCTCATCACCAGTGGCACGCTGCAGATATCGTTGGCCTACACGCTGCCCGCCCCCACCATGATCTACGACAACTCGATCTTGGCCCTCTGCCCGAGTTCCGCACTCGCTTTTGGCAACACGATTAGCGGCTCCGGCTCGGTGGTCGTCGGCGTGTCCGGGGGCAGCGGCGGCGGATCCGTGACCCTCATCGGAACAAACAACAACTACGCTAACGGACTTACACTCAACAGTGGGGTTACGCTCGATCTTGACTGCGCCTCGGCCTTGGGCTCCAGTTCGAGCACTTTGACCATCAACGGCGGCACGTTGGATAACCTCGATAGCTCGCTCACCTCGCTTTCCAACCCCATGAAGTGGAACGGCAATTTCACCTATGCCGGGACGAATCCTTTGACATTCAGCGGCAACGTGAACGCGTCGGGCGGCCGCCAGGTGACTGTCCCCACTGGCACTACGCTCACGCTGGACGGTCAACTCGCGATCAGCAGCGGCGGCGGGTTGACCTTCTCCGGCGGCGGAACGCTTGCGCTTACGCCCAGCGGCGGCGCGAACAGTTACAGCACCACAACTATCAACGCAGGGGTATTGATTGCCAGCTCGGGCGGGCTGGGCAACGGAACCGTGACGATCAACAACTCGACGCTGGATGCTACGTCGAACGTTACTCTCGACGCTGGCATTGCGGTGGGCGGTGCGGCGATGGTCGAAGTCAATTCTTCCTATACACTTACGGCGACGGGCGGGATCACGAGCATGAGCGGCGGCCTGACCGTGTCGGGCGGTGGCGAGCTGGCGCTTGCGGGCGCCAGCGCCAGTTCGGCGGGCAACATTGTTATCAACGGGGCCGCACTGGCGGCAAGCGTCCGAAACGCGCTACCCAACGGTACAGTCGTGTCCCTCACTAATGGGGGCTCGTTGGCGCTCAGTGCGAATCAAACGATAGGCGGTCTGTCTGGCTCTTCAGGCACAGGGATCACGTTGAACGGATGCCAACTTACCGTCAACTTCACCGGTGGCAGCGGGAGCACTTTCGGCGGGGCCATCAGCGGCATCGGCAGCGGCGGCCTGGCCGTGGGAACCGGCATGGGCGGCGGTACCCTGACCCTAACTGGCACAAGCACCTATACAGGCGTCACGACCGTCAACTCGGGGGCCACGCTTTGCGTCAACGCCCCGGGCTCGATCACTAGCGCGGTGACGCTGGCCGACGGTACGCTTTGCGGGACCGGCACGACCGGGCCGGTCATCATGGACAGCAATTCCATCCTTTCCGCGGGGCAGGCGGGCGCCGGCACGCTGAACGTCGGCACGAGCCTGACTATGCAGGCAGGCGCCAACTTCGACCCCGTTCTAAGCACCAACAGCAGCGGCGTCTGCACAACCAACCTCTTGAACGTCACGGGATCGGTAAACCTCGGCATTACAAGCGGCGGCGCGTTCCTCAATCCGTCGTGGAATTTCGTCACCACACCCGCCCCCGGCACGGTCTTCGTGATCGTGGAAAGCGAGGGCTTGACCGGGACGTTCTATGACCAGCCGCAGGGCTCCGCACTGACGACCCCGGGCGGCGTGATCTTCTGCATCACCTACGACTACGATCCTGCCAGCGCCAATCCCTTCGACGGCAAGGGCAACGACATGGCCCTGGTCGTAAGCACGCCGCCCACGGCCAACGCCGACACTTACATGACCGACGAAAACCAGGAGATCACGGGCCACAATGTGTTGAGCGACGGCGACGACCACAGCAATAATCCCGGCGACCCTCCGCTCTCCGTGGCGTCGGTTTCGGGCACGAGCAGCAACAAGGTTCCCAGCGGCGGTAGTGCCGAGATCACGACGGTCGCGGGCGGCTCGCTCACCATGCATTCCAGTGGCGACTTCACCTATACGCCGGCCACGAACTTCACGGGTTGCGACGGCAGCGGCGGCAGCAGCCAGAACACGTACGTGGCCTTCGACGGCATCCAGGACTCGTGGCCCGCGCCGCTGCAGTTCGTGGTCAACCCGGTGCTCAGCGGCGGAGGCATAACTCAGCTCCTCCCCCAATGCTTCAATATGTTCCCGGTGATGACCTTCACACAGGCAGGCAATACCACCAACACGGGCAATTACACGGCGATGATCGACTGGAACGACGGCACCCTTCCCACGGGCGGCCAGATCACGGTAAACAGCCAGGGAGTTTTCACCGTCTTGGCAAGCCACAATTACGCCTATAGTGTCAGCAATCCGTCAATTACGGTCACGATCAACGACACGCAAAGCGGTACCCGTATGCCTGCCTATCCAGTAAAATCGTCCGTGCAACTCACCAACCAGCTCTACTGGGCCGCCACAAACCAGGGGTCGGACTGGTCCGGCGGGAACTGGTGCCTGGGCAGCGCGAACGGCCCGCAGATCACCGGCTGGATCGCCGGCATGGACGCGATCTTCCCCGCCAGTACGACCAATACGGCCGTGAATGTGTCGGGCGACGTCAGCGTCAACTCCATTGAGTTCCAGGGGGGTGAGACCCAGATCGGGTCGCAGGGCGGCGGAACGCTTTCCCTAACCGGGGGCCAAGTCACCGTCGATTCCGGTTCCGACACGATCGCCGCGAACATCAGCTACCAGGGCAACTCCCAGGTAACCATTGAGGTCGACCCCAACTGCACGCTCACGCTGGCAGGCGGGATCTCCGGCGGCAACGGCCTGACGGTCGCCGGCAGCTCCTCAAGCACGCTCATCCTCTGCGGAACAGCTTCATACAGCGGCACCACCACCATCAGCAACGCAACCCTGCAGTTAGACGCCGGACCGTCCGGCGGTTCGCTGCCCGGTGCAATCACCAACGACGGCGACCTGGTCTTGTGCCCGGGGGTTTCTCCCCTGGATTTCAGCAACGCGATTAGCGGCACGGGCGAGGTCACCATCGAGCAGGGCGGCGGCGGGAGTGTCACGCTCGACGGTGCGAATAGTTACGGCGTCACGGTCGTCGACAGCGGGGTGCTGTTGGTTGAGAATTCCAGCGGGCCGGGCAGTAGTGTGATGATCGACGGCGGCACCATGCAAGTGACGGCGAGTACTTGTACGATGAGCCAGCCTATTGCGCTGGGCACTTCCACGGCGACGATCTACGTCAATAGCGGCTGCCAACTCACCGCGGAGGGCGGTATTACCGGGAACAACAACGTATTGACGTTTTCGGGCGGCGGCACGTTGGTCGTCGATGGAAACGGCGGATACGGCGGCATCACGGTTAACCGCGGAAATCTGGAAATATACGCCAGCGGCTCGATGACGGGCGATATCGCCGTCAACGGTACCTTGGCGTTGTACCCCACCGGCGGCGGACTGGTTTTGAGCGGGAACATCAGCGGAAGCGGGACGATCACTGTCAACGGCGGGAATGTGACGTTGTCCGGCGGGACCAACACGTGTACGGTACAAACGACCATCAATTCCGGTACCCTGGCGGTCGGCGCCGGCGGCCTGAACGGCCCAGTGACGATCAACAACAACGCCACTCTGGAGGCCCTGGCGGATTTCAGTCTGAACCAGGGCATTTCCCTGGCTGGCAGCGGGGGGACCATCGCGGTCGATACCGGCCAGCAACTCTCCCTGACGGGGAGTATCACCGCTGCCAGCGGCGGCAGTCTGACACTGAGCGGCGGCGGGGTACTGCTGGCAGACGCCCCCAATGTGTTGCCCAACGGGACACTGCTTAACCTGAGTGGGGGGACCCAGCTACAACTCAACGCCAATCAAACCATAGGCGGCCTGTCGGGGATCGACGGTACGAGCGTGGTGCTGAACAACGCATCACAACTGACCGTGAACGTTCCCTGGGGTTCTTCGGACGTTTTCGCGGGCGCCATCAGTAACGGTGACGGCAGCGACGGAGGGCTGACAATCGGCCTGTCCGGTGAAAGCGGCGGCACCCAGACTCTCACCGGCACCAACACCTACTTGGGCAGCACGACCATCTACGGCGGCACGCTTTGCATCAATGCCGACACGGCCTTGGGTTCCGTGAGCGGACCGCTCGTCTTTGGCGGCAGCGGCGGCACGCTGCAGGCGGGCGTCAATGGGATTGCCTTGTACCACACAATGACCATCAATTACGGCGCGACCGCCACGATCGACACTCAGTCCTACAGCATGTCGATTGCCGGCTCGATCAATAACCCGATCGGCAGCAGCGGCAGCAGCGGCGGCCTGACGAAAATCGGTTCCGGCATGTTGACCCTGAGCGGCGACAACAGCGCTGCCACCAATACCTATTGCGGCGGAACAAGAGTCAACGTCGGCACGCTCGACGTGCAATGGCCGGAGTTGTTGCCTATGAGTAACAATGGTACTTGGAGCGATGTCACGGTGTCCGGCGGGGCCACACTGGCGGTTACAGTAGGCGACGGCAGCGAGTCGTGGCCCTCTTTCGCCGCCGGCGACATTGCCAAACTCTTGCAATACGCCAATTTTGCGACCAACTCGGCGCTGGGCATCGACACCAGCGAGGCCGTCAGCGGATTCACCTACGGAAACACCATTTCCGGTTCCTTGGGCCTGGTGAAGCTCGGTCTCTACACGCTAACGCTCTCCGGCCAGAACAGCTACAGCGGTGGTACGACGGTCGTCGCCGGTACGCTCGAGGCGCAATCGCCCTTGGCACTACCGCAGTCTAATAGTGCCTGGGGGAATGTCACGGTGTCTGGCGGCGCCACGCTGGCGGTAATGGTCGGCACCGATTGGAGTTCCTCCAACATCAACATACTGACGAATAGTGCCACCTTCGCCGCCGGCTCGATGTTGGGCATCGATACCACGAACGTCGGCAGCAACGGATTTTCCTACCCATACAACCTCTCCGGTCCTTTCGGCCTGATCAACCTCGGTCCCAACCCCCTAACGCTCACATGCACGAACAGCTACAGCGGCGGCACGACGGTCGACTACGACGGTACGCTGCAAGTCGAGAGCACCGCGGCGTTGGGCACAAGCAGCAGTCCTCTGACGGTCAATAGCGGTGAGTTGGAATTCAACTGTAGCGGTGCCAACAGCGTCACGGTCGGTTCGCTCAGCGGCAGCGGCGGCGTGATTAAGACGACCGCGACGAGCGGAACAACCACCCTGATCGTAGATCAAACGAACAACTTAGAGTACTGTGGGGAAATCGAGGACGGCCCCTCCGCCGATATGGCTTTGACCAAGAACGGTGGCGGCACACTGATCTTAAGCGGTGCAAATACCTACAGCGGGCCAACGAACATCGATGCCGGCAAATTGATCCTGGACTCAGGTGGCAAATTGGGAAACACTTCTATCAATGTTGCCAGCGGCGCCACTTTCGCGATTAATCCCGGCACCGGCGCGATCGCCGCCGGCACCACGACCACGGGATCGCCCGGGGCAACGTTGACGCTTAGCGGGGGTTCGACCCTCGACATGACCAACGGAGGGGCCACCGGTACTTTCGATCTCCAAGAGCCAATGAGCTTCGCGGGTCCGGGGCTCAGCCTCCAAGGCGCGACACTGGACTTTGGTATTAACAGCAGCGGCGCAAACCAGATTGACATCAGCGGCAGCGCCTCCGTGAGCGGGAAGAACATCATCAACGTCATTCCGGAAGGCGACTACCTATCGACCCAGACGTACCCGCTGATTAGCGCGGACTCGGGCGGGATCTCAGGCGGCACATTCGAATTCAGCAACGGATTGACGCAAAGTTACGTCATGGTCGGGGACAGTTTCTACGGGCTGACCCTGGGCCAGGAGAACACGGAGGGGACGGAGAGCGAGACTGTGACTGTGACCTGCCTCACCTTACCCACTGTAGAAACGATCACGTCGCCCGACCGGGTCACGGGCACCACCGCGGCGCTCTCCGTTACCGACGAGGCTACGAAATCGGACTTGACCTACGCCTGGTCGACCGTTTCCATGCCCGGCGGCGCATCCCCCGTGACGTTCAGCGAAAACCAGGTTAATGCGGGAGTCGACACCGTCACGGCCACCTTCCATCAGGCCGGCAACTACACTCTGCAGGTCACGGTCAGCGATCCGTTCGGGCTGTCGGTCACCAGCAGCGTGGTGGTCGAGGTGGACCAAACGCTCACGAGCATCGCCGTCACGCCGCCGGGGACGACGGATGACCCGGTGCCGGTGCCGGTCAATTCCACGCAGCCCTTTACGGCCGTCGGCGAGGACCAATTCAACCAGCCGATGCCGAGCGGCGCGGTCACCTGGTCGGCCACAGGCGGGTCCATCACCTATACCGAGGGACAGTTTACGGCCCCGGCCGACACGACGGCGTCGGGTAGTCCGATCACGGTCACCGCCACGGCCAACGGCACATCGGTGAGCGGGACGGCAAAGGTAGCGGTGATCGATGCCGCGCCGACGCTGGCGGCCTCGCCCGCCGCCGCGCCCACCTCGGTCGTGGGCACGACAACGTACCTCTCGGTGCTGGGCGCCGACGACGAGGGCGAGTCGAACTTGACCTACCACTGGTCCACAACGAGCGGGTCGCCGGGCGGCGTGAGCTTCTCGGCCAACGGCACCAATGCGGCCAAGAACACGATCGCCACCTTCACTCAGCCCGGCAGTTACACCTTCCGCGTGAAAATGACCGATCCGGCGGGACAGTGGACCACCAGCACCATGAGCGCGAGCGTGACCGTGGTCCAGACGCCCACGAGCATCGTGGTTTCGCCCCCTGCGCCGACCGTCGACGTGTGCGGCCCAGAGCCGTTTTCGGCCAGCCTGCTCGACCAGTTCGGCGACCCGATCTCCAATCCGTCGCTCACCTGGACGCAGTCGGGCGGCCAGAGTATCAGCGGCGGGGTTTTCACCGCATCCTCCCTTCCCGGGTCGGCCGTGGTGACCGCCACCGCCGACGGCCTGAGCGGCTCGACGACCATGAACGTGTACGACCCCGGCCCGACGGTGTATACGCCGGCCACCACGACCACCACCAGCGATCCAGTCACGGGAATGACGGCCGCGCTCGATGTGCTGGGATACGAAAACGGCGTGGCCGACCCGAATCTCACGTACACGTGGTCCACGACGGGCACAGCGCCGGCGCTCGTGAACTTTTCGCCTAACGGCGGCACTGGGGCGTATGAGACGACGGCCACCTTCAGCCAGCCCGGCGCCTATGACCTAGTGGCCACGATCACCGACCCGGCCGGGCTGTCGACGACAAGCAGCGTGGCGGTGTACGTGATCGCCTCGCCGAACGCGGCGCCCTCGACGACCTTGCTCACGTCGTCACTCAACCCCGTTCCGCTCGGCCAAGCCGTCACGATCACGGCCACGGTCAGCCCGGCGGGTTTTGACGGAAAGACACCCGGCGGGAGCGTGACGTTCTACGACGGTTCAACCCTGTTGGGACTGGGGTTGCCAAGTTCGACGTGTGCCGGCGAATGGCTGTTGACGACTTCCGGCCTCTTGGCCGGCAGCCATTCGATCACGGCCGTATATACCAGCAGCGACGGCCTCTACGCCGCCAGCACGTCCGCGCCCTTGTTGGAAACGGCGACCACCGAGTTGTACTGGGACCCGGCCAACATCGGCGACGATTTTTCCTCCTCGGAAAGCTCCTGGAATGTGGGCAGCGCGACCGGTCCGGTTATTCAGGGCTGGATCCCCGGATGCGACGCGGTCGTGCCTGCCGGAACGACGCTGCACGTCTCCAGCAACGTGAGTGTCAATTCGATCGAGTTCCAGGGCGACGGGGCGCACATCGACTCGGACGGCGGCACGCTTTCCTTCCCCGCCGCCGGCGGGGCGATCATCGTCGATTCCGGCGCCGCCACGATCGCCGCGGAGATCTCGTCCGGCGAGGTGATCAAGTCGGGCCCGGGGAACTTGACGCTCGCCGGCGCCAACAGTTTTGCCGGCGGCGCGGACGTCGAGGACGGGACGCTGGTGGCGGGCTGCGCCAACGCCCTGGGCAGCGGCGTACTCACGGTCAACGCCGGGGAGTTCGACCTGGGCGGGTACGACATCAACATCCCGGAGCTGGAGGGCGGAGGCGGCACGATCGTCAACAGCGGCAGCTCTTCGAATACTTTGAAAATCACGGGCGGGACGACGATCAACGGTTTTCCCGGCGGCACGATGTTCTTCGGCGGCACGTTCAGCGGCGGGGGCCTGACCGTGGATATGGCCAATAGCGGGACCCTGTCGCTGAGCGGCGACAACAGCGGTTTCACTGGCCCGATAAACGTACAAACGGGGACCCTCGACCTGGAAGGCCCGTTGGGTGTGACGCCGACCACCGCCAGCGGCGCGACGGTCATCGGCCCTTACGCACAAGGCACGATCAATCCTTCGACGATTCAGGTCACGCCGGGGGCGGAGGTCGACGCCGTGCAAGGAATCCCCACCGACAGCGTGCCCCTGGCCACGTTTACCGACTCTTCGGGCAACACCAACCCCAGTGCGTACTCTGTCTTGATCAACTGGGGCGACGGTTCCCCGACGGACGTGACGACGGGCGAGGTCACGAGCGATCCGAAGACCGCCGGTGTATTCGACGTCACCAGCAGCGGGTATGAGTACGCGAAGCACGGCACGTACAACATCAGCGTGACCGTGGCGGACACCGGCGGGTCTCAGGCCGCGGCCGACACCACCGCCGTGGTCAGCGACGCGACCCCGACCATCACCTCATGCACCGGTGATGTGGACGCCGCGGACAACAACACGACCGCGACGCTGTCGGTGGTTGCCGATTATGGCGACGATCCCGACATGACGTACACCTGGGCGGTCGACGACCTGCCGGCGGGCGTTCCCACGCCCACGTTCAGCGACAACGGCGACAACACAGCCGCCACGACCACGGTCACCTTTGGCCAGGCCTTCACATCTTATGATTATGATTTCAACGTGACGGCCACCAACGCCGACGGCGTCCCGGTTACTTCGTCGGACCTGCTGGTGCCCGTCCCGCCGAAGCCCACGTCCGTGCTGACGAGCTACGGGGCCATGATTGTGGGCGATAATGTGGGTTCCACAACCTTGCCCGCGACGGTCCTCGACCAATTCGGCAACCCCATCCCGGGAGACACGGTCGGATGGTTGTTGACAGCGGGGGCGCTGGGCATGCTCTCCGGAGGCGCCGCCTACGTCGCGCCAACCACCGCCGGGGCCAAGGGCACGGACAATCTTACGGCCACGTACGGCAGCGGCCCGAGCCTCACGGCGAACCTGCCGGTCACGGTCGGCACCTTGTGTGTCTGCGACCCGACCAACCTGGCGGCCTCAGGGCAGTCACTGCTACTTGACGGGGGCACGCTGCAATGGGTGGCATCCGCGGATACCGCCGTGGAGACGATCGCTTTCCCCATCGTCATCGGGCCGGGCGACGGGACGATCGTCGTACCCTCGGGCGAGACGTTAAACGTCACCGGAGCGATCAGCGGGACGGGGACGTTGACGGTCTCGGGCGGGGGCACGCTTGTGGCAAGCGGCAACGACGCCGGATTTACCGGCAACTTCATCCTCGCCGGCGGCACGTTTTCGCTGGGCAGTGCCAATGCGCTGGGAACCGGCAACAAAATCGAATTCGCGGGCGGCACGCTGCAATACACCTCCAGCAACACGACCGATTATTCTTCCCAGTTCAGCACTGTGGCCGGGCAGGACTATGCCATCGACACCAACGGCCAGTCCATCACCCTAGCAGCGCCCCTCAGCGGCGCGGGGCTGACCAAGATCGGCACCGGCACGCTGACGCTGGCCGGTAGTAACGACTTCACCACCGGCGTGACGCTGGCGGGCGGCACGCTTTCGCTGGGCAATGCCAATGCCCTGAGCGGCGGCGGCATGATCTGTTTTGCGGGCGGCACGCTGCAATTCAGCTCCAGCAACACCGCCGACTGTTCGGCCCGCTTCACCGTCGCGCCCGGCCAGAACATCGTAATCGACACCAACGGCCAGAACGTCACGCTGACGACGAATCTCAGCGGCGCGGGGCTGACCAAGATCGGGGCCGGCACGCTGACGCTGGCCGGCAGTAACGACTTCACCACGGGCGTGACGCTGGCCGGCGGCACGCTTTCGCTGGGCAACGCCAACGCCCTGAGCGGCGGCGGCCCGATCTGTTTTGCGGGCGGCACGCTGCAATTCACCTCCAGCAACACCGCCGACTGTTCGGCCCGCTTCACCGTCGCGCCCGGCCAGAACATCGTAATCGACACCAACGGCCAGAACGTCACTCTGGGATCGGCGCTGAGCGGCCCCGAAGGGCTGACCAAGGTTGGAGGAAGCGGCACGTTGATCGTTTCCGGCGAGAATAGTCTCACCGGCGACACGGAGGTCGACGCAGGCACGCTGCAAGTGGGCAGCGACTCGGCGCTGCCCACCGGCGCCCTTACGGTCAATAGCAAGCTGGATCTCCAAACTTACACGGCAACGGTGGCCTCGCTCAGCGGAATCAGCGGCGGGGCGATCATTGGCGAAACCCGGGCCTTGCTGAACGATCTTCAGACGGGCGCGGCATCGTTCTTGGGCACGATTACGGCGGGCCTGCTGAACATGGTCGGCAGCGGGCCGATCAATCCCTCGCCCCCCACGCAGGCCGCGGACCGGCCCGTGTTGCTTAAGCCGATTCCAGACCAGACGCTGACGCTTCCCGGCGGCAAAATTCCTCCCATCACGCTGTCCACCTACTTCGCCGATCCCAACGCCTCCAATGACAATGCGCTGACCTATAGCTGCAGCGTCTCGAATAGCGCGCTGCTCAGCAAAGATATCGATACTGGCCAGTTGCAATTGACGGCCGCCGGCTCTTCGCCCGGGTGGGTGACGGTAACGGTGACTGCCTCCAAGGGCGATTTGACCACCAGCGACACGTTCAGCGTCAACGTGGTGGCAGCGGCGCCCCAATCGCCTGTCGAGCAAACGATCACCGAGGACAGCGGATCCCCATATTTCACGAACGTGTCTTCGTGGCTGTCGTCGGGATCCGTATATACCGGCAATACGGTGACGTTCATGGCCCAGGCCACCGACCCCAACGGATCGAGCGATCAGTCGAAGCTCGTCTACAGCCTGGTGTTGCCGTCGTCGATGAACGGCGGGGACGATTCGGGCGGGCAGCGGGCGACCATCGGCCCCAGCACGGGGGTCTTTTCCTGGACGCCGTCGCTCTTGCTGGCGGGCCAGACCGTGACCTTCCAGGTCGTCGCCACCGATCCCGACGGCCTTTCGGCCAGCCAATCCGTGAGTATTTCGGTTCTGGAAGTGCCCCAGCTCTCGGGACTGTCCACGTGGACGGTCAGCACCGCGGCCAGCGATGCGCTACAGGTTCCTGCTCCCAATCACTGGCCGCAGTTTGCCGACGTCTATAACGCAGCGCCGCTCGGCACGCCGATGAGCGAGGCGCAGATAACCGGCGCCACCTGTGCATTCAATCTGCCGCAGAGTTCCAATGATACGGCCGTAAACAGTTGCCTCACGATTAATTCCACGACGGGAGTGATGACGTGGATGCCTTCGGCAAACGTGCTGTCTTACGCGGGAAGTCATCAGGTGACCGTGACCCTCAGGTATGGCACGGAGACAGCCACCGCGTGCTTTACACTGAACGTTACCTTGCCCAGTTACGGGCCCTACTTCTTGCCTGGGCTGGATAGCACTGCTGACGCCCCCGGGTTTCAGGCCACGCATCAGTACATGGAGTACTCAACGGACACGTCCGAGAGTGACCCGGTGGGTTTCTATGTTGTTCCCCAATACCAGGGACCGGGGCCTCTAGCCTACTCCCTGCAACCGGACCCGAACTTTTCCAGCTTTGCCCAAGGGACGATCTATTCCATCGGCGGGCAGGAATATTATCGCTATTTGGGGCCGCCCCCATCCGCCAACCAATGGAGCGTGCTCGGAGCGGACATCGTCGTCACCGGGCCGTCCGGCGTCACGGCCACAATGCAGGTGGTGATTTCGCTGCACGAAGGTACGTATTATGGCGATACGCCGTATTTCCTCACGGGCTGTTATGCGCTTTCCAATAGCCTGATCTACCAGCCCAACACGGTCATGACCGTATCTGCTACAGGACAGGGATACCCTGACGCCGCTGTCGAAAAACAATACTATATCACCACGTATCCGACTCACGGAACGATTGCCCTGGCGTCAGATTTCCTGACCACAGGGAACTTCACCTACACGCCCAACGCTGGCTTCTCCGGCATCGATACGCTGCAATTCGATTGCCATTACAGCTATACTGACGGGCCTCAGGGAGTGTCTGCGCCCGATCCTCTGGCGGGAATCACGAACGTTGCCACGGTGCAGATCGGCGTAGGGCCTCTTGTCAGCCTCAATGTTGCCGGCCAGTTCACGTCGTCCTCGGGCGGCAAGGAGGCGCCGCTGCAGATCGACAGCACGGCCGCGGGCAGCCGCTACGGGATGCCCATTGCCGCCTATCAGCAAAACGCCGCGCTCGGATCTTCCGATAAGGCGGTCAAGACCGCGACGCTGACGATCACCAACCCCTGGATGGAGCCCTATAGCGGCTATTGGAGCCTGAACGCCGGAAGTAACACGATTACGCTGAATACCACGTCGTTTTCAGATTATGTGCACGTCTACCTTTATTCCGGCGGCACGTACACGGAGTTGTTCCCCAATAGTTCGATGCCGGTCAACTTGGCCGCCGGCGGTTCACAGACATTCCAACTTGTACTGGAAGGTGTGGCGTCCGGTGTGGCGTCCGGGGCGGTCAATCTACCCGTAACGCTCTCCGGCCGGCTAGGCGACGTGTCGCAAGACACGTTGCCATCCTCATGGCTTGCGGACTCGGTGCAGATCGACGTGGTGGGACCGGCCCTGCGCTTCCAAGCCATGACCGTGGGTGAAGAAGCGGCCGGGCAGGTGGGCTTCGTAAAGCTCAACGACGACTATGACCTGAACCTGGTGGATGCGAACAACGAGCCCTTGCCGGACTACGATGCCGGCAGTCCGCTGACCATGCCCAATCCCGATCCCGATTGGGCCAAAGCGACGCTGGAAATTGCCTCGGCGGGCAGCCTCTCCGCCCAGTGGGCGCTGAACATCCCCGACGATCTCCGCGTCTGGGAACAGGCCGGCAACCAGTGGGTGAGCGTCGTTAGCGGCGAAACCTTTGCCGCGGGTTCCGGGCCGATCAATCTGTGGGTCGAGGGGACGCAGCTTGGCTCCGCACAACTCACCGCTAACGTGGACTATTACGGCAACAGCGTGAGTGTCACGTACAGCAGTTCGGTCAAACTGCAGGTGGTCTCCGATTCTCTGGTCGTGGGCGGAGTGACTGCCCTGGATGTCGCGCAGAACAATCCTGCCGCCGCGCCCGTGCCGATCGATTCGGGTTACGAGCTGGGCAAGACCCTTCCCGCCGCGCGCGGCACGCCGACCCCGGTGCCGGACAACGGCATGTTCGAGGGTTATCCCGTGGACGTGGCCCCGGGCATCGGCACGTCACAGAATCCGCAGGCCGTGGACGACGCGTTGGTGGCGGCGACCTTCAACTACAACCTCGGTTCGGGCGTTCTGGGGGCGTTCTGGATCTCGCCGCCGGGCGGCGCGGTGCTGGTTTGGACCGACCTGAACAAGAACAGCTATTATGCCGTTCCCACCTCGCCGGGCCAGGCCTTGGACATTTCCGGCAGCGGCAGCGTGAGCCTGCTCATCCAAGGCATCAGCAACGCTTCGCCAACGCTCAGCATAAACGTCATTCCGCGTCAAAGCCGCTATTGGCTGGCGGGCTCCGCCGACGCGACCACGGAAGATCCCTTGAACGGCGCCACGCCGGTCAAGGGCTCCGCCTGGACGGTATCGCATGGCGACGCAGTGGCGCGCGCGCCGATTACCGTCGGCGCCCCAAATCCGGCCCAGGTCTTCGCCTCCGACGCCTACGCCAGCGCGACCGCCACTGGCGATACCGGCGAGTTCGTCATCAGCCGCGGCGAGGGCAATACCGAGGGCCAGCAGATCGTGGGCTTCTCGATCGACACCAGTTCGCCCAACGCCGCCGTGTATAACACCGACTACACGCTCTCTGGTGGTGGTTGCAATGGCAGCACCGGCACGGTGACCATTCCTGACGGCCAATCGAGCGTGATCCTCTACCTGCTTCCGAAGGGAACGTCTCAGCCCGGCTGGGACAAGACCGTGACCCTCACGCTGAACCAGTCCAGCGACGGCGAGGACGACGACGACTCCGACCTGCCCAACCAGAGCGCTACGGTGACCATCCTCAACGGCGTGGGCATCACCTCCATCGTCGACCAGAACGCCGATACCACGAGCACCGGCCAGTCGGTCCAGACCGTGGGCGATTGGCTGGTTTCGGCGGGCGTGCAAGGGGGCAGCGTGCAACTCGTGCCCACCATCGGCACCTCGGACTACGCGCCCCAGTACGTGGGCGACGACTCCATCTACCCCATCATCGCCGTCAACGCCCAGATGCCCGACAGCGTGAGCGGCATCTCGTCGGTAGAAGGGCAACTCTATCTTGCCAACTTGCCCGCCACCACCCGCTACTTCAATTTGTCGTGCATGGACTCGACGCATTGCATTTACGCCTTCCAGGCTGACGCGTCCAGCCTGCCCACGGGCGAATATCCCTACACGATCGTCTTCACGGTATCCGAGATCGACGGCCAGAGCCACACGCGCACCTACCAGGGCCAGATCGCCATTGTCAACCGCACGGCCGGGGCGGGACAGAACGCCCTGGGCGACGGCTGGGACGTGCCGGGCCTGGGCCAGATCGTGATGAGCGACGGCCAGGCAACCGACGGCTCGTCGGCCACCGCGGACACGGCCGAAACGCCCTACCGGCTGGCGGAATCGGGGGCCGACACCGCGGTGGGCGCGGCGGTCGTCCGTAGCGACAACTCGGTGGCCTGGTACGTCTCCACCTCCACCTCCTCCACGGTGGCCGAGACGGCCGACGACTCCTGCCCGTCCGTGTTTTCGGACGACGGGGCCTGGAGCGTGGACTCGACGGCGGGGTTCGACGGCGGCTGCCAGTTCGCTACGACGGCCGGCGCGACGGCCAGTTGGACGCTCGCCAATCTCCAGCCCGGCAAGGACTACGAGCTGTATGCCACCTGGGTGCCCGGTCCAGACCGCAGCAGCAACGCCACGTATTCCGTAAGCGGCGCGACGCTCATGGGCCAGGCGTCGATGGACACTCCGCCCATCACCATCGACCAGCGCTACGAGCCCGGCACGTCGCTCTCCGTCGACGGCGACGACAATGGGGCCACTTGGCGGAGCCTGGGCTTCTACGTGGCCGGCTCGAGCGGCACGATCACCATCTCCTTGACCTCCGGCAGCGGCGGGGTGACCATCGCCGACGCCGTGGCCGCAGTGGACGACTGGCAGTTCAGCACGCCCCTCGGCTCCTATAATACGCTGCTGGCCAAGACCTGCCCCGACCCGGCGTCCGGCAACGCGGCGAGCCTGGAGAATTTTGCCCTCCGCGACAAGTACGGCACGATCGAGAGCTTCAACGCCGACGGTATGATGACCGACTCCATGGACCGCCTGGGCAACCAGACGCTCTTCACCTACAACACTTCCCAGTATCCGCAACAGCTCCTCACCGTTACGGAGCAGGGCGGCCTGGAAACGACCTTCGCCTACAACGGCAACACGCTGGCCTCGGTCACCGACGGCTACGGCAACGTGACGACCTACGCTAACGGCACGGTCACGCTGCCCGCTCCCGGCTACAACGAGAAGACGCCCTCGTGGACGTTCCAGTACAACGCCCTACATCTGCTGAGCGAGATCGACGCGCCCAACGGCAACGTGACGAAGCTGTATTACGATGCCTATGAACGGCTGCAGCAGGTGGACGACGGCGTGGGAGCCGACGACATGTGGGGTAACTCGCTGGAAACGACCTGGCAGCTCACAAGCTGCCTGTCGGCGGCGATGGCTGGGCCGACCCCGTCGACGCCGCTTACCGCCGCCGAGTTCCAAGCCACGTACAATACCTACAGCAGCTATGACCAAGGCCTGGCCACCAGCGGCAACCCAGGCCCGGCCGCTCCCGGCGGGATAGCGAGCACGTGGACCTACACGACCGACCCCTACGGCTACGTGCTGAGCCTCACCGAGCCGGCCACGACGCAACTTGACGGCGCTATGGCGGACTTCACCAGCGCCTTGGCCCAGGCCATTTGGACCTGGACGCGCAACCCCGATGGCACGCCGGCAACCTGCACGCAGCCCGCCGGCGGGGGCGGCTACAAGGCGCCGTGGGGCGCGCTGACGACCACGTACAAGAAGTATGACGGGAACGGAAACTGCGAGGAGATCGACTATTTTGACGGCAGCTCGGAATTGTGGAGCTACGACTCGAATTTCAGCCAACCGACCAGCTACACGGACCGCGACGGCAATACGACCACGTGGACGCTCAACGCGCGGGGCGAGGCCACGGCGGAGTACGATGCCAGTGGAACGAGTGTCCAGCGCGAGACCGACTTCACCTATACGGTCGCGCCGGACGACATCGACGACCTGCCGGGCGGGCTGACGCTCAGTCAGACCGTGGCGGCCAACAGCGTCGATTCCGCCGCGCCGGGCGGCACGGACGCCGTGACCACGGTCACGACGTATTACGGAGAATCGGACGATGGAGATGACGACGATACTGACGACTCTTACGAATCGGGCCAAGTCGAGAGCGTCACCAGCGCCTACGGCACGAACATTGCATCGACGGTGCAGTACGCGTATGACGAAAACGGCAATTTGGCCACCAGCACCGATCCGATGGGAAATGTCACCAGCTATACGTATGACAACCTGGACCGTCTCGTCTGCGAGACCGATCCCAATCCGGGCACAGGCGACTGCGGCGCGCCGCAGACCCAGTACCGCTACGACGCCTTGGGCAACAAGATTTCCGAATCCGACCCGAACGGCTACACGACGAAGTACGTTTACGACGAGTTGGACCGGCTTGCCGCCGTGACCCTTCCGCCGGCGGGTGGCGACACGGTGAAAACGCCGCAGGATCCGGCCACGACGTACTACTTCTACACGCCGACCGGGCAGACCAGCGACGTGGTGGATCCCTTGGGCTGCGACACGCACAGTGATTACGACGCGCGCGGGGAGCTGATCGCTGTCCAGCAGGAGGCGCCGGGCGTGGCCATGCCCGCGGCCCTGAGTTCCGGGGCCTCGGGCGCCTGGGCCGCCGGCTCCTGGACGGCGAGCTTGACCTCCGCGCCCTGCACGTATTATTCCTATGACGAACTGGGCAACGAGTCGAAGATGATCGATCCGTTGGGCCACGTGACGGACTATGTGTACGACGACAACAACCGTCAGACCAATGTGATTCAAATGGGAGGCGCGAACGACGACCAGCCGAGCCTCATAACAAGCACGCAATATTATCCCGGCGGGGACGTGCAGAGCGTCACAACGCCCGGGCCCAATGGCGGCGTCACCACGAGCTACACCTATGATGCGTTGGGGCGATTGAGCACCACGACCACGTCGGGCATCACGGGGTCGTCGGGCAACACGGGCACCCTGACGGACACGCGGACCTACGACCTCCGCGACAACCTGCTGACCGACACGCAGCAGTGGACGCCGGTCAGTGGATGCCCGGTGGCCGACGCCCAGACGCGCGTGACCACCAACTACTACGACCAGTTGGACCGCTGCTACGAGACCGTCAGCCCGAGCCCGGGATATGGCGAGCCGCAGCTCACGACCTACCAGTTCTTCGACGCCGATGGCGACGTGACGGCGACGCTGGCCATGGGCACGGGGGCCTACGCACAGGGGAGCGACCCGGGCCGCTTGACGCTGACTACGTACGACAACCTCGGCCGTGTGACGCAGGTGATCCAGCCCGACAACGTGACGAACGGCACTTTTACGTCCGACGGTACGAGCTACGCTGCGCTGCAGACGGCGGTGAACATGGCGACGGAGAATTATACCGCCGCTTCGGACCTGCTCACGCTGTCCTCGCCGGTGACGACGTACCATTACGACGCCGACGGCAACCAGACGAGCGTGCAGCAGAGGGTTTACGACAGCACGACGTCGTCGATGCAGACGGTGACCACGAGCACGGAGTACGACGCCTTGGACCGGCCCTGGCTCGTGACTGCCCCCAGCACCGACGATAGCGGGGCAATAACGATCTACGACTACGACCTGGACGGCGAGCAGACGGCGGTCCGCCAGGCGCTGACGCAGGTGGTTGACGACGACCTGCCGGCGATGTCGGTGGATGAGCTCTTGGACTCTTACACCTGGCGGGTGACGACCTCCAGTTACGACAACTTGGGGCGTGTCTACCAAACGCAGGTCACGACGCCGGACGCGGCCACGCAGACGACGCAGCAGTACTACGACGCCGACGGCAACGTCTGCCTGAGCATCGACACCATGGGCCGGGTCACGGTCAATAAGTATGACTCCTACAACCGCCTGACCTCGACCAGTGTCCGGGTGGACGGCCTTGCCAACGGCGCGCCACCGACCACGGCCCAGACCACCTACCATTACTATCCGGGCGGCAAGGTCATGAACGTGACCACGCCCGCGGGCAAGACCTCGTACGTCTACGACGATTTCGGGAACGCGGCCCAGACGACCCAGCCCAACGGGGCCGTGACGGCGACCCTCTACGACGGCTTCGGCGAGTTGGTGCAGGTCACCGACCCCGACCAGAACGTGACCCAGTATGCCTATGACGGCATGGGCAACAAGGTGCTGAACCGGATCTTCTCCAACGGCAACAGCAGCACCGGTACACGGCTGGATTGGACCTATTTTTATGACGCCTTCGGCGACCAGGTGCAGTCCATCGACCGCGACGGCCACGAGATCGACTCCAGCTACGATTCCCTGGGCCGCAAGCTCAGCGACACCTGGGTGAACGGCAGTTACAGCTCAAGCTACACCTACAACGCTTTGAGCGAACCCATCACGGCCGGCGACAACAACTCGCAATACACGTATAACTACAACGACCAGTGTGAATTACAGTCGCAAACGATTTCCTACACGAATTTGTCCAACACATACTTGATGAGTTACGGCTACAATCTGCAGGGGCAGCGCACGAGCCTCAAGGTGCAGACCCCGGCCATGTCGCCGACTACGACGGTCTTGAGTAACGCGTACACCGTCAACGGCCTGGGACAGGTCACGGCGATCACCCAGACGGGTAACGGCCTGACCCAACTGAACGTCAACATGCTCTACACGCCCGACGGACAACCCTGGGCGGTTTTCCGCTCGCAGACGTCCGGCAGCAGCACCCAGCAGATGGCCGAGAGCGTCTACGGCTATTACAAGGACGGCATGCTTGACGACCTTGCGGAGTGGCAGGGCAACACGCTTTACCGTACCGACCAGTACCAGTACAACACGGCGGGGCTGACGGTGTCGGAGTATTCGGAGAGTCCGCAGACGGACCCGGCCAACGTCGACAATAGCTACGTCTACGATGCGTCGGGCCAGTTGACTCAGAGTACCAATAACATCACCGGCACCGTAACGCCCTACAACTACGGCCCCAACGGCAACCCGATGCCGGCGGTGGGGACGGTGGTCGGCGCGAACAACCAGATCACGCAGGACACCAATGGCGTCTACCAGTACGACAAGCAAGGCAATCTGACCACGCAGTGGACGCAGGATGCAGGTTCTCAGACGATCCCGCAAGGGCAAGGCCCCTTCGGCAACATGTTCCAGTCCAACAACGTCACGCTCAGCACGACGGGCGACTACGACCTGAAATTGGGCGGGCTGGTTATCAATTGGACGGGCTCGGGGGCCGTCCCCACCGAATTGACTTTGACCGTGACCGTCACCATGAACAGCTTTCCGCCTCCACACCAACCATCGATGTGGGAGTTCACGCTGCCGGTCACGCTTGTAGGCGGGCGGTTGGTTGTGCAGGGTTCGACCGATCTTTTCTTCGCCTTGCCCAGCGGTTTTCCCACCAGCGCCCCGCTGACGCTGTCGGCGTCGTTCTCGGTCCCCAACGATCCGACGAGCTCGACGGATATTAAACTCAACGGCGGCAGTGCCTATCTTTACCATGAGACGTCCATCACGGTGAACACCTACGACTATCTCAATCGCCTCGTGGAGGTGCAACAGTATCTGCCGGATCCTGGCGGGGCAGCGTCGTTCACCCGTCCCACGGACGGCGTGGCCGTGCGCTGCAACCTGAGCCAAACAATCAACTACACGTACGACGTGTTGGGTAATCGCATCGCGGAGAGCGTGACGCCGGCAGGCGGAACGACGACCACCACTTGGTACATCAACGACGGCACGCACATTGCCCTGGAGTTGACGCAGCAGGGCGCGGGCAGCGCCACGGTCAGCCAGGTGCGACTGAACGCCGCAGCCGTGGACCAGGTCCTGGCGGTACACGACCTTGCGTCGGAGCCCGGCGCCGACGAAGTCTACTGGCTGCTTGCCAATCGGCAAGGCACGGTGCTGGACGAGCAGACCGTTCCAGTCGGAACGGAGAACCCGGTCGATATGCGCGTGGGCTTCAGCACGGTTGGCGCGCCGCTGTCCACGAACCCTCTGGTTCCCGTGGTGATCTATGCCGGGCAGGAATGCGACTTGACGACGAACCTCAATTACGACGAGGCCCGCTTCTATGACCCGGGCATGGCGCGGTTCATCAACCCGGATCCGCTCGGCCTGGTGGCCGACACCAACGAATATCGCTACTGCGACAACTCGTGGCCGAATGAGACAGACCCCACCGGGGAATGGGCTGGCATTGACGACCTGGTCGCCACGGTTGGCGGGGCGGTCTTTGGAGTGGCGGCACAAGGGATCAGCGACCTGGTGAGCGGTCAATACAGCGGCTGGGAGACTTACGTCGGCTCCGCGGTCAACGGCGCGGTCACCGCGGAAGCCAGCCTGTACGTCGGTCCCGTCGCCGGCGCGATGTTGGGGGCTGCGGCGGGCAACGTCACGGCGCAGGGACTGCGGATCGCCGACGGCAACCAGCAGAGTTTCAACTGGAACAGCCTGACCGTCGACACGGCAATGGGCGGTCTGGGAGGTTTGGGTGGCGCCCTGGCGGGAAAGGCGCTGGGGGCGGTCGGCAATAATCTCAACGCCGGGCTTCAGAAGGCGTTTCCCTCGCTCTCGGAGCAAGCGATCTGCCGTATCGCCAGTCCCATCCTTGGCGCAGGTACCGGGGCAATAATGGGCGGCGCGTTCGGCGCCACCGGCGGCGGCATCCAAGGCTACATCCAAAACGGCTGGAACGGCGTTTGGGCAGGCGCGCTCAACGGCGTGAAGGTCGGCATGATCACCGGCGCCAGCGTGGGTCTTGCTCAGGGACTCATCGCCCCCTACATCTGTTTCACTGCCGGGACCTTGGTTCACAGCGCCGCCGGCAAACGACCAATTGAGACATTGCGTGTTGGTCAGCGGACGTTGACCGAAGGTACCAAGGACGCCTGGGACCTCCCAGGCGACGATCCGACGCAGATCGATCCGGCCACATGGCGGCTGGTACGATTGCAAACCGCCAAGCCGGCCGGCAGCGACAACATTGTCGACGCTGAATTGCTGCGTCCGCTCGCCTGGATCGCGGCGTGCGGTGCTTTGGTCGGCTCGCGAATCCACTTTGAGCTTGCCGAATTGGGCATCGACGGTCCAGCCTGCGTGCTCGCCATCGAGCCTTGCCCCGAGATTGAGCCGGGGCGTGGGCGGGTGATCACCGGCACGTTTACCACCGCCCGCTGCTCGGTGCTGGAACTTCGCCTCGCAAGCGGCAAAGTGCTTGAGCCCACGCCGCCGCACCGGTTCTTCAGCGAGACCCGGCAGGATTGGGTGGCGGCGCAAGATCTTCGGGGCGGCGAGTACCTCGGCACGGCGTCGGGTCAGGCGGCGGCGGTCGAGTCGATCGGCTTGCGGGCGGGCGAGCACCGAGTGTATAATCTGGAGGTTGAGCAGGAGCACCAGTTCTACGTCGGCGAAAGCGGCGTGCTGGTGCATAACGAGTACGCTGGAAATTATGGCAAACTCAAGGCTGCGAAAGAAAACGGCTTGGCCGGCGGGAGCGACGGAACGCAAATTCACCACCTGAATCAAGATGCGGTTTATGGTCGTGAGCCTACAATTCCCGGCAACAATGGCACGGCGATCCCGTATTCTGAAGGTGCGGCAACACTTCTCGAAGGCGGAACCGCAACCTTGGGTTCGGAGCACAATATTAACCATCGTGTCTTGGAGGGTTTTTGGGACAACGTAGCGGAGGTGTATGCCCGTGAAGGTATTGCACCGACGAATGCGGAGTACGGTGCTGCTTTGGAACAAGCGATGCTGGAAGGCGGCATGTCGCCTCGGGCAGCGTACGAATTGGCTCAGTCCGCACGTAGGCAACGAATTGCGTTCGGTCACTTAGACGACGATCCGGTTCCGAACATTCCGAACGCTTTCCCGCCGCAGTTTTTGCCGGGTGGACCAATTCGATAGGATGACGTGTTATGCAAGATTCCGTGAGTGATTTCCTTGACGAACTGAGATCGTTCCAATGGTTCTCGGAAGTTGGCACGCCCTCGACATTTCCTATTTCCACGAAGCCGAGTTCGTCGTGGCAGGAATCTTTCACCTGGTGTGAACATCCGGTTTCACGGTGGTGCAAAGTCGAGGGCTCGCAGATTCTGTACCGGTCGCTTGCAAAGAACCACTACGAACGATTTCGAAGCTGGAACGACATCGCCAGAACGATCCATCCGAAGGCTGACTCCCTCATGGCAGACGTGGTTGTTCCTAGCGTGCCGACCGTTGAGATACCCGAACGTGCGAGAGCATGGATAAGATCCCAGATCATCTTCGCCGCACTTGAAGTATCGTACTCGGACTGCTACGACGTGCGGTTCTTCCGTGAACAGATGGGCATTTATCGTGCAGGACATTTCCCATGTGGCTGGCAGGTAAGTGGACCCGATGCGTTCCCAACGGAATCGGTTGTTGTCGTCTTTTGAAGTTATTGCCTGGGTAACCGGAGTCCGATCCATGCTGGACGAGCAACTTTCCCAGTCCTTCGCCGACCCCGCCGCCCCCTTCTCCCTCCACGTCCCGCCCGGCTGGACCGCCGACCGTTCCGGTCGTGAGGGCAGCAGCGTCGCCCTCTTCAGCCCCACCGTCGAAGATAATTTCCGAGCCAACGTGAACGTGGTCGTCCAAAACCTCGCTCCGCTTACGCAGGAGGAGTACCTCACGCTAAGCCGCCTGCAACTGCGGAAGCTGAGCAACACGGCGTCGCTGCCCGTGGACGAGTCCTGGCACCGTCTGCCCGGCGGACACGTCTTCGAGTGGGTGACGTGGGAAGCTCCGATTCCGGTTCGAGGGCGGCAGTTGATTGTCTTCCGGGATGGCAAGGCGTTCATTGTCACGGCGATGGCGACTGCGGGCAGCTTCGAGCGGCACAAGGCTGTGTTCGATGCCGTGATGGAGTCGTTCGAGTTGGGGTAGACCAGTCCGGTGTCTTGGTCCAGCAGACCTTGATAACCCAGGGGGCGGAGGAGAGAACACCCCGAAACGGGGTGGATTAAACGGCGGACAGAGAGACGGCTTAGCCTCTTGCCTCGCAACGACGGCGCAAGAGACGAAGGTTCTTTGAAAATTTATAGAAAATAGA
>Ga0181520_10004045_pt1 | contig 25028 bp, 24 predicted proteins | sample PEATcosm2014_Bin_29_FD_132451 | JGI IMG/M metagenome (GOLD analysis project Ga0181520, IMG submission 132451) | Peatland microbial communities from MTU Mesocosm Facility, Houghton, MI, USA - PEATcosm2014_Bin02_30_metaG | ecosystem: Environmental > Terrestrial > Soil > Wetlands > Peat | place...
GAGGTAGTATTTGAGAGACAGTAGGTCTTCCTTCGCTCCGACTTTCTTCTTTCTCTCCAACGTGTACAGGTCTTCCCAGTGAGCCACACCGTTGGGATGGGCGGCGTCGTAGAACTTGTTTTGATAGTAGATGAACAGATGTGCGGGGTGTTCAGACTCCTCCCACACCATACCCCCAGCTTCGAGCACTATGCATCCAGCTACACGTTCAGCTACATCAAAAGCGAAGCTATCACAATTTCCTTGGTTTATTTGAAGTGGAGTTTCACCATATTCCTTCACCAAATCTTTAATGACTTGAGAGATGTTAGCTTGTGGGGCTTCATCAGGACTGGCTCCTACATTGACGGGGTATTCCCACACATCGCGGCCATCCCAAGCCTCTCCTCCCTCAACAACGGGGACTTCTCGGAACAGAGGACCGTATTTTTTCTTCCCGCCAACTTTGTGGTTAGGCAGGGCAGCGTCCCAAGCCTCTTGGTCAGTCTCGAACACCGGGTCTTTGTGCAACTGTGGGTTGTCTATGCTGTGACGTGGGCTGTAGGCGGCGTATGGTGCCTCCGATGCTGCCTTCTCATCTTCGAACATAGGCTCACGGTGCAACGCCGGGGATTCTGCCTCTTCACGTGGAACATAAGCATTGGCATCTCCATCTGTCGCAAGTTTTGGAGAGTTCAGTGCTGAGTCTTGTATGTATCCTTCCTCATCCACAAATTCTTGCGGATTGAGATTAGCACTGTAGATGTTCTCCCACCTGTCTCCTGTCCATACTTCAATCCCTGATTCCACATTGGGACACCAGAACGCTTCGTGCCCGGAATCGCTTGAGCCCTCTTCGTCTTTGACCAAGTTTTTTGGGGCTCTAACGCGAAGCACGACCGGGATGAGTCCATCATCGGCTGGGTTATCTGAATTGTGATAAGCGAATTGTTCCGCTCGGTTGAGCCAAAAAAACACACCCCCGGCATCAGATAGAAATATCTTACCCGATTTGTATTCTCTCAATGCTGGTCCGCCGATACCAGTATTGGCATTTGGTGTGAGACCGGACTGAGCAATGTTATCAAGGTTGCCAAGGTAGGTTACGTGGTATAGGTATTTTTTGGTTGAGGCTATTACTCTTGTTTCATCTCCCGTATTCTGGAAACGTTCTTCGGCCTCAGCTAATGGAAGTTTTTGATAGCCATGGGTTGGAACACTCCATGCTACTTCAACCCAACGCACGGTGACTGGAACACGACGGATAATCTCGCCAGCCTTTTTCTCAGTTTGAGACCGTGACCAGAACTGCATATAGACAATGCTGGGCTCGACAATCAGACGAGTATACCCCGCCTCCAACGCCGCTTCTTCGGCGGGAACATAGTAATCCGTACCCCATTTGCCTTTATCTTCGAATCCGAATTGTCCACCATCGTGTATGCTTCGGCCTTCGTATTTTCCCGTGCCTATCGCGGGAACGAATTCTCCGGTCGGTGTGACCCACCATCTGCCCCAAATGGGGGCTTCAGATTTTGGCGGTTTAACTGCGGCTTTAACTCTCTTCCATTCTGGCAAAGCGTTGTGCCATTTGCCTGTGGTGTCCTCCCATCGCAAAAGTTTCACAGGGGCTCCATCTTTCAGACGGATTTCTTTCTCGTCTTCACCGAGAGACGGGTGAAGGTTGGCATAGATAGTGCTTTCCCAGTCCACGGCGTTCTCAGTAATCTGACCCTCCAAGGTGTAAGGGCGACCACCCTGCCCCCAATGAGCCTGTGCTGCACCTTCTTCGTATGACCAATAAACCCCGATTCCTTTTGTCTTGAGTTGTTGGATGTTCTCAAGAGTGACGCAACGCCATACTTTGAGCGGCCAACTCCAACTCGCGTGCATTGCTCTCAATTCGTTGTAGCGATACTCCCAGTCTTCGTACGCACGACGTTCCATCACCTTTTCTTTTTCTGAATCAGGTAATGCATCAAACTCTTCTTGCTCATCTGTTTCGTAGAACTCGGCATACTGTTCCCAATCGCCGCTGCCAAAATCGGCGATTTCACCGAACACTTTCATGAACCCACCATACTTCTGGCAAAACTGTTCAAAGTCGGAGGGAAGTACAGCGGAGGCGGGTGCCGCAACCTTCTTCACCTTGCCTGTGTTCCAGATGAAAGCCGATGATGGGTTGGCGATGTCATCGTTCTCCCATACAAGAATGCCGTCATAGCCCAACCGCTTCGCAGCCTCGGGCAGTGGGAGTTGGTCGTTGTCTATGTAGTTGATGAATGGTCCGTTGACCTTTGCCATAAGAAGGAGTTCGGATAATCTAACCCTCTCCCGCTCGGTCTTGGCGCTCTTCATAGCCTCTTCAATAATGGAGACTGCGACCCCCAATTTTGAAGTGTCAGCGATGTTTACACCGCTTACATCGTAACTGTGGAGACCGGGATCAACTCCAACCATCTCCTCATCGTGGTATGTGCTCTGCCCCGGTAGAGAGAAGTAAGCACCAGCCGGGTCAATTTCACCACGGCGAATGGCGACGGTTGCGGTCTTCATTTCCTCTTCAAGTGGCGGCGGATCAGGTGCGTGTAAAGGTTGCACGCTGTGCGGATTCTCAACTTCTTCAAAGAAGCTAACCGGCCCGTCACCCTCAAGGGCACTTTGTCTTGGGAGCAAAGATTCAATGCTCGGCATTGTCTCGTCGCCATCCACGCGCTCTGGAATATTGGCATAACCGTTTGAGCCCTCACCCGAGTTGAGTTCAAATTCATTGTCAGCATCCGTGTTTGGATACACGGTGTCTGACAGAGGCGGAGTTTTATGCGAAGCCAAGAGGGGGCTTGACGCGATGACTATTTTGTTCAAAGGTTTGAAGGTGTGCTTTTTTAACCAACTGTTAGGGGTTCCGGGCATACACGGGGCATACCTCAACAGTCGCACCTTTGCGCCCGTTTTTAAGGTGATTTCACATTCATCGTCACCGTGAATGGGGTCTAAGTTTGCTGTCAAAGTGTCAAACCAATCAACAGCGTCTTCTTCGATTTCCCCTTCTAGCAACCAATTGTTTTCTCCATCGACACCTGTACCGTTCATTGCCTCGGCTGAGTCGATATTCCATGTCCAATAGATTCCAATTTCATTTTGTTCAGTACGCAGAGAAGCAATTCCCTGAGGCAGAGTGGCTACACGCCACACCTTCATGGGGAATTTACGTTTACGATACATCTTAACCCACTCGTTAAACTCCTGTTCAACTTCATCGTCTTCCTCAGAACCTCTGAACTCAATCCAAGTTGGAAGACGCTGTGGAGTATGGCTGGCAACTACATTCTTGAAACTTTCTTCAGGTACAAGCCACTGACCGCCGTTTTGTTTATATCCAGTGATTTTGATAGAGCGACCATTAAGAACACGAATCTCATGCTCTTCTGGCATCATGAAGTTGACTTGTAATGTAGTTTCCCAGTCTATATCGTTGGAAGATATAATCTCACCACGGAAAATGTAGGTGTCTTCATTGAGTGAACCTAAGGGGTTTGTTCCACCATAAGCTTTAGCCCCCCTTTCATCCCATGCCCAACAATGGCCGAACACTTCGTCATCCAAATGATATTGCTTGAACTTATTCGGTCCTCGATAGGGTTTTTTCTCAACGCGCAATTCATCAATACCGTCGGGGAGGTCGATAGCCCGATAGACAGTTAGAGGAAACTGTATCTTGGCGAAATGGTCTCGAACTTTGTTGAATTTTGCTTCGAGGTCAGCACGAGCAATATTGTCGTAAATCCATTGGTCTTTCCAATCATCGGCCATGGATTTTAAGTCAACCCCCTGTTCAGCAGCCAATTTTTCAGCTTCGTCTTCATATGGTTCCCAATCGTCACCTTCAAGCAAGTCGTAAATGCCAAAAGAGCAGCCGGGTTTGCCTGATTCGAACAGATCATAGAAGTTGGGGAGGTTAGCATGGTCGTACAGCTTGTGATGACTTCCAACCTTTAACTGGTCATAGTCTGCGATATACTGTTGATAGACCTGTATTTTCTGTTCAATCTGTTTCTTCTGAGCCGGGTCGGTCGTTAAGTCTCGCATATCAACGGCAGCTTCGTATTCCTGCACGATAGCTGCTTGTTCCTCACGAGAATGATCCCACATCCGGTCGCCTTTAGCTCGAAGCCCTTGTAAAGTTTTCCAAGAATTTTCAACATCCTTCATTTTGCCATACGGATCGGACGGGTTTGTGGCCGGAAATCTGTTTCCCTGTGGGTCGAGTTCATCCTGCATGATATGAGTTGTTTCATGTGCTGTCCATTGGTCAGACAAATTGGTGTGCAAGAAATCATTCACATATTTTGGGTTGATATAGACTACCCGAGACCCCTCAGCCACTTCAGCGATTTCTTTGCTGTTTTGACTACCGTCAGGTTCACCCTCGCGGAACGTGATGGTATTGGGGTCACCAATTTTATTTTGAATGGACTGTGGGAGGCGCTTAATCATCTCATGACCAATTTGATTCAACGCTTTATCCTTGGGGCTTGTAGGAGCGGGTGCTGGCTTGAGCACAGCCGCCGTTCCCGCCAAACCAAGTAGTGCTACACCCAGTCCTTTAAGAATATTAGCCAACCCCGCCTCTTTTTCAATGGAAGCGGTGACTGTCGATGTAGCGGCAACTTTCCCCGGCGTGTATTGACCCGCCGCCGTCATCCAAGCTTCTTCCCCTGCATCCAGAATTTTCTTTAGGGCTTCAAGATAAAGAATCGCCATTCTGAAATCACGACGGCCTAGACTTATAGCCGCCCCACGGGCATGTTCTTGCGCTTTGTTGTAGACGGTAAGTTTGGCGTGAGCAGCGGCGTAGTCATCCCATTTGGAGAAGAAGTCTTGCTTTAATTCATCAAAGCTGCGTCCTCGCACCTTTGGGTCGTCTGCACGCGCTGTGTAGTTATTGAGGAGATTTCCTGACATTTCTCGCTCAAAACCGTATGGATTAGTCAACCAGTAAAGGGTTTTTTCCACCTTGTCTTTTACATTCAGGTACTGACCGTGAAAATGAGAGAAATTTTCTGACATTCGATGCGTGAGGTCACCTACATGTTCCAGCGTCTTCGGACCGATCCCGGCTCCAAGAGGATGCATCTGACAGCGGAGCATTGCCGTTTCGGGTTCACCTCGTTGTGCTGATGCTAATTCATTGAATTTCTTATCGCGCTCTTGCTCATAATCAGGGGCTTCAGATGCCCCACGAGCCCACACTCCAACTTTCTGTTTTAACAATTGGTTATTCAACTGACACCCCCAATGGATGCTGGCTTAACTCTTGGAGTCTCGCCCCCGTGATAATCTCTACTACCTCTAATTCCTCCGGCTTGCAAAGGAAATTCGTGTAGGTGCCCCACATGTCTTCCGCCGCTTCATGGGGAGAGAAAACCCCAGTGATCCCACCATCGGCAATGAGACGGTTTAACCCATCGACCGACTGCTTGATGCGTGTATAATGCGGCGTCGATTGAAATTCCTTGATACGACACTTCAGGATAGCGGGTTCACCATGAAGTCGTGAGTTTTTAACTTCGCGAGGACTGTATTTTCCGAGAATGTATGCTTCGATTTGCTGCGGTACTTCCCCGCCACTTCCCGCCCAGCGAAGAGCCACGTTCCCACCCGGCGATGTACTAACCAGATGAGCCTCCGCCTCGTAGCTGCGTTTCGTTTCCTGTAGCACTTTGAACATCTTCTTTGGAATGTCGGTCTCAGTCATGTTGTATTTTGCCAGCACGTCCTTGAGAATGGCGTCCCATTCCAATCCACGGAAGCCTGTGGATAGGATGAGGTCAGCAACCTCTAATGTAGTACCGTGATAGACGATTCCTGCAAGAGCGTCTTCTTGCACCTTATTCCAGAACGCAGAACCTACAGTAGAAGCCGAGGCGGTCTTTATCTCCTGTTGAGATTCAATAGCATCCATGTTCCACAGCGCGACAGAGTGATGCTCTCGCGATTGGGTGCTTCCACGCGGTCTGCCTTTATCCATCACGATGGCACCATCAAATCCAGCTTCTTTGAGCAGGGGTATTAGTTCATGGTCATGGCGATGGAAAGCCATGTAGTTCATAATGTCAGGCCAACCATGATCCCAAATACGAGAACCAACGCAGCGCAGGAAGTAATCTTGTACCTTCTTGGTTATTGGTTGATTCACATCAAGCAGGTCGGCAATCTTTGCATCAGGTTTCAACTTCACTTCAAAGACACGTTCACGACCACCACGAATGGTTCGTGAATAGATGTCGCGTGCGGTGTCCAACTCGCCCAGCCACACAACTGGGTCGCCACCCGTGGGCTTCAGGGTATCGAACTCCTGTTCATCGTTGGTGCCATGGTACAGCGTGCGGTCGGCAGGAGAGATTGCAGCCACTTTGTTCAAGTCGATACGAAGGCGTGGGACTTTGTACAGTCCTTTGTTCTTGGCCTCTGGATTGTAGTTTTCATACGCTTCTGCTTTCCCACGTAGACTCTCCACAGGGTATCTTTGCTTCAATCTATTCCATGCTGAACGGGCGGGTGGTGAAAGCCCAGTGTCTGAGTAGAAGTAATTAGCCTCGCGCCCCTTAGCTTCCTGAATCGCTCGGTCATATAGCATCTGACCCAATCCTGTGCCTTTCCACGTGTTATCCATGATGTTCACGGCGTCCACTGAGTAGTCAGGATAGTTCCAATTACCATTCCCACGTTCGGCGCTGCACGTGAGCCACGCAATCAACTTCCCATTGTAGTTGGCATCAACCTGAAAACTGAACTCTGTCACATTGGAGAGCGTAATCTCCACTTGTGCCAACTCACCCTCACGGTTGTTGAATCTTGAATAACCGAAGTCCGGGCTGGCTTTCTTAACTGTGCCAAGGTTCTTGGTTGGCACCCTATTCAAGTCGATATGGTATCGAACCGGGTGTTGGGGCACTTCACCGTTGTACTCAGCGTCCGGGTCATATTCAAGGTTGTCCACTTCAGTAAGTGGGTAACGCTTGCCTAAACGCAGCCACGCACTCGCGGCATCATCAGTCAACTGGTCATCCGAGGAGAAGACCAGCAACCCAGCTTTCTTAGCCGCCTGAATAGCGTGGTCATAAAGCAATTGTCCAAGCCCGGTGCCACGCCAGTCACCGTTTATCCAGACGTTGCATACGACGCAGAGTTTGGCAACGACTGAACACTCAATAGCTCCAATGTCCTCGCCGTTGTATTTTGCAGCCACACCAAGATGCTCTCTTTCCAGTCCCTGAGAAACAAATTTCACATTCTGCAAGTCCTTCTCGCGGTTGCGGTACTTGGTGTAGCCAAAGTCCTTGGCAGTTTTCTGTGCAGGTAGCGGAACCTCTTCAAGGATTTCTCCAAGCTTCAAAGTGTAGAGCGCCTTCTCCTTGCTGAATCTCCAGCATTTGGTGGGGATGATAGGCCCACGGTGAGCCACATGGGCCCCGTTCTCAATCATCCATTGGCATGTTTCTTGACTCAAAAGCTTCTGAAGCTTCTTGCCAACTTGTGCTTGAGTTCCGATTTCTTGAAGCTTGCGTTTCTGGTTGTCAGTCACTCTCCAGATGTATAAGTGGTAGAGTTCAGTACGGACTTGCTTGGGAACGTCGGGTTGATTGATACGTTGCTGCTTGACAATCTCCATGCTTCTTTTCAGGCTCTCTAATTCGCCTTGCCATTTTTCTTTTTGTGGAGCGAAGTCAGCTTTTCCAGTCACATCGTTCATTCCTGTCAGAGCGTTTAAGCGTTGTGTTCCTTTAATGTCTTCAGCCAACCATTCAAGAGCCTCACCAATACTGTCCTCATCCGGCACTACGTCTCCTGTCAGTTGGCTTCCATGGATTTCAAAGACGTAACCGTAGGCACCTTCCTTGGTATGATTCTTCAACCACATATCAGCGGTGTAGTTTGTCTTGGTCTGGTCATGCATTCCCAAGCCGAAGTATTGTCCACCCATGGCATAGATAGAAGCATAGCCAAAGTTGGTAGTCAGGTACACGCGGTCGGGCACAGGAGCGAGTTGTGACCGGCTTTTGGCCTTATCTGGCATGATGATTTCACGAGGCTGAATGCCTTCTCGTATGATTGCTTGTGCGCTGGCTTCATTGCCTGTCCCGTGGAAGTAGATTTGGCTCTTCATACCCTGACTGATAGGAGCCGCTGTCTTTTCTTGTGGTTTGAATTGCGACAGAATGTCGGTGCCGTTATTCCACAATTCCTCCAGCCGTTCTTTCGCTCCCTCGGTTCTGGTGGTTGACCAGCCATTATATTTAACCAGAGGGGCTCCCTTCTTGATAAGAATCGGGTCGCTGCTCATGAACAACTTGTGTTCATAATGACCCTTACCAATCGCACCGAGATATTCTCCCTCTGCCAATTCTCCAAGGTATTGTTTTGCTTTTGGACTGAGACGGTTGGCGACTTGCCACATGAGTTGACCGTCGTAATACTCAATCAACACATAGCAGGGCTTGAGGTCGGTATCATCAGTTACCATGGTTTGGTCAGAGGTTCGAGTTACGAAGTTCTTACCATACTTCGCATTGAATCGAGCCGCAATGGATAACCACTTCGGACCGTGATGGTCAGGACGGAACATCTTACGATAAGCGACAAATTTCTGATACCCTTTCTCTTTGAAATCCGCCACTTCGTTGACGAGGGAATCCTCATGGTGAGCGAGTTCGTGAGCGATGATACGACGCAAGGTGCGTTCATCCCCGCAAATGCGTCTTTGCAAGGTGATAGTGGTGTTGTCTCCACAGAAACTTTCACCCGTGGCGGTGTGGTACCCATACCGCCACACACATTCACCAAGCACATTACTTTGCCCATTGCTGATCTTGATTTCAGGCTTGGGTAGGCTGGGTTTCAGTACAGGCATGTACTCATCAACGATGCTGTTGATGAGGTTCATATCTACTTCTACGGCGGCAGTTTTGATGCCCTTCGCCCAGTTGTAGAACTCTTCGAGGTCTTCCTTGCTGTTGATGTACTGACCCATTATGTCTTGGTCATGAGCAGCGTCAGCCCGACCCTCCGCGATAGGAACCACCTTGATAACTTTGGCTTTGCTCGGGTCTTCAACCCAAAACTCATTGCCAAATCCACGGCTCACTTGATGGTAGGAGTTGCGAGGCACCTGACTCATGTCGATGATGGCGACATAAGGACGTGTGACCTCTTCTGTGTCCTCGTCCTTCCAGTTGTAATAGGCGTCCCAGTTCTCCAAATGGGAGGTTATCATTAGCTTCCCAGTCTCCATTTGACCACCAGCCATGCTGGACATGTCACGTGGCCCCTTGGTGGAGTCAATGGTGAAGTTGGGGTTGTCGGTCAAGTGATAGTAGCGACCATGTTTTAAGTCCATGGAGAAGTTGTGTTCGAATTCTTTGAAGGTTGAGCACTTCTTCGCTTCGGCGGCGAGACCATTCAGTTCAGGTGGATATTCAGCCGATGCGAATTTCTTATGAAAAACTGAATCTAGGGCTCGTTGAAAATCAGCGAATGTTCCTTGTCCTTCGTTATCAACAACCGTCCAGTATACTTTTTTGCCTCGTGCTATCTCTGCCATACGGCGTAGTTGGGGTGCAGTTGGAGGGACAACAAGGTGAAGTCCAACTCGTGTTTCACTGTTTTCGGCTACTCTAACAGCCCCTGTGGTTTTCAAAAAAATCTCCACATTCTCCAATTCTGCTGGACAGTTAGCATATCCCCCTTCAGCCTTACTGAGTAGTTCTTTGGGAAGAGAGGTCTCAGCTATCATATAATGGTTTTCTGGACTTTGATGCACAACCCCATTTTGATAGATAAATCGAGTGTCTTCTGGATGATTGAATGTGGGTTTGAAAAGCTTTAACGCTTTGGTTTGAGCGGTTCCTGTTGAGGCAAACCGCTGGTCAAGGTCTATCTGATACGGTTGTTCATCGAGTTTGAAATCAGCCGGGAGTTTCTTGCGGAAGAATTGCCAAACTTCACGAGGCGCGAAATCCGGGTGGTAGGTTTCAATAACCGCCGTCTTGGCTACCTTGTCTATCTTGATGATGCCACGTGCGGTTCGGTCGAAGTCATTGCCCCACGAGGGCAACCCCATCTGTCTGAACCATTCTGTGTGAGGGAGCGTGCTTCTCTGGCAGATGACGTTGCCCGAACGCATGGGAACTTCTGCCCACAAATACTGGACAGTCGTCACTGCTTGCTTTAGAAGGTTATTTTGCACCCGCATCGTCCACATCGCCCTAATAAAGGGCACGATAGTTGATGCAACGCAAGAACTTAGTTCTCGTCTACCATAGCTTGTTGAAGGCTCCGAGTTCAGCCAGTCGCAGCATCTCGTCTTGGAACTTTTTTGTGTGTCTCTTGAGAGGCCACAGCTTCACGTGAACCATCTCATGAAGAAGAGTGAGATGCCATATCTCTGTCCAACCTGAGATACTTGGACTCATTCTGATTCGGAATTCTCCATCTAGTTTAGTACAATCGGCGTATGCTCCATCAGGTGGCTCCCACCACACACTGGCGTCAGGTAGTTCCCCGCCAAAGTACAGTCGGTTGTACTTAGCGTAGGTCCGTTTCAAACTCAGGTCTGACTTAGAGGGGGTGGCTGACTTCAAGGGCATCCTAGCTCCTTTAGAGCCAATACCGCTAGACGGCTCCTACTTGAAGGACTAAGAAGTCATGCACTGAAGGGCTTTTAGATAGCTAAAACCCGCAGTTTTTCCAACATCGGTGTATATTTTGTACCCCGGATACATCTCATTGAATTTCTCGATAATCGAGGGCGGGTAATACTGGAATTCGGGACGGCACATCGGGGAGATAGACAAAATTACAGATTTACCGTCATTTTTTACCTCGGCGTAACCACGGGTGGCGTTGTCATACTCTTTGGTGGTAATTGGTGGGTCGTAGTAACGCTGGTCGCAGAATCGAGAATGATCCTGTGCCAATCCGCGCATGATGTGGTCTTCCCGTGCGCTGGGGCACGACATCCAAACGTAGCGTTCAATGTTGGGCGGTCGAGGTTTTGGAACCGCTCTGCTGGGGTACGTTCCCGGAGCGGTGCTGGCTGTCTTCGTTTCGTTAATCGGAACGTTGTCCACCTTAACTAAATGAATGGGGGAGTTTTCGAGGATTTTTACAAGGCTTTCGCTTGTACAAAAACCATCAGCCACAACAGATAGCCAGTCTATATCATTGGGGTTAACGCGACCTTCCAACAGTACGTACTTATAATCCTTAGTTGGCACAGTGAACCGAGTATCATATCCAGCCGAATCGGGAACCCAATTTTCTGCAACGCTTCTATCATGAGTCCAACTTACACCCAGTGTGAGAGCATCTTGAACATTCCAATTTGCCGGAACCTTGATTCTTCTGTAAATGGGGGTAGTTGAGGTTATGTGACGCTTAAAGTCGTGAAGGTACTCTACAAATTTGGTGAAACTCGGTGGCTTTTCACCAGTCACTTCCCGGATAAAATCGCCATAATGCTGGATGAAATCTTTGTATTGCTTCTCCTCCACAGAAGAGGCTGTCTTGTTGTTCTCTTGATGCTCTTCAACCCCGCTGACTACATCTTCGAAGGGGACTTCGTATACCTCTCCAACATTGTCATCCCAGCCATTAGGATAGTGCTTAAGATAGGTCTCATACGCTGTATCAAGGTCGGGGAAGCCCAGCAGCACTTTGTATTCATCAAACTTGCCATTGTCCTTTAGCTGTTCAACAACGTACGCTCTGTCAGATTCTTTGTCCGGGCCGATGTAAACATCCAAGCCTTCCTTATCCCCGGCACCAGCCGTATTAGGGATGTAGCCATAGTCAGCTTCCATCTTGCGATGCCACTTCTTCCCATTCTTGTCTTCACCAACTCGTACACTACCTTTCGGCCACTCTACTACTATATCCAAACCCCTGAAATCAGAAGAGTGGTGCTGTGGCAGCTTTGCGGCGGTGAGAAATTGAGAATTGAAATTCATCGGTGTCCTTGTGAAAACAGAGGCACGGGTTCCCCTATAAGTGAATCCTGAATGTGGAAAATTTCGATTTTCGAGTATTACTAGTCAGCCTATTGTGCAACAGGTTTGATGCTATAGGGTTCACTTATAGGAACCGCGCACATTTGATTCTAAAATACGCGCACCCATTGGAGGAAACCGCTTGAGTGTAAAAACAGCAAAGAAGCCCTCAAAAAAGAAGCCTACACCGGAGCCCCCGTTGAAGCTTTCTCCACCGTCCCGAGAAGACATAATCGCAGACGCGCAACGGGTGGCTAAGACACTCCCTGAGGGCGAAGAACTCAGTCGTGGTTATTACCGCGCACATAGAAACAAGGAGTTCAAGGAAAAGGATATTGAGGGGCATTTTCCCAAGTTTCCCTATCTTATTCAGGCGGCGGGGTTGAAGATACATCAGCCCAAGGAAGAGAACCCCTCACAAAACATCACAGATGAGGAACAGGACCTCATCTACGACAAGAATTACATCTACAACAAGGAGTCAGACACTTACATCACACCCCTTCCACGCTCTCTCGGGGGCAAAAGCATCATCCTACCCGGTGAGATTCATCGTGCGATGTTGAAGGCGTATTCAAACATGGCCGGTGGTTCTGAGACCATCAATGAAATTTGTCGGCGGTTTGAGTTCCGTCGTGATTGGTTTGTAGAGTACAAGGCTCTGCATGGGTGGACGCACGACAAGGAACCTTTCACAAGTGAGGAACTGGTCTCCCGTGATGTGAATGAAATGGCGGATGACCTAGTTCAGCAGCGTCGTTTGAAGGTGTACAACTCATTCCGCAAGAAGGAATGGCAAGCAACTATCACAGATGCTAAAAACTGGAATCACCTTGAACAGTCGGTCATTACTCCCTTGACTGAACTAATCAAGCAGACCTTGCCTGACTACAGACCGCCACTGGTAGCTCTTCCAACCAGTGACGAGCCCTATGCTCTTGTCGTGGCCCCTTTCGACTTGCACTTCGGTAAGTACGGTTGGATGGATGAAACAGGACAGGGGTACAGTCGTACAGAGGCTCGTGACCTGCTTATTGACAAAACGAATGAGTTGGCGAAGTATGTTGCCAAGTTGGGGCGTCCTGAGTTGATTATCGTAGCATCTGGTTCCGATTGGTTCCACATCGACAATCAGTGGGGCACAACCACTCGGGGCACACCACAGGATTTGGACGGCACACCTTCACAGATTCTAATGGAAGGCTGTGAACTGGCATACGACCACATCGAGATGTTGCGGCAACTAACCCCCGCCATCAAGTACCTCAACGTCCCCGGCAACCATGACTTCAATAACTCCATCAGCATGGCGATGTTCTTATTGGGTAAGTATGCAGCCTCTAAGGACGTGGAAATTATCAATTCACCACAGAAGAAGCGGCAGTATGCGGCGTATGGCAATTCACTTCTTGGTTTCGCTCATGGAGATTGTGTCGCTCCGAAGGATATGATGTCTGCTATGGTGAAAGAGGCTAAGGACCTGTTTACCAAGAGTGAATTTCAGTATTTCTTCTCAGGGCACTTGCATCATGAAGTTGCTCGTGAGATTGGCGGTCTGACAACGTTCCAGTTGAAGAGCCTGTCTGGTCTCGACCGCTTTCACACAAAGCATGGCTACATTACTTCAGGGCGTGCCTTGCAGTCTTTCGTAGTCAGCCGTACCGGGGGTATTACGATGCAGATTAACTGCAACGTAAAGGGCGACACGCTGTTCGGTATCAAGGAACGCAACGTCAACACCAAAGCAAAGGCAATGCATTTCTGATGCTGACTATAACTCAGGGCTTCAAACCAGAGTACGTAAACCGTATTCATGAGCTAGAAAACGCCTGTTTCAGTAGGGCGTATCGTTGGAACAAGCATGATTTGATTGCTGCATTAGAAGACACTGCTTCTAATGTTTGGGTCGGGGTGTACGACAACCAAATAGTGGGATACGTGCTCGTTGAACTGGAAGATTCAGGTACGACCGGGCACGTTGTCTCACTGTGTGTTGACCCAGCCTATCGACAACAAGGGTTTGGAAAACTGTTGATGGATGAGGTCGAAACTTTCCTACAAAAAGAAGGCGTGAAGAAAGTAAGACTGGAAGTCCAAGTGGATAACCCGGCTCAGGTACTCTACTTCAAGTTGGGCTATCGTGTAACAGGCATCAAGCATCGGTATTATTCTAACGGTACGTCAGCCATTTCGATGGTCAAAGTTTTCAAAAAGAGGTAGTATGAACTTCACGGTGGAAACAGTTGGTGGTCCTGTGTCACTTACCGCAGAGGGAGATGAGGCTTTTCTTGAATTCTGCCGGTTTGCATTTGAGGAATTGAAAGACCCCTATGTGTTCCTTTGGCCCCCAAAGGAATTTGTCAACCGATACCCTAAACACATCGAGCGTCTCCGACCGATATTGAAACCTGAGGCTTTTGCGAAATACAGCACATCAAGCCTTTGAAACGGCGATTAGTTTCTTAAGAACTTCTCGTTGTGAGTGCTTGTCTTCGTAGTCACCATAGTGCTTCAGCACAAGCTTGGCAAGCTTCACAAGGGCTTCATCGAAAGTTGGGGCACCCGTATCCAGATCGGTGTCGTGGCTGTGAAGCAGCATGGTTGTATCGTCCCACTCGCTTAATGGTGTTTCGCAACCAGAATAAGCGTACCCGTAGTAAATCGGTCCGAACTCCAACCAACATTCCACATACTTGTTCTTGGATGCATCCTTGTCCACTCGGCCACGAGTGGGGTGATTGACTTTGGTGTAGAAGATGTCAAGATTGCAATCCAAAGCGTGCCGGATAATCTTCGGCCAAATGCGGTAGGCTTTGCCGCTTTGGTCAACGGTGACTTTGAACCCTTCCTGTTTCGCTTCCTCAATTTCGTCCTCATCAATCTCGGTGCGTTCCGGGACGTTGAATTTTGGGTGGTCTTTCAGAAACCAGTAGGCATCGTGGGCATTGCGAATGACACGCTTTTTCATTGTTGTCCCTCAGGTACCGGCCAGCAATCCCATTCAATGCCGGGATAAGTTGCATCTGGCTGGCACATCATGATTCCTGTCGGAAGTTTTTGGTTGTGGAAAAAGTTGAGGGTGGAATCATCGGGCCAATCCCGCACAATTCTTCCACCCTCGTCATAGTGTAAGTTTAGCCGTTGAGGTACTTGACCCAACGGGATTTGCTGTCCTCACAGAAGTGGCGCAAGCCACGGAGGTTCAGCACTTTTATGGCGAGTTTCAATCGCCAGTCGTTGGCCTTCAGCAGTTTGAGGAGAATGTCCTCGCTATTGGTCGGTTCTGCCTGACACCATGATGTTGCCCAAGAGACCTCGGGTGACACCACAATCGGTAGCCCAGTCACCACACAATCAGCGGCCACGATGTTAAATGTTTCTGAAAAAGATACCTGCATCGCCACATCCATCTGCTTCAACAGCTTCAGGAATTCTTCATGGGGCATCCACGAGTGCTTAATGAGTTGATGTGGCGGGGTGGCTTCAAACAGTGCTTCGAGATTCTTTAGCACACTGTCACCCTGCGTTTCAACTCTGGTTGCGTTGGTGTGAAACCGCAGTATCTTTCCTTCCAAATTAGCGTACTCGATAGCAGCCACAGCCTGAACCAGTTGATTCTTCAAAGGGCGAATGGCACCGAAGCACGCAACATCAATGAATTTGGATTCTGGCTTTTTGTAAGCCGGAATCTTTTTGTCATGCGGGTAGTAGTTGGGAAGGTATGGCACCTTCTCAGCTACCTTGGTATGGGACCAAGTTGGGTTCGCCGCTTTGATGATAGCTCGGATGTCCCGAACCGAATGTTCTGAGTTGGCAGCGAACTTGACGTTTTTGAATTGGACGTATTTGGTAATCCAGTTAACTGCCACTCCTTCTTGTGCGAGGAAGGGGAGTTCACTGTGTCCGCGTACAATCCACTGGACATGAGGGTGTAAGCGTTGAAGAACGTCGAACTTACTTGGAACGACCCACAATGCTTCAATGACGACGTGCGTGGGTTTGTATCTCGTCACTTCACGGTCGATGTCATTGTTATCAACTACCTGCACCAGTTCAACGGCGATACCTGTTTTTCTCAGCATATCGACAATGAATCGGGCAGAGTTTAGCAAGCCACTGGATAGCTCTTTCTTAGCGCCCACTGCTGCTTCGTCTTGCTGGCTCCAGCAGTTGCTATAGCTTCCTCCAGAACTTTCGCGGTACTTCAGGATGAATAGGACTCTCGGTTTCACGTTAGTGCCTTGGATAGGGGACTCACTAACGAAAAGAAAAGTCATACCACAAAGTCACTTTCGAGTTCACTAATTTATGATTTAGCTTATGTGTCCAAGCTTAACGCGGCGTTCTCGCTCTGGTCACAGTCACAATCACACGGTCCCGGTTCTTCAGCAGGAGCGATAGAGGTTGAACAATCGTTGGTATGAACAGCCTTACCCGATGCTTTAATGAACTCTTCCGCTTTCTGCTCCCGGTCTAGTTCAGATGGTGGGACTGTAACTTCCTCAGCCTCCTCCGCAACTTTTTGGAACTGCCCAAGTGAGATTGAAATCGGTTCAGTTGGGGACTCAGGTTCAGGGGTCACTGTCACTTGTGGCGGGGTTGCTGCTGCCTGACGTGCATCAACCTCTTCCTGCGTCAAGGCCTCATAGCTGAAAATCAATTCAGTGGCTGCATCCACGCTTTCTACACCTTCTGGAACAGCCCACTTGATACTGAGCACCTTCGATTCAAAGGACTCCAACGTTGCTTTGGAGACTGCAATGCTCCCCCCAGCGGCCTCAATAATCGCTGCCGCCAGAACAGACAGCTTTTTGTTTTGAGAGATGGCTGTGCGAAGTTGTGGGATGACTTGACCAACTACAGTATCAGGATCATTCTTGAGTTTCTCGTTTTCAGCTTGAAGTTGTTCGACAACCTGTTTGGCGGAGTCGAGGTACCGCAGCTTCAACGCCCGGTTTTGCAACCCCTGTAGTGAACGCTTGGACATTACTTTCCCTTCCTTGTTGCGACCTTCTTGGCCGGGGTGGGTTTCTTGGTTTTCTTCTTTGTTGCTGCCTTCTTAACAGGGGTGGAGTAGAAAATCTTATCCGCCCACTTGTTGATGATAGATTCAACCTGCTCCGGGAGAATCCGTTTATCCGGGGAACCTTCGACCGAAGTCAGAATCATGATGATGCTGCTGACGAGGTTCACAGCCCGAATAGAGTTGGTAGCCATCCACCCATAATCTTCTGGGCCACAATCGAATAAAGCCGTACCCCACATTTCAGCGAACGCTTGTTCAGCCGCGCAGGAATCATGGGGGGCTTGGTAGTTGGGGTTGGGCTTCATCACGCGGGTTTGCGTGTCAACGAGGAACTTGTCACTGATGTTGGTCTCACCGTTGAGTGGGGCTTTCTTCTCTGCTATCGGGGGACGAGCAATGCTGTCGTCAAATATCGGGTTCCACATTGATTGGAAACCAGTGCTCGGGTCTTCGTAATAGAGGTCATCCACCTTACGGAATTTGCTGCCATCTGCCTCAAAAATGTTGCCGACAGGGATTTGGGAAAATTTAGTAGCCATATAGGCCCTCCGTCAATCCTTAATACTGGGTTTTTCGATAACCAGATGTTTGCTAAAGTCGGTTGGCGCTCTCACCGGACCACGATAGTAGTTGGGGGCTCCTGCCCACAGATGTCGCATTCCTTGCCACGGTCGTAGCAACTGCAATGGTAGCCAACGTCAGACAGGGGGCACGTCTTCACATCGCTGTACTCATCTGCAATTTCTTGCATACCGCCGAAGTCCTCAAGCTTACTCATAGGCTCCTTATACCGCGTGAATGAGATACTCGCCGTCGCGTTCCAACATGTCAGTAAGGTGAACAGAGCACGATACAATATGCTCTGCGTCATCGGGGTCTTCTACTGCTTTAAGGGCTTCCCACTCAGCCAGTTCATTGCAGGTCGTCCAAGCATTGACCCATCTTCGTGGACGTAATCACAACGTGTCTGATTCATCAGAATCCCCTCTTAATTTCTGACTCTCTGAAATCTTCCTTCGAGTCTCTTCTGAACGCTTAATACCCGTTAAAGCCTGTCTAATTTTGTTTTTTCTTTCATCAGAGAACACGGCTCCGGCTCCACGTTTGTTACCCTGCATCTGCTCTGACAACCGATTGCAGGTCGCCTCGGAGTGGTGCCAGCCGGTGCCTCGCGTGGCGGTGCCTTTACGGATGTTCCTGAGTTTCTGCTTCGTGGCGTCGGACAGATGCCTACCTTTTTGGGCAGCAGCTATCCTCTCTTTGACTTCCTGTGAGTGGGAACGACCGTTCATCCCGTACGCCTTTCCCTCAGCCTCAGCCTTGAGTTTCTTTTGCCTCTTGGTCTCGCTTATGCGACGTTTGGATTCATCAGTGTGTTTGAGCCCAAGCTTCCCCTCGCCTCCGTCAGTGAGATTAACCAGCCGATACCCTGAATGGCGTAGCGTGCGTATCCAATACCGCTCCAATTCGGCTAGGAGCAGGGGGTCAGACACCCGTTCGATAACTAAAATCTCGGGTTCAACCCCCTCCGTCTTCAAAGCTGTAACCCAGTTGTACAGGTAAGCCTGTTTCGGGTTAGGTGATACAACATGTGCCCTCGGTCGATGAATCCCCGAAGTGCTCTTACCGACATAGCGGGGTTCACTGTTCCTCGGGTCTCTCAGAAGGTAAATCAGGTAACGTTCCAGCGGGTTCATATTGCGCGGTATCAATGCCGTTGTCCTCTAAGAAACGTTTCGCTAGTCGAGAAATGTAGTCTTCCTCAATCTGAAGTTTAGTCACCAAGTCTTGGTTCGGGTCACGTACACCCTCAATCTGCTGTTTCTTGATACCCAAAATATCTGACATAATCGGGTCGGAACCATGCTCAGACAGCAAATAGTAGGCGGTCACCGGGTCATCCTGTCCATCGCGATGGACGCGACCGATGCACTGCTCATGGACGCCGGGGCTCCAATCCAGTTCACCGAATACTACAAGGTGGCACACATCCTGCAAACCATCCATACCAGCCCCAGCCCGGAGAGAAATTATCATGACCTTGGACTCACCTTTGAGGAAAGCTTGCTTGGAGGCTTCCTTTTGAACAGGAGACTCGGAGCCGGTGAACATGACTGGGTTCAAATCTTTGAGTTGCTCCATCCAAATGGAGTAGACTTCTCGGTGCCAGCCGTACAGTACAAGAGGTTCATCGCTCTCTTCCACGAGGAACTTGACGAACTCAGCCACGAATGGGGCCTTGGCGATTCCAGTCGCCTGACGCATCTTCATGTCGAACTCGCCAGCGGCTTGCATCTTCTGACCTTTGAAATCCTGCGTCTGCTTCAAAATCAGCTTGGCGAGTTCAATTGCCTGTCCCTTCAGATGGTCGATAATCTTAGGGTCGGCGTCAATGTGGTGAGGCACCACAGTAATGGCTGGGAGTTCCCGCTTGACTTCCTTGCGAGTGCGGCGGAGCATAATTCCCATCTCGCGTGCATAGAGGCCGAACGCGGCTGGGTCTTTGATTTTGACCTTTCCGAACTGGTAGATACACCACTCGCGGATAAACTCGTCCTGTGTGCCCAGCACATCTGGCAGCACTACATCCACGATGTTGAAGATTTCACCGCCATAGTTGTAGATAGGGGTGGCCGATGTGCCGAGGCGGAAGTCACATTGGTCGGCGATATGCTTCGCCGCAGCGTATTTCTGTGTGCCCTTGTGCCGAAGTTCCTGAACCTCATCAAAGACAACAGACTTGACTACCTTTCCCAGCGTCTCAGCCCAGCCGCCCAGCTTGTGATAGTTGCAGATGAACACATCGGGTAGTTTACCCTTAGTGTACTGTAGAATGTCGTATGGAGTACCCTTCTTCAGGATGTGCGTGCTGAGGTCTGAGAACTTGCGTACCTCATCCTGCCATTGAAAAGGAAGGTGGGCGAGGGTAACCACCAGAGCCGGTTGCAGCCGTGGGTCGATGAGCCCAGCGATAGCGGTACAGGTTTTGCCCAGCCCCACGTCATCAGCCAATAGGAGACCACCAGCAGTGAGCCACATGTGAGCGGCAAGAGCCTGATACTCACGGGGAGGCAGCTTCATCTTGAAAGCTTCCTGCTCCATGCGCCCATTCAAAAGTTGTTCAATGATGGACTGGCGTTCACGGTGCAACTGAGCCCGTTCTGTGAGTAGTTCGAACGGGTAAACTTCCATGGGGTATCGTTCGAGGAACCATTGAAGGTCGCGGCAGTTCTCCGGCGTAGCAGAGATAGACTGCTTGCCGAACTGCCATGTATCAATTTTAGCGAAGACGCGCTTAAGCCGGATGGCTACATGGGGTTGGCAAACAATATCCCAACAGCGGTTACGCTTGTTATAAGTACAGGTTCCGTAGGTCTTCATTATTTACTAGTGCATGTCGAGTCGCCGTGCCAACTCTGCATCACACATCTCGGGTCTTCCTTCAAGTTTGGCGTTATGCAGGTCGATGATGTACTTACGTAGCCAGTCAGAGCCTGACGTGAATACATAGTGGTCTTCTGTACGCACGTTCGTGTGTGCGTGGTCATCATAAAAGTCTGTCCACTTCTCGTCAAGAATGCTCATTTTTTAGCTCTTCCCTGATTTCCATCCACAGTTTACCTAGCATGTTTTGACCATCCTTGTTCGGACCCCAACCCCAAAAACCATCCCGCCACGAATCTTCAATCAACTCGCGGTCGCCGGTTTCCAGTAGCTTGCGGCGGACATACTCATGTTGCTTGGCTTTAGCCCGGAGGATGTCCTTCATGATACCCACCTTGACGTTATCCCAGTCCGGGCGGCACAGGTATCTGAAGTTCTCTGCTGTTTTGAAAGCTTCATGAGCCGAGGGGGCGGACAGGATGCGGCTCTGAATCACATGGCCGGTGAATTTTTCCCAATGATATGCGGCTTCTGAAGTGTCGAACTTCAGACCCTTCCACTGAAGCGTGAACGCAGAGAAGTTGGACAGAGGGTAGAAGTCATTCTCATAGAAGAATACTTGAGTGTCAGTGTCAAGCTTGTGGTTCATCAGCGCGTCTCACAATCACTTTGTAGGGGTGGTATGGTTTACAATTGAAATTCTTCATCATGAACTCTACCCATTTGCTCTCGGCCCTTGACCAAACGCCAAAAAGGTCATCACCCTTGAATACGAGGCATTTCCCCAATTCGAAGGAGGCTTTATAAATCTCAAGATATTCCTGAGGGCTAACGACCAACGTTTCCATACAACTCTAATACCAACTCGTTAACCAATTCAACGAGAACATCTCCGTGACACGCCCACTTCGGCTTACACCAGCAACCGAGGGTTTTGTCCTTGAGTTCGTGGAGATGGGCAAGGAGGTCGGGGCGAGAGAGAATATGGGCTCGATACTTCGCAAGGACTTCTTTACGGTTACCGTCCTTGCCAAGGTGGAAAGGGTTGTGCCAGATGGATTCGGAGAACTCGGCGAACGCACGACCGATGTAGATGTCAAAGGGTTCTTTGCGAACGTGGACTACGCGGGTCACTTCTTACAGTTTAGTTTATCCATGAACCCTGTTGCGAACAGAATCAAAACAATTTGTGCTGCACTGGCACCATCATTTATGTAGTTGGCGATGTCAGGCGGGAAGATGCTATGGACTAGTAGGTTCATAACCCACGAGAAGAAGAATGCAACGGCAAAGAACATCACCGTTACGATGATTTTACGAACACTCATGCACGGTTATCTAATGATGTATCCCATATTACAAGAAACTGAGCAGCAGATGGACAATGTACAGTGGCTTGCCATTCAACTTCTCAGGAAGGTTTTTGTGCTTACTCATGGTGGTGAGAAGGACAAGCCCCCTGATTTCAGGGGAGTTCGAGTATCTCATCAACTGCCGGGTAACTGCCGCTAGGCTAGTGCCCCCTGAGGAATCATCCGATTTGCATTCAATGCCGAGCCCAGAGTCATCCAACAAAAAGAAATCAATCCGGTCGCGGGGCCCGAGAAGATACTCGGGTTTGAAGATTAGTCCATGGTCAGTAAGAACTTGTGCCACACCATGTTGTAACTCTTTTTCACTGTGGTAATGGTATTTCGCGTTGTATAGGACGCGGCAAACGTCATCGGCGGTCATTGGTTGCTGTTGTTTCTACCTTTTCGGGTGTGTATTGCTCACAGCCGCGAAGATGTATCGGGCTGTCTCCATATTTCAAAGCACAGTAAGGTACACCAAACCCATTCCACCACAGGTGGGTGCAGCCATGGCAGTCGTCCTTTTTTGCAGCAGTGAGGATGGTGGGTGTTTTCTTCCACTCAATTGGTTCCATTTCTCCCCATATTCCACTTCGAATATAGGTTGATAGCCGGTCTCTCGCATACTCCTGCTGTTTACTGTCATGATCCCATTTATACCCATCAACATAAGCGAGGTCAAGTCCAATTTCCCAAGCCAAGCCTTCATCGGACAGGTGGCACATCATGAAGTCCCGACGCCGAACTATTTGAGAGGAGATGTGTCCTAACTCTACCTCAGTATGAGTTGTAGAAGCGAACGATAGTGACACCAACGGGAAGTTTGGTCACATCGACTTCAAAGCCTTCGCGCATGTCTTCTTTCCATTCCACTACGGCCCCAAGCTTTTTCTTCTTGGGTGTATTGCGAGGAGGTACGGCTTCAACGAACCCTCCCCCGTTAATTCTCGTGATTGGGAAGGTGGGCTCTTTCTCATCTTCCAATTCCACCTTCACCCCGCGTGGATCAGGCGGCTCCCAATTGAAGAACTCATCGACTTCTTCGGGTATTTCCACGTTCGCCGCTATACAAGCGTCATGGACTTCTTTCATTTTCTTCCACTTGGCATCCGGTGGACGAAAACCAATTACGTGAGTGTGCATACTCATTCTGATTCTCCCTGATTGACTTTTTGCACAATGAATTCGGCGGTGGCGATATTGATTTGGTCAAGCACCAACTCGCCGCGTGCGTCCCTTATTTGAGCCAAACTGAAACCGTATGGGTCTACATGCCATGGAAGTGGAGGTACAGTATCCCGTACAGGGCTAAAACTGTAGTTAATGTCACTCATGATTTTCTCAAAGGGTGGTGATGCATCACAGGTCGATACATAGAATAAGGCACCCGCAGACCATATCCCTGCCCCCCAATGCGGCCACACCCCTCACAGGGGTGAGAGATGTGGCTTAGGCATCCGGCATGTCCGCAAGGGAAACCGGGAGCTACCCAACAGCACTTGGTTAGAAGCTGTAGGTGTACCCTACTCCGGTCGTAGTGTACCATGGAACGGTGACCCCCTTGTTAAAGCTTTCCTGAATCCAAATACCCTGATGCGGGGTAAAATGAATGACCAATCCGACAGCCTCGCCGTTATAAAAGCGATTCTCCACTTTCTTATTGCCGGTCATAGTCGTGAGACCGTCCTGAAGCCACGTGTAGGCACCGAATGTGTTCTTGGTGAGGTTGAAGTTCCGCATGACGCCGAGGGCCTCGGTGTGAGAACCGTACGGGCTGTGAAACCAGCCATGATTTCCAGCGTTCTCATACGTGTAGGCGAAGGTGATTTCGTTGCCCACCCAACTCTTGCTCAAAGCATCGAAAGAGTGGCCGACGCCGATGTTCAGGTTCGCACGGGGTTGAGCCCCGGACGGTCGAAATCGGAACCGGGCATGACGAAGAGGTCTGTGGAGGTTGAAGTTGAAACAGGAGGTTTGGGGGCTTGGGCGAACATGGCCAAGGACGACCCCAACAGAAAAATCAAAGCACTGGCAGTAAATTTCATGGTGTCCTCAAATGGAAAAGGTAGCGATGTTCTGCTACCTTTCATACTACACCAATTGTGTCGAGTTGTTAAATGCCGGGTGTTTTGATGTTGGTTTCTGCGATTTCTTCAGCGACGGTTTTGCCCCATGAGATTTTCAATTCGCGAAGGAAGTCTCGATCTGCCATTGTGATGGTGTGTTTGCTGACGCATGATTTGCATTGACATTTGAAATCGAGTTCGTGTGGTGTGTAAGAGGGCTTGCGAGTGCGGCTGAATCTACGTATCATATCGTCTCCCCTTTCTACGGGAAAGGCAATTCGCTTGTTGAGTGGGAAGATGCCCGATTCGACTAGTTGCTTGTGTTCGGTTTTCAAAACATCGAGACGAGCCACAGCTTCTTCTCGACTTATCCGGTCGTCGGAGAAGTCCTTGTATAACTGGGAGATTTTCCGCATGTACTCGGCGAACAGTTTTTGAGGTTGCTCCATACTTGTAAATACCCCTTATCAATGGAACAGGTATCGAAGTTTTATGCCTCTTCCACTGTCCGGTCCACGTTGATGGAGGCTACACTAGTCTCAGATACAGCAAGAGTAAGGTAAGACGTGAAGTTAGCTCCCAAATAGTCCATCGCACACTCTGTCCAAGAACCTGAAGTTGGGATAATTCGTGCTTCTTCCACAAAACGTTCAAGTTCGTACACCCGTAAATTGCATTTTGCACATAGTAACCCTCGAACACATTTGCCACACGACGAATCAATGGGACAGCAACGGTGGTCGTGGTCAATTGCTAATGGACCTTTGTTGACTGATGAGTATTGAGTAGCAGGGCATAGAGCACAACATCCTCCTTGTGCGTTCAATTGAGTCGTGTACCAATCAAGAGTGATGTTATACCTTTGGCACTTCCTAGTTAGAGAACGGGTTTGTTCGGCAAGTTTACAGCACCCATGACTCTTGGTAGTAAAAGCACTTTTAGGTTCAAATCGACGATGGGGCCCGCACCAACGGTTACCGGCTTTTCTCTCTGCGGCGACTTGCTCATCAGTAAACCCGTATTTTCGTAGTTTATCCGCACGCAATGTCGCCAATTGATTCCTATGCTTTTGGGCTTCGCTAGTGACAACAAATCCAAACCGCCCGCATTTCCATCCCTGCTCTTTGAAAGCCTCAACTTCAGTTGATGGAATGCGACGACTGATTTTCCC
>Ga0181520_10004046_pt1 | contig 25025 bp, 18 predicted proteins | sample PEATcosm2014_Bin_29_FD_132451 | JGI IMG/M metagenome (GOLD analysis project Ga0181520, IMG submission 132451) | Peatland microbial communities from MTU Mesocosm Facility, Houghton, MI, USA - PEATcosm2014_Bin02_30_metaG | ecosystem: Environmental > Terrestrial > Soil > Wetlands > Peat | place...
CGAGCTGGTGGTGGGAGTGGCCCCATTGGTGGTGTAGTAGATCGTCGCCGAAGGCGTCGTCGTGCTGATGGTCACCGTCTGCGCCGAGGTGTAAGTCCCGGGCGCTGGGCTGAAGCTGGGCGCCGCGGTTGCCGGCGTGATGGTATAGGCCGCCGAGGCTGCCGTGCTGGGCGAGTTGCCGGCAGCGACTGCAATGGCCTCGACCGTCTCGGTCGCTGCGACTGTAATCGGCCCCGAGTAAACAGCCGAGCTGGTCGTAGGAGTCGAGCCGTTGGTGGTGTAGTAGATCGTCGCCGATGGCGTCGTCGTACTGATGGTTACCGTCTGCGCTGAAGTATAGGTCCCGCCCGCGAGGCTAAAAGCTGGCGTGGCAGCTGACGCAGTAGTAGCACCTGGTTGATCTTCCGCGCCAATTGTCAGAGGGTAAATTCTCGGAGTCAGGGAACTTGTTGCTTCGTTGAAATTCCAGCGAATGGGCATCGTCGCCAGGACGCCGCTCAGCGCCGTACCGGCCCCAATTGCCGCCGAACCGCTCGGCGGGATGAAAGTGGTCGAGTCGAATGGCTGCGTCGGCGTCAGCAAGAAGTTTGCATTGCTCAGGCCATACAGATGCGTATTCAAAGGGTTCGTCAACGGCCAAGGACACCCTGATCCATAGCATCCACCCTGGCCCCAGCCAACTTGTCCTCCCGGGCCGGTGTAGACCCCCCCAGTAATTGGGGGCGTAATGGCAATCGAGCCCGTCTGGTAGAGGTTCGTCGTGCTCGCAAGGAGTTCAGTGTCCGAGCGGTTCATCGCCAAAACCGAGTAATAGCCGGAAGTTGGCGCCTCGGTCGCCCAGAAAATATTGTTTCGCGCGTCGATGAGTTGGTTCAGAATCGAGGCGTTGTCGCTGTTATTTTCTGTGTCGAACACATCGCCAGCACCTTGCAGAGTGTTTGAGTAGAAGTAGAGGATTCCCTGCCTCTCGCCCAAACCGCTTGCACTGTCGCCGTTGTAATGGACCTGTCCCCCGCTGACCGTGCCAAGGATATTGCCGTAGGCAAAGTCCTTCATCATGCCTTCCTGGTAAGCTGCAATGATGTTGGGGCCGGCCGTATCGCCCAGGCAGTACATGGAATAATCGCAGCCGGTGCCGCCTGATGGCCCAGGATACAAATAGCTTTCAAGGCTCACATAAGGCGTAGCGTTCTCGTTGTCCACGAGGTCAAAGTCCCGCAGCGGGCCGGAGCAACTGCCTTGCCCTTGCAGGTAGTTGTAACGGAAGATACCTTCCACTCCGCGCCATTTCACGTTTGAGCCTGAGGCCGTGCAGAGGTAATTGTCCACACGGTTTCCCTCGAAGAGCCCATAAAACGTCTCGAAGTAGACTTGGTGATCCCCGCCATTTCCAGCGACGCCGCTCTTGGTAATGTGGTTTCCGGTAGCGGTCACGTTCTGCGTGATATTCACCCACCCGCTGCTCGCGTTCTCGGCAGTAAAAAACCCATTCGCGCAGGAGTCCATCTCGTTCCCACTCACGTCGACGTAGGCGCCACTGCGCAAGTTGACGCAGGATGCTCCACCATTCCAGCCGACCGGACTTCCTCCACCGGGAGGAGTGTAGTTGTAAAGCGGGTTTCCGTTGCGGATGTGAAGCCCGGTGATCGAGACGTAATTCGGTCCCGCCGAACCTGCCTGCCAATAACCGTAAGGGGTGGACCCATAGCCACCCCAGGTACTGACGACTCCAAATCCAGCAGCGGCCCCAGTTGAGGTCACAGACTGTCCGGTCGCGTTGTTGCCATCCAGAATCGGCAGGTTGCCTGTTCCTGAATCATCAACGCCGCAAACAACGATCGGCTGCGTCGCCGTTCCCTTTACACCGATCTGGATGTAGTTGTAGTAGACGGTCGGATTCGAGCCCCCGGTGTTGTGGATGCGCATGATCGTCCCCGCCGTCCACGTGTTTGAGGCTGGAACTGCAATGGGAGAAGCGTAGGTGTAGCCGGTACCTACTTCAAAGTCCGCACCAGCCAGGGCCGGGTCAGGATAGCACTCGTGGGGCCTCGTCTCGCTTTGCGTTGAAACGTAGCTGGGCAGCGGGTTCGGGCTGACATAGATGATGGCAGAGCCCACCAGGGCACCGTTCGCGTGCGAGGTGTAGTTGATGGTGTATCGCCCGGTGACCGTCGCGGAGAATACCGTGTCCCGGTTGCCTGTATCCACCAGGGTGCCATTCCCACCAGTGGGCTGGCTGCCAATGCTCCATGTTCCCGTCTCGTCCGTATAGCCGATGACCCACGACTGCAGGGTCATGGGCTGCCCCTGGTACGCCTGTTGATAGGCTGGAGCCACAATCACGGGATTGGTCCCGTTCGCCAGAAGGCCGGCACTCAGCGGGACGCTGCAAACGTTGAACAGGAATGTCGCTGTCTTAGTAACGTCATCCATGGACTGCGCCTGCACCGTGACAGTCGCTGTGGACGTGACCGAATAGTTGCCCAAGGATCCAGAAACTGTACAGTTACCTGCTGTAGAACCTATATTCACCTGAACTGCAGGTAAGCCTCCGCTTACCGCCGATACATTGCTCGCAGACGGCGTAGTGAAGCTGGCATACGCGCCTCCGGTCGTCGAAAGCACGCTCCAGTAGACAGTATTCTGCGTGCCCCCCGTGATATTGACGTATATCTGCCTGGTTGAACCAGCCAAAACCGCAAAATTATAGGCAGGAGCACTGGCAGTAATGGCTACCTGAGCCCACGAACACCCAGCCGACACAATAAAAATGCAGAAGCAAGCTGTGATTCCAAGATACCCCCCGATGCCCCTTACAACTTTCCCCAAAAAATTAACAGTTTTCAAGACACACCCCGCTCCCGTGGCAAGGCCGCTTGTTCGGCGCAATGATCTCGAACGATGCCCAAAATATGCACTTCGCTACGGCCTTCGAGTTACACCCTATCGCTGAACCAAGATGGTTACAGTTCCACAAAGGCCTCTGCGAACTGACACTTTCTTGATCAGCACTCACACTTTCTGGTTATCGACATGGGGTCTGCTGGATGTGAGTCAAGGGATACAAGTCGAGTGCGCCAGAATTGCATTGCTCTCGCACCCGCGGGCCTCGGGACACGGTCCGGCGAGGCCCGCAATTCATAGATGAAATGCGGCAACAGCTGCCTGGGCAAGCTCTTCCAAGCGCGACGTCCTCACCGCGAATTGGGTGCCGCAGGAGCAACAAAGTCGGTGAGGTACTTTGGTGCAGGCACTCTCGACTCGCGCGACGATTCCGACTGACTTTCGTCTTGGGCCAACGGCGGGCCGAGGCGGTAGATCTGAAATAACCGAACAGATTGAGACGAGAAAGCCGGGCCTTCTTACGCGAAACGGGAGCGTCGTCACTGCTGCCAGCCGAGGGCGAGGGCCTCTCGCCGCGTGGCAACCCCCGCGCGGAGTCGCGAATGCTCAACTGCCTCAATGACTGGGACTGTTTTTTGGCTGACCGCCTCTCGCGGCTATGGGAAAAGTGCTTCGATCCGAGGCGGACGAGGCACCAGCCTGCGAGCCCGTCATCATCTGGTAAGCGAGGCACTCCCCTCGAATTCAACCCTCAGAGTCGACGATGGGGTTCTCTGCCGATCGAAAGCACCTACGCTGGGAACGCACAGCTACTTGCAGTCCACGCGACGGAATGCAAAGCCGCACACTCTCTCGCGATTCGAATTCCAACCCGGCGTTCAATTTTCTGCATCGGGAAGTGGGCGTTTCGGCATTCCTATCGTGAATAGGTCAAGGAAAAACCGGCCCAACCGAAAGCGATTTATTCACTCGCCACAAAGTGGCGCTCTCCGAAGTGGCTATCGGAGTCGCAATCTGCAGGACAAACGGCCGCATGGACGCTGACAGACTGTCAGTCCAGATATAGTCGTACGTGGATAAACACTCTGTCCACTCAGGCCCTTCACAGGGTTGGCTCCGAAATACCAACGGCTGCGAACCCGGTATGGCGAATAGATTTGAAATCTCTGCTCCGTGCGAGACCGTCCAGAACTGAATGACATGGATCAGGCCCCGATCAAGCTTGCTTTGCAGGCCGCTTCCGGATCCGGAGCTCAACGCGTAGACACGCGCCCCCTGCGGTAAGGTATTACCCATCTCCAGTACCTGTTCGCTGCGGTGACTAATGGCCAGCCAATTGGCCGTGATGCTCTCCGTGTGAACTAACATCGCGGACAATGCCACGCCAAGGGCAAGTTTTTGCCATCGGCCCCAGCGTGGTTCTATCGAAAGCATGAGCAGTAGGTAGGCAGGAATCACATAACGCTCGTCAGCGCCCGAAGCAGTATTTGTCAACAATGCTTTGGGGGTAACTAAGACGAGGGCGAAAAGCACTGCACTGACCAGAGCCGTATTGCGGATGCTGCTCCCTCTTAGCACCACCCATCCGCATACAGCCAGTACAACGATCATCCCCGCATACATGGCCCAACTGTAGGAACTCACGGGCGCCAGCAAAGTGATCAGTTTTTCACTCGGAGACCCCCAGTCAATTGTTCCGACCTGCCCACTATGCTTCTTGACGAAGCCGCCGAGAAACAACAACGGACACCCCAGCCAGACGGTCTTAATGATCAGGTCGCGCCCCTTGCGATCGCGTGCGAAATCGAGCAAAGCAATCGTTACGCATGCGACACCGAGGAACACCAGGGAAGACAGGTGCGCCAGATAGGCGGCGAAACTCAGGAAACAACAGACAACGAACCGAAACGGAGTCATTGCGTTTCGGATCCTCAACCAGAATGCAAGCACGCACAGAAACACGCCGATGCCGAAGACGTAATTGACGAAGCCATAGAGCAAAGATGAGTTGTAAAACGTGAACGCGCAGATCAAGGCTAGCCAATTTGGCCTGCCGATGATGGCTCGCCCAGCTTCGCCGCAGCCCACTACGTAAAGTACTGCCGCAAGCGAAAGAAATATTTTTCCGCAGACAATCAGCGGAAGAAACCGCAGCATGGGGGTAACAATCAAATCGATCGCAAGGTTCGGTAACGGTTGGCGATCGAGAATATAGAGCTGTTGCCAGAGAGGGTTGTCATGATAATGGGCAACTATGTAACACCTGGCCAGGTGATTCGGATAGTCGACCATGCCCGGATAGGTCACCAGCCACAGCGGCACCAGGATGACAGCGAGCACCATAAACAGCGACGCATAATAAATCTTCAACTCTTGTGCTTTGGCCGCGCCGAACAGTCCGTCCTCAAGCTGCATTCTTGACCTCGCCCTGGAATTGCATCCGAGCCACCCGTTGTCTGGCTGCCAACCGCGCGGCAGGGCCCGCCAACCAAGGCCCTCCCATTATCATTCCTGTCCCGCAGTCCTTGTAATGGCTCTGCCTCGCTACGGCGCAGCAATGCTGATTCCGCAGTAGCGTTCGATTTCCTCGTAACTGGGGCGAAGAGGTTCGCCTTCGCTTGAATCGTAGTATTGCGGATTCGGACGCCATCGCAGAGTAGCAATGTCCTCGGTCCATTCACCACCGGTGTCCAGCGCATGTTGCTTCAGTGCCTGATTCAGGGCCCGTGAGCTAGCAACACAATCAACTCCGTTCTCCATGACCCACTTTCGCGGCTCGTATTGCGAGGAGGACTCCACGAATTCCTTCAACTGCGCAGCCAGGTTATTGTGCTTCAGCAACCGCCCGGTGTGTTCGTTGATGAACACCCGGGAACCGACCTCCGCGTCCTCATAGACTCCGACCGGAGTATTGGCAAACATGGACTCAACCACCGCCACGCACGAGCCTTCCCGGCGGGAGAGGATAAGGCTGGTCTTGGCATGCACAAAGGTGTCGTGCAGCTCTTCATCGGAGACATTTTCGCGAATCTCGAACCGGTCACGCACGCCGAACGCCGCGGCTTCGTCCTGGATCGTCTCCTTGGTGCGTCCACGCTCTCGCTGACCCACGAGTACTACGCGGTAGTCGCGCGGAAGGTCACGCATGGCGGCGAAAAGCGCGTGATGGCGTTTGTATTTGGCGAAATTCGCCAACATGAAAATGTCGATATTCTTTTCCGCACAAGGAATCGGGGAGAATTCGCGCGGGTCGACCCAACTGGACGCATACAGCGGGACCATCTTGTAGCTGTCATTGAACCGCGGAAAGAACTCAAGGTCACGCACATTGCTGATGAGGCAGAATATCGGGCCGGGATAGAGGCGCGGAAACAGATATGCAGGAATCGAATGCGGCGGCGACCACTGGGGGGAGAGCACCAAAGTGTAACGTTCTGCGAATTTCCGCAGGTCGCCCGCCTTGGCCATGCGTGCCATTTGATTGTCGAAGGATACGAAAATCACGCCCTTCTCGCGCTCACTCACATAGCGCTTCAAGACGATTGTCTTGTTGATGTGATCGAGGCCAAAATCGGGCAAAAAGTCGCCCCAGGGTATCTGTTCTGGATTGATCGCCGGAAGTTGACGGGCAATCGCCGCCTCCGCCTTCAGCATGGTCGATTCAGTTGCGGAAAGTCGAGCCGCCTGGCACAACCCGTGAATGATGCGGGTCGCGTCTGCTGAGTTCGCAGCCTGCGTTCCGGGTGCTTTGGCGAGCATATAAGACGCAAGCAGGTTGCGGACTCCGGGGTTATGCCGGAGCACGTCCTCGGCTTGAATCCTTATTCTCTTCAGCATTGCGGGCACCTTGTAATTGCGGCTAGACAGAAGTTGCAGCTAAGGATGGACCTTTCAGTGTGAGGCGGGTGAGATCGAGCACCGGTAAACCGCTCGCCGCCAACTGGGCCAGGGCCCCCGCGCTCGGCTTCTGTGCGATCACGAGCGTGTCAGAACTTGCGATTAATTCGTCGAGGGTCCGCATCAGCAGCTTGCCGATGTGAGGCAATGCTGAAACGACGAAGCTGAGATTGCTTCCGTAGATCTCCTCAAGTTGAATGTGCGGGTCAAATATTCTCACCGCCCTGCCCTTCCCAATCAAATGCTCGATGATCGCGATCACCGGGCTTTCGCGCAAGTCGTCTGTCCCTTCCTTGAAGGCCAGGCCGAAGATGCCAATCCGCTTACCCGGCAGTGCAAGCACATCCCGAATGCTCCGTCTGAGATGCTCGTCGTTAGACGGCAGCACGGATTCGAGCATCGGCAACTTAAGGTCAAGGCGCGAGGCGCGAAATGTCAGTGCTCGCAGGTCCTTGGGCAAGCACGATCCGCCAAACGCGAAGCCGGGCTTCAGATAGGCCGGCGATATATTCAACTTTGTGTCCCGGCACATGGTCGCCATTACCTGATCGGGGTTCACCCCCAGGCTCGTGGCGAGCGAACCAATCTCGTTCGCAAACCCGATCTTCACCGCATGGAATGCGTTGCAAGCGTACTTAATCATCTCCGCAGTCCGCAGCGAAACGATGGATACCTCCCCAGGAAGACCGGTATACAACTCAGCCACCGTCTTGGCAGCCTCATCGGAGCTTCCCCCTACAACTATCAGGGAAGGCTCCATGAAGTCCTTCACGGCAGTGCCTTCCCTCAGAAACTCCGGGTTGGAAACGATATCGACATTCCCTCTATGTCCAAGGAATCTCTCTAGTAGGCTTTCACAGGTCCCGGGAAACACCGTGCTACGCACTACGATGATCAGGCGCTTGGTTCTGGGACGGAGAAGTCCAGCAATGTCATCACATACCCGGTGCAAATGGCTGAGATCGATGTTGCCGTTCGCCTGCGAGGGCGTACCAACGCACAACATGACGACATCCGCAGCATGCAGTGCCTTTTCATCGAGTACGCCGGCTCGTAGTCGTCCCTCGGCGACATTTCTCTGGATCAGGCCGGGCAACCCGGTCTCGTAAAACGGGGATTGCGCTTGCCGGATCGCTTCGACCTTGTGCGCATCGCGGTCAACCCCGAGGACGCTGTGCCCAATTTCAGCAAGGCAGGCGGAACTGACGCAGCCAACGTAGCCCAGTCCCATCACGATCACATTTCGTTTGCAGACGCCGTTGTCCAACCTAACCTCACAGGATAAGTCGTTATTAATTATAGAATTGAGACTAGCCACCGATTGTCAATGCGTCAATCACACGGGCGAGGGATGTCAGTGTCGCGATGAAAATTCTCTGGATCTGCCCTTTTTTCCTCCATCCCACCGACCGCGGCGCTCAGATTCGCACCCTCGGCACCCTCAAGGAACTGCACAAGCGCCACCAGATCCATTTCGCCGCGCTCAATGACCCGCGAAATGTCGAGGGCCCCCAGCGCAGCGCGGAATACTCCAGCCGTCATATCGCTGTGGAGCACGCGGCTCCGGACCGTGGATCGGTCAGAATAATTCCGCAGCTCGCGGCCAGCATCGTCAGCAGCATGCCCCTGGCCGTCTCCCGGTATTCGTCACGAAAACTTAGACAGAAAGTCGACGAGTTGATCGCCACCGAGCAATACGACTCCATCGTCTGCGATTTTCTGGCAGCGGCGCCCAATCTATCGGATACCAGCCGGTGCGTGCTCTTTCAACACAACGTAGAGACGACCATCTGGCAGCGGCACGTCGAGCAGACACACTCGCTCCTCAAGAAGCCATTTTTCCTCATGCAGTCCAAAAAGATGGAGGCTTACGAAAGGTCGATCTGCCGGGCCGCAAAACATGTGATCGCGGTTTCGGAGATTGACGCGTCCAGGATGAAACGCATGTTTGGCATTGAAACCGTCACCAGCGTTCCGACCGGCGTCGATGTGGAGTATTTCAGGCCACCCAACGATGCTCCTCCCGTATCGGATATTGTCTTCAGCGGATCGATGGACTGGCTGCCCAACGTGGATGCAGTCACCTATTTCCTCTCAGAAGTGCTTCCTCTGATTCGCGCGGAACTGCCGGACACAACCTTCACCATTGCAGGGCGCTCGCCCGACGCCGCGGTACTTAAGGCAGTGCAGGGACTCTCCGGAGTCAGCGTTACCGGCAAAGTCGATGACATGCGACCCTATCTTTGGGGGGCGAAGATTTCTGTCGTGCCGATCCGCATCGGCGGCGGAACCCGATTGAAGATCTATGAATGCATGGCGGCCGGTCTACCGGTTGTCTCGACCACAGTGGGAGCGGAGGGGTTGCGCTACCAGGACGGAAGTGACATCGTATTGGCCGATGATTCTAAAAGCTTTGCCGCCGCCTGTGTTCGCCTGCTCTCAAACCAGGCAGCCCGCATGGCCATTGCGAATCAAGCGATCGAGCGCGTGCAGAATGAATTCTCGTGGGCAGCGGTCAGCCGGGAATTCGAAGCGATTCTCGACAACAACAGGCTTCTGTACAGCTGAACCGTGACATAGGTCAACCGATGAAGATCGCCGTCGTCACCCGGTATTTTCCCAGTTCGGCAGAACCCTGGCAGGGCCGCTCAGCGTATCAGACGCTGCGCATGCTTGCCCGGGAGGCAGACGTCCAGGTTTTCTATCCCAACGCGGCATATCCTTCTTTCCTCAGGCCACGGACCCGGATTTACAAGCATCTGGATCCCTCGTACAGACCGGCGGATGTCAAAGTAAACTACTTCGACTATCCCGCCCTGCCCCTGATCTCAAGGCCACTTAACGGATGGATGGCCGCCCGCGCCGTTCTGCCTGATGTTCGCAGTTTTGCGCCGGATCTGATCTTCAGCATCTTCCTTTACCCGGACTGCTATGCCGCCCTCAAAGTCGGAAAAGCTCTGGGCGTTCCGGTTGTCGCCATGAGCATCGGCTCCGACATCAACAGGATCGGCGATCGCATTTCGTCCATGCAGACGCGAACGGTACTGCGCGGGGTCGATTATCTGGTTGCCGTCAGCGATGACCTTTGCAAGAAGGCTGTCGCCATGGGTGCTCCGTCCCAGAAGACCCGCGCGGTCATTAACGGTTGCGACCTCTCTGTCTTCCGCGTCAGCGACCGCCTGCAGGCAAGGCTGCAACTGCACATCGATCCAGCCGAAGAAGCCGTCGTTTATATTGGGCGGATGGACGTCAAGAAGGGTCTGCGGGAACTAGTCGAGGCGGCGATTGCGCTCCACCCGCAGCGGCCCAATTTGCACGCGTATCTGGTTGGCGAAGGGCCGGACGCGTCCCTCATCGAAGGCCTGGTCCAAGCCGGTAACGCGGGCAGCTACATCCATGTGCTGCCCGCGTGCAGTTTTGACGAGGTAGCGGTTTGGATGGCCGCCGCGGATCTGGTCACCCTGCCAAGTTACATGGAAGGCTGCCCCAATGTTGTTCTGGAGGCGCTCGCCTGCGGTCGTCCTGTGGTCGCAACGCGGGTTGGCGGTATTCCCGAAATTATGAGCAACGAGTGCGGGCAACTCGTTCCCCCACGAGACGCGAAGGCGCTGGCGGGCGCATTGGTCTCGGTCCTCGAACAAAAATGGGATGCGGCGGCGATCTCCGCGCACTGGAGTCGAAGCTGGACCACCGTGGCAACCGAGCTGCGCAACCTCTTTGAATCCCTCGTAGCAGACCGTAAGGCGGCCGTGCATGGATAACCAGCTGCTTCCCCGTCGCCAGGGCACTGTCGCATGACCCCCCCGGGCCGTATAACTCAATTCTTTGGCCGCCTCCTCGCCGCGATTGGACTGGTTGTCGTGCTGGCAACGGTAACCCCGATCGATTCATGGTGGGTACGCGCCTATTCCGGCCCCATGAACCAGCCGAAGGGCGATGTCCTGATCCTCCTCAGCGCCGCGGCCGACGACCACGGACTTATCTCTTTTTCGTCGTATTGGCGCGCCCGCTACGCGCTCGATGCCTGGCGCTCCGGCGGCTTCCAGAAGATCGTCATCAGTGGCGGAGGCGGGGATGGCATCTTCGAATTCCTCGTCGCCGAGGGCGTTCCGCGCAGTGCTGTCGTCGCCGAGTGGCAATCCCGAAGCACCCGCGAAAACGGAATCGAAACAGCTCGCCTGCTGCAAAACCTGCCCGGCAGAAAGGTCCTGGTTACCAGCGACTTCCACATGTACCGGGCAATCCGCGTGTTTCGCAAACTTGGCGTCGAAGTCGAGCCCTTGCCGGTGCCCGATGTATGGAAGGCCGCCGAACACTGGAACGCGCGCTTTCCCGCCTTCGAAGTCCTGGTGGTTGAGTCCGCCAAGATTGTCGACTACAAGCTCCACGGCTGGATTTAACCTTCGAATTTTTTCCGCAAAATCAATATTCCGATCCCGCGGCGACCTGTGTCGGAGGATCATTCTCCGCCAGAAATCAGGCTGGCGCCGGACCGCAGTCGGGCATCCGCTCAGGCAGTGCTTCCGGTCTGATTTCAGGCTCTTGCGCCCGGCGACCCGGCGGCGTCCGCCCAACCCGGTACCTTCAATCGCGACTCCCGGCCGAAGTATGATGGAGACACCATGAAGATCGTCACCACACTTCTCTTTCCCTCCTTAGTTCTTGCCCAAATTGCCGTCGCCCAAAAAGCGGCCCCAGCCAGATCCCACCCGGCGCCCCATGCCGCCGCATCCGCTTCTGCCTGCATCAAGCTGCCCACGCTCTCCCCGAAAATCCCGGCGCTGCCTGCGGGGACGCCGTGCGCCAAGGCAATTTATTCCCTCACTACCCTTCCGCCGGTAAAAATCGGCGACGCACCTCCGGCCCTTGCAGCCAGTGTGCGCGAGTATCTTGGCATCGATTCGACCACCTTCTCCCTCGGGTATATCGATACCAAAGTCGGCACCGGCGAGCTCGCGGCGCCGCACAAGTGGTACAGCGTCCTCTACACCGGCTATCTTCAGGATGGCACTGTATTCGACTCGTCCGCCAAACACCCCGAGCAGGGACCTTTTGTCCTCCAGCAAGGCGCCCACAAGGTCATCCCGGGTTGGGATACAGGCTTTTACGGGATGCGCGTCGGCGGCAAACGCCGTCTCTTCATCCCCCATCAGCTCGCCTATGGCATGCGAGGGAACGGTGCTGTGCCGCCTAACGCAGACTTGGTCTTCGATATCGAACTGGTGAAACAGACCGACCAGGACCCGACCCCGGCTCCGAAGGCCACGCTACCGCCGCCTGCAGCCGCCGCACCCGCGACGCCGTCCGCGGCTGCTCCAGCTGCGACTCCCCGAAAGCCGCAATGACGAATCGACGGCCTGCCTGCAACATCTAAACCCTACAGTCTCCCCAGGCGAGATTCCACGAATGCTTGATAAGATCCGACCGCTCGCGCCTTACCTGAAACGCTATTGGAAGAACCTCGCCTGGGGAGGCGTAGCGGTCATTCTTTACAATGTTTTCCGCGTCCTGATTCCTCCCATCGTCGGTCATGCGCTGGACGATATGCAGCATGGCGTCACCGCCGCCAAGATCATCCACCACGGCATGCGCCTGGTGCTGGTAGCTGCGTGTGCAGCAGTCTTTCTCTACATCACGCGCCAGGTGCTGATTGGCGCTTCCCGTGAGATTGAGTTCGACCTGCGCAACGACATGTTCGCCAACCTCGAACGCCAGTCCGCCGGCTATTATCACACCCACCGCACGGGTGACATTATGGCCCGGACAACCAACGACCTGAATGCCGTGCGTCAATTGCTGGGCCCGGCAATCATGTACAGCGCGAACTGCCTCTTCTTCACCATCTTTGCCTTGCCGTTCATGATCCACCTGAGCCCCAGGCTCACGCTTTGCGCGGTCGGCCCGCTGCCCCTGGCTTCGGTGCTGGTCCAGTCCTTCGGGCAGCGCATTCACCGCCGATTCGAACGCATACAGGCCATGTTTTCGGACATTTCGGCCAAGGCCCAGGAAAACTTCTCCGGCGCCCGCCTGATCCGTGCCTTCGCCCAGGAAGACGCGGAAATTGCCTCTTTTGAACGAGCCAACCAGGAGTACATCGGGCGGTCCCTGCACCTGGTTCGCCTGATGGCAATGCTCTGGCCGTCGCTGGAACTCGTGCTCGGCCTCGGCCTCATGATTACCCTGCTCGTGGGCGGCCACGAGGTGGTGCAACATCGCATCACAGTCGGCGACTTCGGTGCCTTCAACGTCTACATGGTCCAGCTCATCTGGCCAATGATCGCGATCGGCTGGGTCGTCAACCTGTTTCAGCGCGGCACCGCTTCGGTCCTTCGCATCGACGAACTCTTGAAGCAACAGCCCTCAATCACCGACGATCCCGTTCATCCCGCCGCTCCCGCTTCGTTGTCCCGCGGTGTGCCACAGGAGGCTGTTTCCGGTTCGGCACCGCAAATCGACGGATCCATCCAATTCCGGAACTTGACCTTCGCGTATCCCACGGGCGGGCCCACGGTTCTTCACAACATCAATCTCGAGATTCCCGCCGGCTCTTCGCTTGCCATCGTTGGCCCCACTGGTTCTGGCAAGTCCACCCTGGTCGGCCTGATCCCGAGACTGCACGATGCGCCTCCCGGCTCCATCCTGATCGACGATCGTCCGGTTCGCGACCTTCCCCTCGCTACCCTCCGCGCCAGCATCGGCTTCGTCCCACAGGAAACTTTTTTGTTCTCCGACACCATCGCACAGAACATTGCCTTCGGACGGCCCGACGCCACCCAGCCCGAAATCCTCGAAGCCGCAACCACCGCGCACATCGCCGCCGAAATCCTCGAATTCCCTCTCGGCTTCGAAACTCGCGTCGGCGAACGCGGCATCACCCTCTCTGGCGGCCAAAAGCAGCGCACAGCAATCGCCCGCGCCGTCATCCGCAACCCGCCAATCCTCATCCTCGACGATGCGCTCGCCTCGGTCGACACCTACACAGAAGAACGCATTCTCTCCGGACTGCGCGAGGTGATGCGCGGGCGCACCACCATCTTCATCTCCCACCGCATCTCCACGGCACGTTACGCCGATCGAATTGCTGTCCTCGTTGCCGGCCGCATTGCCGAGTTGGGCACCCACCAGGAACTCATCGCACGCAACGGGTACTACACCGCGCTGGCCGAAAAGCAGCAACTCGAAGAAGAACTCGCAGTCGCCAACTGAGCCGAGCGACAGCAGTACCATTCTGCATCCCATATTGAAGCGATGGTTGCGCCCATGCCTAAATCGCGGACTGCAATGTTCATCCTTTTGGGATGTACGGCCCTCTGCGTCGTAACCTGCGCGCAAACGCAAACCGCGCCGGCTGCCAGCCCGATCAAGAGTTCGTCGACCCCGCCAGGCGCAGCTCCGTCCCATCTGGAAAATGGCCGCCATCAAGCCGAACCGTCCCTCGACAAGCCGCTCCCCGACATCATCGCGATGATGCACGACGTGGAAACCAACCAGCGCAAGGCCGAGGCTATCGAGAAGGACTACCTCTACCACTCGGTGGTGACCGAGCAGCATGTCGACGGACATGGTCAGGTGAAAAAGACCGACGTCACCGAGTACGACCACTACTGGGTCAATGGGGTTCCGGTGGCGCGGATGGTGAGGAAGGATGGCCGACCTCTGAGCGCGGAGGAGATCACTAAGGAGGACGAACGCATCGACAAGCAGGCCGCCAAAGCGCATGAGCGGCGGGAAAAAGGAGATGCCGAGGGAAAGGAGACGGACCCACGCGGTGACCTGGAGATTACCGTGTCCCGTCTGCTGGAGTTAGGCTCCTTTACCAACCCGCGCCGGGTTCAGCTTAACGGCCGCGACACGATCGCGGTCGATTACGCCGGCAACCCAAATGCAAAGACACGCAACCGCGCGGAAGAGGTCATTCGCGACATGGTGGGGACCGCGTGGGTCGACGAGCAGGATCGTGTCCTTGCCCGGGTCGACGGCCATTTCGTAAACGCGTTCAAGGTTGGCGGCGGGCTGCTTGTGAATATCCAGAAAGACACACGCTTCAGCATGGAGCAGACCAGAGTCAACAACGAGGTCTGGCTACCCGCAAGCGTGAACGCTCAGGGAGCCGCAAGGTTCCTGCTGTTCTTCAACTTCAATGGGAGTCTGCATGCCGTCGAATCGGACTATCGCAAGTTTCGAACTTCGTCGACAATTCTCCCCGGAGTGACACAGGTTGGCACGCCGCCCGGACCGGACGACCCCGCGCGCGATCAGAAACCACGCTGACCCAGCCTGCGGTTAAACGGCGAAGAGGGACAGCCACAGCCGTCCCTCCCGCAAATCTTGGTTGAAGCTAAGTGCCCCGGTCAAAACAAGAATTAGAGAGGCTGGACGTCAGACGCCTGCCAACCCTTCGGTCCCTTGACCACGTTGAACTGCACCGCCTGACCCTCTTGGAGGCTCTTGAAACCGTTCGAATTGATCGCCGAGTAATGCACAAAGACATCCTCGCCGTTCTGACGGCTGATGAAGCCAAACCCCTTGGCATCGTTAAACCACTTCACTGTTCCCTGTTCCATTTTGTTAATTTCCTTAGTACTGATGAATTTGCCGCAAGATCCAAATCGGGGGTCGACAACTAGCAATTGTCGCAGAAACCAATCTGTTTCAAACGATGTGTGAAGGTTAGCACAGTTGGCAAGTTTTTGTGTACAAAAATCGTAAACAGTCAAGTATGCACTATAGATGGTGCAGTGTGGCGCGTCTGCGCCAGCCGGCCAATACTTCCAACAAGATCCGGTTCAGCCCCCGGCCGGGTGCAGATGGGCGAGAACAATCTGTTCCGCCCGCGCCAGCACCTCTTCGAGAGTCATAGCAGTCGAGTCGAGGATAATCGCGTCGCTGGCTGGACGGAGCGGCGATTCCGCGCGATTCCGGTCACGCAGATCGCGCTCCCGCATCTCGTCGAGAATTGCCTGCCGCGTAACTCGCTGCTGTTCCTCGTTTTCCGATGCCGGCTCCTGGCGTGACTGAGTTTGGCGTGCAGTGGTCACTTCCGTAGGAGCAGCCTGGCGAAACCTCCGGTTCCCCCGAACTTCAGGAGCGGCATCGAGAAAGATTTTGACCTCCGCGTCCGGAAACACTGCCGTGCCAATGTCGCGCCCCTCCATCACGACCCCTCCCCCGGCTCCCAGCGTGCGCTGTTGCGCAACCATCCACGCGCGCAGCTTCGGATGGACGGAAACTCTTGAGGCTGCAGCGGTTACATCGGTATCGCGAACGCGCCGCGAAACGTCCAATCCGTCCAGCAGCACCCGGTTGCCCTCAAGTTGAGGCTCCAGCACAATGCGGGTTGTCTCGGCAAGCGCCAGCAATGGCTCTTCTTCGTCGAACGCATAGTCGCCCTCGATCGCCTTCAAAGCAAGAGCGCGGTACATTGCTCCGGTCTCCAGATTGAGGAAACCAAAACGCCTTGCCAGATGGGCAGCCAGCGTACTCTTCCCCGCACCCGCCGGCCCGTCAATGGCGATGACGGGACGAGTGCGGTTTCTGGGCGCAGTCTCTGCCGTGGGGTTGGGCTGGTCTTGCATTAGGCGGAATCACCTTGGCTGGGTTTGAATTTTCGTCCCGGCGGCCGCTTCCCAAAGGGCTTCTTGTTTCCGGCAAATTTGGCAAAAGTACTGGCGGGATTGCCGGAGAACGATGTTCCCGGCTTGGCCGACGATCTCTTCCCGGCAAATCCACCACCCGGCTTGCGCCCTGTCTTTCCTGCGAAGCCGCTCGCCTTTCCTGAAGGCTTGCCCGTAAACTTCCGCTTCGCAAAATCTCCGGAACGCTTCTGAGCGTCGTTGGCCGACCCCTCAGCCCGAGCTGGCCGATCCGACGAGAACGACCGCGAAGGCCGGTCACGCGGAGCGTCAAACTTGCGATACGCAGGCTTGCCGCTCTCTTTGCTTTCACTCCGCGGCTTGCCTCCCGCTTTATCGGATGGGAAAAAGCGAGCTTTCGCGGCAAACTTCGAGCCGGTCGTAGGACGCGAGGCGAACGGCTTGCCCGGTCCGCGGTCACCCGCGTCCCTGCGCTGGGGTCTGTCGCCGGTTGGCCGCTCGCCGCGTGGTTTTGCTGCATACGAGCCTGGACTTCGAGCGGAGCCGAATCCACCGCGTTCGCCGCGATCGAAACCACGTCCGGGTCGCTGATCTTTGCCCTGGTCCGGTCGCTGACTCGCGCGCTTTCCGAAATCGCCTCGAGGTGCACCTCCAGCAAAGCCTTCCCGCTTGCGGCCGAAGGTGCCCGGCTTGCTAAATGTCTTGCGCGGAAGCTGACCTTCTGCACCCTGGCCCTCTTTCGCATGAACCTCGGACGGCCTCCGCGAGGCCGGAGCCCGGCGAGCCTTCTCTTCGTTCCACGGCTTATCGAAGCCTGGAGACGCGGGTTTGGTGAATGGGCGGCGCGCCTTCCCGGACGTTGGCCCAAATCCCTCTCGCGGCTTAGATCCGGAACCGAAATCCCGCTTGGGGCCGGTGCTGGTTCGCGGTTTGATGCCGCGATCGTAGGGACGGGACTTCGCGGCGGAAAACGGCTTATCGCCGGATCTGGCCGGCTTGGCTTTGGCCAGATAACCGGTGCCGATCTTTCGCGGTTTCGCCACAAACCGGGTGATGCGCGGCTGCACTTCCCCGGCGCCTGCTTCGACCGCAATCGCATCTTCGCTGGAAACCTGCGATTCAGGAGAGGGCGTCGCAACTTGCGGTGCCAGGAATGCGGGCAGAGCGCCGGCAACGTGCAGCATGGTGCGTCCTTCGATCGCTATCGCGTTCAGCTGGCGGGCGGACAACAAAGCGTGGATCACATCACGAACTCGCGAGCGCGAAGCCAGTGGTGAAAGGAAGCTCTCGATCTCGTCCTCGGAGGCCACCACGGCCTGGCCGAGGTAGAGCGAAATCAGCGCGGAGAGCGCGGAAGGCTGCCCCGCATTCGCGCCTGCCTTGATCTGCTTAGTGAATCGCGCGCTGGTAAGCTCCCACACCGTGGACGCTCCGCCGGGCTGATAGAGAGGTAACACCCGCAAATGCGTCCAGAGCTCGGCCAGAGCTCGCAGGACAGCAGCCTCAGTGACCTCCTTCCCGACTTCGGTGGTAAGGTCATACGCCGTGAGCGGACCCCGCTCAGCCAGCGCCGCATGGATCGCCGATGCGAGGTTCGATACTTTGAACGCGCCAGACGTGACGGGAGCCTGCTTCCATGCCTTATCTCCACGCAGCGTGAAAACGTAGGAAAATACCGCGGTGGAGGCGACGAAGTCGGGGGTATCGCCGGGGGCTCCGGCGTGGACCGTCCCCACCCCAGGACCGAGCAGGTTCAGCGGAACGGCGAGGCCCTCGGCAACCAGGCGCGCTAATAGGCCGCGGGCCTCCTCAGTCTGTTCGAGCGTAGGGCTTGGGTTGGACGCGCCCAGCACTGCTTCGACCAGCGAGGGCGCGGGTGAGGCAATCTGCGGACGCGGCGCGAACAGAACCAGGCCGGCTGCATTGATCCATGCGCGCAGGTTTTCCATGGTCAGGAGCGCCTCGCCCTGCTGATGCCATTGCTTCAAGCGGGTCTCGGCAAGTTGCGCAGCCGTCGGGATCGCTGGGGTGGAGGATTCGTTGGTGTTTGGGTTGCTCAAAGTGGGTAATGCCTTCCTGCCGGACAGCGCGCTCGCTTCTGAGCGAAGGCTGCAGCAATCCATCGCGCGGCGCGGTGGAGACTTCCAGGTTCAGGGCCGAGGTTCAGGCCGGTTGCGGATGATTTATCAAAGAGCGAAGTGAGTGATGTCGGTGGATGCCAAAACGAGGTCTGGATTCCGAGCGGTTTCGCAGGGGAATTCGGTGGTCTCAGTTTCTAAATGCGCTGAAATGCGCGCTGTATCTCTTTATGAGAATACCGCAATGCGATGGGTCGGCCATGCGGACAGCTCATCGGATGCTCGGTTTTCCCCAATTCCGCGAGCAGCCAGGCTATTTTCTTGGGGTCGAGCGGCATGTTCACCTTGATGGCGGCATGGCAAGCAATCGAGGCGGCAATGCGCCGGCGGCGGGTCTCTGCGTTCTCGATTTGCTGCTCCCGCTCCGGGACAGCCAGCACCTCTTCCAGCATTCGTTCCAGTTCCCGGCCCTCCAGACCAACCGGTGCGGCCTTGATAGCGAGCGTGTTCGGACCGAATGGCTCAGCCTCAAAACCATTAAGTTCCAACTCCCGTGCGATCGCGGCAAACGACACCATCTGCGCGGGCAACAGGTCAACCAGTACGGGCATCAGCAGGCGTTGGCGTTGCACCTTCTCCACCTCGCGGTCCCGCAGGATCTTCTCAAACAGCACCCGCTCGTGCGCCACGTGCTGGTCGATAATCCAGAGCCCCTCATCGTTCGCAGCCAGGATGAACGATTCGCGCAACTGGCCAAGCGGCTTCAAGGTCGCCAGCGCGTTCAGCGTCTCGCTCGGGGTATCGCCTGCGCGTGCCGCGCCCTCGCCACCGGCCATCGGTGATCCATCAGTCTCGTGACCCACCGCGATGCCCCGATCGGAGAAAGCCAGGCGACCGGGAGACTCGGGCGCGATCGGCGCTCGCAGGGTGAAATCCGCGAAATCGGCAGCCGCAGGATCGGGTTCCGAGCCGGCATCTGCCTGAGGCGAGAAAACCGTATCGCCCGGCGGTCCGGGCATCGGGCTCACATCGATCAGCAGGGACGCGCTGGCGTTTGCGGCGGAATTCAGAGCTGTCGCAAAGCTCGCAGCCGGGCGGGCCGTCATCAGCGTGGTCCGCACCGAGTCGCGGATAAAGTCATGCACGAAGCTGGGCTGGCGGAAGCGTACCTCGGTCTTGGCCGGATGCACATTCACATCAACCTCCTGCGGCGGCATCTCGAGGAAGAGCAGGACCACGGGATAGGAGGTGGGCGGAATAATGTTGCGGTACGCCTCGGTGAGTGCGTGCAATACGACGCGATCGCGGACCAGCCGGTGGTTGACGAAGACATAGATCGAGTTGCGATTCAGTTTCTGCAGCTCCGGCTTCGACACGAAGCCCGAGAGACGGAGAAACCCAGGGTCGGTCGGCGCATAATCCGCCTCGCGCTTCCAGGGCGGCGGCTCCGGAAGCCCCGCTCGCGTGAAGTCGATCTCAGCAGTAGCAGGCAGCATCAGCGCGGCCGTATCGCGGCCGAAGATCTGGAACAGCCGGTCGCCGGTCGAGGCTACCGCCGCTGCAATCAGCAGGGCCTGCGTGGACGAATGCAGCTCAAAGTGACGCCCAGGATGGGCCAGCGCGTAATGCGTGACCAGCGCGGCAATGTGGGCCAGCTCAGTCTGCTCCGACTTAAGAAATTTCCTCCGGGCCGGCGTGTTGTAAAAGAGGTCGCGAACCGCGATGGTCGTGCCCGCGGGCATTCCCGCATCTTCCACGCGGAGAATTTTGCCGCCTGCAATTTCTACGGTCGTTCCGGTCGCCTCGTCGCTGGCGCGGGTCTCCAGCGTCAAGCGGGATACGCTGGCAATCGACGGCAAGGCTTCCCCGCGAAAACCCAGGGTCCGGATTTGCAGCAAATCGTCCGACGTATGCAGCTTTGAAGTGGCGTGGCGCTCGAACGCGAGCAGCGCGTCGTCCCGGATCATGCCGTGTCCGTTGTCGACGATGCGGATCAGCTTGCGGCCGCCGCCTTCCACCTCAATCCGGATCCGCGTGGCGTTCGCATCCAGCGAGTTCTCCAACAGCTCCTTCACCACCGACGCGGGCCGTTCCACCACCTCGCCGGCGGCGATCTGATTGGCCACCTGGTCGGAAAGTATGCGGATGCGCCCCATGAACCCTTATTGTAGGCCGCGACGCACTGCGGAAAACGGGCCATTTGCCGCACTCCGCATCAGCAGACGATGCGGGAACGCAGGCCGATACAGATCGATAGCGCTATTTCTTCTTGCTCTTCGCCTTCTTGGCGCTGCGGGACCTCACTCTGGCCGCCGCGTCCACGCTGTCGCCAATCATATGCAGCCGCATAAAGTTGGTGGCGCCGGACTTGGTGCGCGTTCCGGCAACAATCCCCACCACCTGACCGCGATGGACGTAATCTTCCTTCTGCAGGATCGCCTCCGCCATTCCGACCAGTTTGTCGGTATCGCGCGCATGCTCGCAGAGGATCGGAAACGTTCCCCAAAGCATCATGTTGCGATTCACGACCGGCTGATACGGGGACAGGGCGAAGATCGGCGGGTCGGGATGATACTTCGAAAGCAGCCGCGCCGTCGCACCGGTTTCCGTGAAGATCGCGATGGCCGCCATCTCCAGGTCTTCGGCGGAGTGCGCCATGCATTCGCAAATAGTCTCGGCCACCGAAAGCCGGCTGGATGGCGGCGCGTTCCGGCGCACCGGTGGGTCGAGGCGGATCTGATGTTCCGTCTCGGCGACAATCTTCGCCATCATAGCCACCGTTTCCACCGGATACTTGCCCGCGGCGGTCTCGCCGGAGAGCATCACGGCATCGGTTCCGTCGTAGATCGCATTGGCCACATCGGACGCTTCCGCTCGCGTAGGACGCGGATTCTCGATCATCGACTCGAGCATCTGCGTTGCCGTAATCACCGGTTTGCGATACTCCCCCGCGCGGCGAATGATGTGCTTCTGGATCGCAGGCACCTTCTCCGGCGGAACCTCAACGCCGAGATCGCCGCGCGCCACCATGATTCCGTTCGCAACCTCAAGAATGGAATCAAGGTGCTCGACCGCCTGAGGCTTTTCCAGCTTGGCAATGATCCACACACTCGACTTCAGCGCGTCGAGGCGACGCCTCACATGGCGCACATCTTCCGCGGTCCGTACAAAGGAGACGGCGACGGTGTCAACGCCCTGTTCCACCGCAAAGGTCAAGTCCTCCTCGTCCTTCTCCGTCAACGACGGGACCTTGACCGGGATGCCCGGAAGGTTGATGCCCTTATTCTCACCAAGCACCCCTCCGTTGACGATCTCGCAGACCACATCCCCCTTGTCGATCCGGGTTACATGCAACTCGATCAGGCCGTCCGAGAGCAGGATCCGCGAGCCGGACTCGAGGTTCTCGGCCAGCGTCTTGAACGTGGTGCCAACCAGCGACGCGGTGCCGGCGATCTCCCGTGGAGTGATCGTCAGCCGCTCCCCTGCGACCAGTTGCACCGGCTTGTGGTCCTTGAGTTTTCCGGTGCGAATCTTAGGCCCCTGCAAGTCCGCAAGAATACATATGGGCTTGCGCTCCACCGCTGAAACTTCACGCACCATGCGAATCAAATCCGCCTTCTGTGCGTGGGTGCCGTGCGAGAAGTTCAGGCGCGCCACGTCCACCCCGGCCCGCACCATTCTGCGAAAGACATCAGGGCTGCTGCAGGACGGGCCCAACGTGGCAACGATCTTGGCGCGGCGGTTGTATTTCAATGCGGCAAAACCCAGGGCATTGCGGGGGGGAGCGAAAGCCGCTTTGGAACGGTTTGGAATATCCATGGATGAGTTCAAATTCCTTGTGCTGGACTGGTGGGTTTATGGTGCATGGCTAAATGCAGCGGCCACGCTGCGACGTTTGGGTGGGGCGTCTCTTTCAATTCTAACCGCACTCGGCGGAACGTGCGTGGTGACCGGAGATACTGCCCATCGCCGATGCACTCTGTACCATGAAAGCCGCAAGCGATGAATCCACGATGAAGCTGAGTGCGGTTGGTGAGCCGCCATCCGCTGTAACGTCAAAACAAACCAGGCCTAAGCCGACGACTCTTCCGAGACCAGTGCCTCACCGGGTGCCGGAGTTCGTTGCTCTGCCGGAGGCTCGACGGCACCGCCGTGCCCGAAATGAATGTGAATTTGATTCGCGAACTGGGCGTTGAATTCCGCCCCGCACAGCACGCTCAGGGAGACGATGTAAAGCCAGAACAGCAACGCGATACCGGCGCCGAGCGAGCCGTACACCTCGGAGTAGTTGGCAAACCGGGTCACATACCATCCAAAAGCCAGTGTGGTCAGGAACCACATCGCGGTGGCCATGACGGCTCCCGGAACCGTTGCCCGCCATGACCGCGGCGCCAGCGCAATCATCAACGACGCCGAAGCCTCATTGATTCTCCTTCGCCGGTAAGAGTCGCGCGGACGGTCATCTCTTCCCTTGCGCAGGGTGACCGTTTGTCGGCTGGGCACGCCCAGGTGGTAGATCAACGCGATCAGCCCAACGCTGGCGCCCAGCGCAACGACCCAGCGGACGAGCACGGTGACCGCGTAGATCGGCGCACGCACCTCCGGACCAATGCTGGACACCAGCCACCCGGTTACGGCATGGCCGAAAATTATCAGGACACTGAAGACCGCGAGTGGCGCCAGGCAAAGTGGAACCAGCTCGAAGGATCTCCTGCGGCGTTCCCAGAAGCTCCAGCAATCGGGCGGCAACTCGCGCGCCCGGCGCAGTCCTTCCATCAGCGTGGCAATCACGTTCGACGCACCCAGAAAACTGACGATACCAGCGCTGACCAGCGCGCGCACCGAATGCGCATGCATCGGTGTAATCTCGAAGGCTGCATCCAACAGCGGGCTGACACCCGGCGGCAGCACGCGGTCAAAGAATGCGGCCAATTGGAAACGCACCGGCGCGGTATCGGGAAGCAATCCGATCACGGCGGCCGCCACGATGAGCGCGGGAAACAATGCCACGATACCGGAATATGCCGTCGACTGCGCAACATTCAGGCAGTCGTGATCTGCCACACTGAGCAAGGTCCGGTGCAGTGCGCGCGACATCACCGAGGACCAACGCTTGAGATCAGAAACAGGCGCGCTGTGGCTGCGCGGCTGGGCTGGCTGCGCTGGGTCCGGGGCTGGCGAGGATGGGTTCAGATCTTCCACTTCGTCAGGAATTCGGTCACCGAGCTCGCGTCCATATGCCGCATGTCGGCAAACTCGCCGGTTGCCTGGGCATACAGAACCTTGCCATTCGAGTCCAGCACCGCCAGTGCAGGCACGCCCCGGCTGATCGGAACACCGTACTTCGCCGCTACGCCAATGTTGGCATCCATGTGCCCGATCCATACGTGAACGAGAACGAAGTTATTCTCCAGGAGAGGCGCGTTCGGCGGCTGGTGGAAGTAGATGTCCAGCACCTGGCAATCGCCGCACCAGTCGCCTCCAAAGTCCAGAATCACACGTTTGTGCTCGCGCCTGGCCTGCGCCAACCCAGCCGCAATATCGGCCGTGGGGTCGGCCGTCTCCGAGTAGATGTGCCGATTCAGAGTCGCCGGCGCCGTAGACGCAGATGTCGGCGCTGTCGGCGTGGCTGGCTGCGGCTCGGTTCCTCTGGTCAGGAAGTAAGCCGCCAGCGAAACTGCGATCAACACCACAACTCCCAGGCCGATCCACACTTTCGTCCGGCTGGGCGCCTGCGGGTTGCGAGATGATCGGCTAGGTGGCATCCGTATCCTGGTTAGCTGCGCCATTTGCCCCTGGCTCAGCCGCTCGCCTCCATCATGCCTGAGCCGCTGCCCGGGAAGCAAAGTCCCCCCTGCCCAAAGCTGGACCGCACTGGTGTATTCTGGAAGAAAGCGATGATTTTTTCTAAAGATTATGTTGGATATCTGGCGCGCCAGACGGTAAAGCATCTTGTCGATGCGAAGGTGATCCAAACCGCAAAACCGGCTGTCCTGAATGAACGCGTGGCGGCGGCCATGGTTGAGGAATTGGCTCTAGAGGACCGCATCAACGAAGAGGTCCGGGTGATCCTCGACGCCTTCCAGGAAGACATGCGCAAGACTGGCGCGAGCTACCCTGAGATGTTCAAAAAGGTGAAAAACGAGTTGGCGCGCAAGTACAAGGCGGTGCTGTGAGAATCTCGCGCGACAAAGTGAACAAGCTGGCGCATACGGTGGCCGATACCCTCGCCGAGATTCCCGAGTGCGACTTTCTGGAAGACCGCAACACCATTCGCCAGGAAGCCCGCAAAGCCCTCGAAAAGCTGCTGACTGAAGAGACCAAACTCGACGCCGCGGCCCGCCAGAAGATTGCTTCGCAGCGCAAGATCATCCTCGAGGGCTCGCAGGAGTGGGAGATCCTCTACCGCAAGTACTACAACGATGAAGTGAAGAAATTAGGCCTCTAGGCAAGCCCTGGCTGCGGTTGAGTCCGGACACTTCCGGCTGGTATAGTTGAGTCTGCACTGGAGGGACCATCCTCCTGCGGCAACGATGGCGTTATGGTGTAACTGGTTAACACGCCGCCCTCTCAAGGCGGAGAGTCCGGGTTCGAGCCCCGGTAACGCTACCAA
>Ga0181520_10004047_pt1 | contig 25024 bp, 22 predicted proteins | sample PEATcosm2014_Bin_29_FD_132451 | JGI IMG/M metagenome (GOLD analysis project Ga0181520, IMG submission 132451) | Peatland microbial communities from MTU Mesocosm Facility, Houghton, MI, USA - PEATcosm2014_Bin02_30_metaG | ecosystem: Environmental > Terrestrial > Soil > Wetlands > Peat | place...
CGCGCCGGCGGCGACCAGCACCAGAACTGGCGATAGGCGAACGAGACCGACGCGCCTTCGGCGAGGCCGGCCTTGGGCCGCCACTGGGCGATGACGTTGTCGTTGAACTCGGAATCGGACGGGATCTCGATCAGGATCACCTCGCCCTCGCCCCAGTCGCCGATCGGCTCGATCCACAGCGACGGCCTGAGTTCCCAGCGTGCGTCGTCATCGTAGAACGCGTCGAAGACGCGCGCCCGCTGCAGCAGACCGAAGCCGCGCGGGTTCTGGTCGGCGAAGGCGGAGATCTGCAGCGTCTCGCGGCTGGCGATCGGCCGCCACAACCATTCGTTGGCGCCGGTGAGGATCTGCAGTCCGCCGATGTCGTAGGCTGCGGCCCGAGCGTCGTCAGGATGGCGATGGTCGAGCGGACCGAAAACGTAAGTCGAGGTCATCGGGCTCAAACCGAGACGGTCGACCGCGACGCGCGCGATCAGGGTCAGTTCGGTGTCGATGATCGTGGCTTCGCCCGGCCGAAGCGTGAAGTGAAACGCGCCGGTCAGGCTCGCCGAATCGAGCAGCGCGTGGATCGTCAGCGCGTCGGCCGCCGGACTCGGCTTCTCGAGCCACAGGGCGCGGAACAACGGGAACTCCTCGCCCTGCGCTTCGCCGGTGCGGATCGACAGCCCGCGCGCGTTGACGCCGTAGGTTTGGCCGCGCGCGAGGCTGCGGAAAAATGTCGCGCCCTGGAAGATGGCGAGCTCGCGCCAGCCCTGATCGTCGCCGGCGCGTAGCACCCTGACGCCGGAGAAGCCGATGTCGGGAAGATCGACCGGCGGTTGCAGCTTGCCGAAGTCGAAGGCGCTGCGGTCGTAAACCAGCCGGCGCGCCTGGCCGTTCTCGACGACGTTGATCTGCACCGGCGAGGTGAAGACGAAACCGCGGTGCAAAGGCTCAAGCTCGAAACCCGTCTTCTCGTCGTTCCAGACCGCTGTGTTGGGGCTGTGATGGATCGCCAGATATTGCTCGGGGGTGAGATTGGCGAAGGCGTCGGGCAGCGCCGCGCTCGGCGGCTTGAACGGCGATTTTGCGAGGTCGCGCGCCATGTCGAGGACGCTATCGGCGGAAAAAGGCGTTGGCGGCGTCATCGGCGCAGCCGCGGCGACGCGCTGCAACGCGATTCCGGCGACAGCGAAAGCTCCGCCGAGGGCCAACTTGAGAAATTCCCGACGCGGGCTCTTTGCCATGACGCACTTCGTTCGCGCTGCGGGCCCCTCGCGGACGATGGTCTCGCCGCCGCGCGGACGCCCGCCACACGGTTCCTTAGATTATCCAGTCGCTTAGCGGCATTTGCAAGCCGGAGGGGCATGAAACGCGCATCGCGCGGCGCTATTTCTATATCCTATTCGGGCGAGTCGGCGACCGGGATTTTCGACTGTTTGTCCAAAGCCTGATAAGCGCACGGCGACGCGCCGGGGCGCTTCGCCCGCCGCGGCGTCCGCGCCAGGAGCCTGCCCATGAATCCCCCGCCCCCGTCGTCCCGTTCCTGCCTCGGCGTCGTCCTCGCCGCCGGCGAGGGCGTGCGTATGCGCTCGGCGATCCCCAAGGCGCTGCACCCCGTCGCCGGCCGGGCGATGATCGTCCACGCGCTCGCCGCCTTGCGCGACGCCGGCGCGAGCGCGATCGCGGTCGTCGTCGGGCCGGAGCGCGACGACGTCGCCGCGGCGGCGCGCGCCTTCTTCGCCAACGCCGAAGTCTTCGTCCAGAGCGAACGGCGCGGCACGGCGCACGCGACGCTGGCCGCGCGCGCGGCGATCGCGCGCGGCTACGACGACGTCCTGGTCGTCTACGCCGACGCGCCGCTGATGACCGCGCCGAGCCTGAAGGCGCTGCGCCAGGGGCTGGCCGACGGCGCGGATCTGGCCGCGCTGGCGTTCGAGACGGCGAACCCGACCGGCTACGGACGGATGATCGAGCGCCACGGCCGCCTCGTCGCCATCCGCGAGGAGAAAGACGCCAGCGCGGAAGAACGCGCGATTCGCCGCTGCAACGCCGGGCCGATGGCGATCCGCGGCGCACGCGCGCTCGCGCTGCTCGACGCGGTCGGCTGCGACAACGCGCAGCAGGAATTCTACCTCACCGACCTCGCCGAGATCGCCGCCGGCCGCGGCCTCAAAGCCGAGACCCGGCTCGCCGCCGAAGAGGAGGCGATGGGCGTCAACGACCGCCTGCAGCTCGCCGCGGCGGAGGCGGCGATGCAGGGACGACTGCGCCGCAAGGCGATGCTCGAAGGCGCGACGCTGATCGCGCCGGAGACCGTTTTCCTTTCGACCGACGCTTCGATCGGCCGCGACGTGACGATCGAACCCCATGTCGTGATCGGCGCCGGCGTGACGATCGGCGACGGCGCGGTGATCCACGCCTTCTCCCATCTCGAAGGGGCGAAGGTCGCCGGCGGCGCAGCGATCGGGCCGTACGCGCGGCTGCGCCCCGGCGCCGACATCGCCGCCAAGGCCAAGGTCGGCAATTTCGTCGAGATCAAAGCGTCGACGATCGAAGCCGGCGCCAAGGTCAACCATCTGACCTATATCGGCGACGCGCGCGTCGGCGCCGGGACGAACATCGGCGCCGGGACGATCACCTGCAACTACGACGGCTTCGGCAAATACAAAACCGACATCGGCGCGGGGGTTTTCATCGGCTCCAATTCGGCGCTGGTCGCGCCGATCAAGATCGGCGACGGCGCCTATGTCGGCTCCGGCTCGGTGGTGACCAAAGACGTCGAAGCGGACGCGCTGGCTGTGGCGCGCGGCCGTCAGGTGGCGAAGCCTGGCTGGGCGAAAGCCTTCCGGGAACGGAAGAAACGCCGCTAGGCGACCAGATCGCGCCCGAGCCGCGGCGACCGGCCGCGCCGAACAGGCCGGCGCCGCCGCGACGCCGGCGGGTTCGCTTTGCCTGGGAATCGATCTGAGGTCCGACCGCCGCTCATGAGGCTCGGGCGAGGTAGATCGCGTGGTCGGGTCCGGCGTTCCCCCCGCGAGCGCCGACCGGCACGCGGCGCCACGTCATGCCCGCGGCGTCCATCGTCTGTTCGAATTTCGCGGAATTGTCCGCTGACCACACCGCCAAAACGCCGTCGGCGTTCAGCGATTGCTTGATGAGATCAAGACCGACGCGGCTGTATAGGATTTGGTTAGACGCATACATTACGGCCTCGGGACCGTTGTCGACGTCCAGCAGAATCGCGTCGAAGAGACGCTCGCGCGAACGAATGACCTCGACGACGTCGTCATTGACGACCATCACCCGGCTATCTTCCAGCGGCCGGCCGGCGATGTCGGCGATCAGGGCGCGATTCCAGTCGACGAGCTCCGGAATCAACTCAGCCACGACAACGACCGCGCCGCCGCCGAGGGCGTCGAGCGCCGCGCGAACGGTGTAGCCCATGCCGAGGCCGCCGACCAACACCTGCGGGCGGGGTTGGGTCAGCGATCGGCAAACCAGGGTCGCGAGCATCATCTCGGAGCGCGCGCCTCGGCTGGACATCAGCTCCCAACCGTTGAACCGGATTTCGAACTCCCGATCGCGGCGCCGCAACGTGAGTTCGTCCCCTGTCGGCGTGAAGGCTCGCGCCAATTCGATCCATTCGCTCATCAATCAAGCTCCAAACGATCCGTTTCGACGTCGCTCAACGCGCCAAGGCCCCGCGCCGTCAAGACCGCCCGGCGAAACGCCGCGCCGGCGCCGATCGCGTTCCTGGCCGAGGCGCGTCACATCGTTCGATTCGCGGCGGCCCTTCATATTGCGTCACCCAATGTGATTTGGGACGCGTGCGGCGATTGGCCTATGCCTTGCGCGCGCTCGATTCGGGCGAACCGAAATCGGACACGGGGCGATGTGCGGAATCGTTGGCGTTGTGGGACCCAAGCCGGTGGCGCGGGACATTCTTTCCGCTCTCAAGCGGCTCGAATACCGCGGCTACGACTCGGCCGGGGTGGCGACGCTTGAAGGCGGCCGGCTGACCCGGCTGCGGGCCGAAGGCAAGCTCAAGAACCTCGAAGCCAAGCTCGATTCGTCGCCGCTCGCTGGGACGATCGGCATCGGCCACACGCGCTGGGCGACGCACGGCAAGCCGAGCGAAGCCAACGCGCACCCGCACGCGAGCCCGCATGTCGCCGTCGTCCACAACGGCATCATCGAGAACTTCAAGGCCCTGCGCGAGGAACTGATCGCCAAAGGCCATTGCTTCGCGACCGAGACCGATTCGGAAGCGGCGGCGTTCCTGGTCGAAGACGAACTGACGAAGGGCAAGAAGCCGGCCGAAGCGGTCGCCGCGGCGCTGAAGCGGATGCGCGGCGCCTTCGCGCTCGTCTATCTGTTCGCTGGCGAGGACGACCTGCTGATCGGCGCTCGCCGAGGCGCGCCGCTCGCGGTCGGCTACGGCGACGGCGCGATGTTTCTCGGCTCCGACGCCCTCGCGCTCGCCCCCTTCACCGACCGCGTCGCCTATCTCGAAGAGGGCGATTGGGTCGTCGCCACCCGCGCCGGGGCGACGTTCCACGATTCCGCCGACCGTGTCGTCAAGCGCAAGACGATTCACAACGCCGCCGGCGGACTGCTGGCCGAAAAGGGCAACTACCGCCACTTCATGGCCAAGGAGATCCATGAGCAGCCAGAGGTCGTCGGCCACACCCTCGCCCATTACGTCGACATGGCGACGCAGCGGCTCAAGCCCTTCGCCTGGCCAGTCGATCCGGCTGCGATCTCGCGCGTCTCGATTATCGCCTGCGGCACCGCCTACATGGCTGGCCTGATCGGCAAATACTGGATCGAACGCTTCGCACGCCTGCCGGTCGAGATCGACGTCGCCTCCGAATACCGCTACCGCGAGCCGCCGGTCGAGCAGAATGGGCTGGCGATCGTCATCTCGCAGTCAGGCGAAACCGCCGACACGCTCGCTTCGTTGCGCTACGCCAAGGCGAACGGCGCCAAGACGGTCGGAATCGTCAATGTGCCGACTTCGTCGATCGCGCGTCTCTCCGACGCCGCCGCGCCAACGCTCGCCGGCCCGGAAATCGGCGTCGCCTCGACCAAGGCCTTCACCTGCCAGCTCGCCGCCGTCGCCTGCCTGGCGATCGGCTTGGCGCGCGCGCGCGGCGCAATGACCGAAGCGGAGGAAGCGGCGCTGATCGGCGAGCTCATCGCCGCGCCCGGCCTCATCGCCCAGGCGCTCAAGCTCGAACCGCAGCTCGAGCCGATCGCCCACAAGCTCGCGCGCGCCCGCGACGTCCTCTATCTCGGCCGCGGCACCGCTTATCCGTTGGCGCTCGAGGGCGCGCTCAAGCTCAAGGAATTGAGCTACATCCACGCCGAAGGCTACGCGGCGGGCGAGCTCAAGCACGGGCCGATCGCGCTCATCGACGAGGACATGCCGGTGATCGTGCTCGCGCCCAAAGACGCGGTGCTGGAGAAGACGATCTCCAACATGCAGGAGGTCGCCGCGCGCGGCGGCCGGATCATCCTCATCGGCGAGCGCCACGCCGCGGAGGAGGCCTCGCTCGAACTCGAGAGCTTCCTCGCCATGCCCGACATGGGCGCCGTCTTCGCGCCGATCGTCTACGCCGCGCCGGTGCAGATGCTCGCCTATCACACTGCCGTCATCATGGGCAAAGACGCGGACCAACCGAGAAATCTGGCGAAATCGGTAACCGTGGAGTAGCATCGCGCGCGCCGGCGGCGCGCGCCGCCCGCGCCTTCCCAATCCGGGTGCGAGCATGACGACTGAGCCCAAGCCCGGCGGCCTGCTTCACCGCTCCCTCGTGGCGCGGCTGCGTTCGTGGTTCTTCACCGGTCTGGTGATCTTCGGTCCGGTCGTGGGGACCGCCTATATCGCCTGGTGGGTCGTCGACACGATCGACAATTGGGTCAAGCCGCTCGCGCCGGCGAACCTGTGGCCCGACACCTACCTGCCGATCCATGTGCCGGGCTTCGGCGTCGTCGCCGTCGTCATCGGCCTGACGCTGCTCGGCTTCCTCGCCGCCAACATCGCCGGCCGGACGCTGTTGAGCGTCGGCGAGGCGATCGTCGACCGCACGCCGGTGGTGCGCAGCCTCTACAAGGGACTGAAGCAGATCTTCGAGACGCTGTTCAGCCACGGCGGCGACCAGTTCCGCAAAGTCGGACTGGTCGAATTCCCGATGGAGGGCGCGTGGTCGGTCGTCTTCATCTCCTCCGAGCCGGCCCGCGCGGTCGCCGAAGCGTTGCCGGAGCAGCCGATGACGTCGGTGTTCCTGCCCTGCACGCCCAACCCGACGACCGGCTTCTATTTCTTCGTTCCCACCGCCGACCTCATCGAGATCGACATGACGCCGGAAGACGCCGCCAAGCTGGTGATGTCGGCCGGACTGATCCAGCCCGAGGGTCAGGCGGCTCTGGCGGCGATGGCGAGGGCCGCCCAACTCGGCAAGCCGAAGGCCGCCGCAGCGCCATAACGCCGGCCGCGGCCGCGGCGCGGCAGGGCTGCGACCCGCCTCGACCTATGCTATCAGTGGCGCGCCGCGCGCGTTTCGCGCGCGTTTCGATCGATCCCCGCGGCGCCCGGCTGGCAAGATGGTCCGCGGCGAGCAACCATGGGTTCATTAAATGCCGACGCTGCCTACTTTTGATATCGCCGACCTCAAACGCCGCATGGCGGCGGTCCAAGCGACGCTGAAGCACGAACTCGGGGGTCTGCGCACAGGAAGAGCCAGCGCCAGCCTACTCGATCCGGTCCAGGTCGAGGCCTACGGCCAGCGCATGCCGATCAGCCAGGTGGCGTCGATCAGCGTCCCCGAGCCGCGCGCGCTGTCGGTCTCGGTGTGGGACAAGTCGATGGTGCACGCCGTCGACAAGGCGATTCGCGACTCCAATCTCGGCCTCAGCCCGACGGTGGAGGGGACCGTGCTGCGCATCCGCATCCCCGAACTCAACGAGCAGCGCCGCAAGGAGATGGTCAAGATCGCCCACAAATACGCCGAGGACGGGCGCGTGGCGGCGCGGCACGTGCGCCGCGAAGGCCTCGACACGCTGAAGCGGCTGCTCAAGGACCATGCGATTCCCGAGGACGACGAGAAGCGCCACGAAGTCGAGGTGCAAAAGGTCACCGACCAGGCGATCGCCGAGATCGACGGCTTGCTCGCCGCCAAGGAAAAGGAAATTATGCAGGTCTAGGCGTTTCGGGTTCGCCAGAGGCCGCTGCATGCCGACATCGTCGACCGAATCGTCGCGCTCGACCGCCAGCGGCCGGTCGCCTGAGCACGTCGCCATCATCATGGACGGCAACGGACGGTGGGCGCAGGCGCGCGGGCTGCCGCGCTTCGAAGGCCACCGCCGCGGCGTCGAGGCGGTGCGCGGCGCGGTGCGTTCGGCGATCGATTTCGGCATCCGCTACCTGACGATCTACAGCTTCTCGTCCGAGAACTGGAGCCGGCCGGCCGAAGAAGTCGCCATGCTGATGGGCCTGCTGCGCCGCTGGATCCGCAACGACCTCGCCGAACTGCACGGCGCCGACGTCAGGGTGCGCGTCATCGGCCAGCGCGCCGGGCTCGCGCCCGACATCGCGGCGCTGCTCGACGAAGCCGAGACGGTGACGCACGCCAACCGCGGCCTCAACCTGATCGTCGCGTTCAACTATGGCGCGCGGCAGGAGATTGTCGAGGCGGCGCGCAGCCTGGCGCGCGAGGCTGCTCAGGGCAGGCTCGATCCGGCGCGGATCGACATCGACATGTTCGCTTCGCGCCTGGGCGCCCCCGAGGCTCCCGATCCTGACCTGATCATCCGCACGTCCGGCGAACAGCGGCTGTCGAATTTCCTGCTGTGGCAGGCCGCCTACGCCGAGCTGGTGTTCCTGCCGATCCATTGGCCGGACTTCGATCGCGCCGCCTTCGAATCGGCGCTGGCGCAATTCGCCGGCCGCGAGCGCCGCTTCGGCGGCGCCGGCGGGGCGACGCCAGTCAAGTCGGTTTCGTGAGCGCCGCGATGACCGATCCCGTCGAACACGCGGCGGCGCCCCTAGCGGCGACCCAAGGCCGCGCGCCGTTGATCGGCGCAGATCTGAGCGTGCGCGCCGCCGCCGCCGTCGTGCTGGCCGCCTTGGCGCTCGTCGCCGCCTGGATCGGCGGCTTCTGGTTCATGGCGTTTTGGTTCGCGGCGGCGACGTTGGGGCTGTGGGAGTGGCAGCGGCTCGTCGGCGGCGAACGGCTGTGGGCGCGCGTCGCGGTCGGCGCGCTGACCCTGTTCGCCGTCGCGCCGCTGGCGCTGCATGGCGCCAAATACGGAACGCTGGCGGCGATGGCGGTCGGCGCGGTCGCAGCGGGCGCCGCCGGCGGACGGAGCGGCCGCGCCGTTTGGACCGCAGCAGGCGTCGTCTACGCCGCCGCGATCCTCGCCGCGCCGACGTTGCTGGCGGCCAGCCCCGCCTACGGCTTCGCTGCAATTCTGTGGCTGTTTGCGGTCGTTTGGGGCGCCGACACCTTCGCCTTCGTCGGCGGGCGGCTGATCGGCGGGCCGCGACTGTGGCGGCGCGTTTCGCCGGGCAAGACGTGGTCGGGCGCGATCGTCGGAACGTTCGCGGGCGCGGCGGCCGGCGCGATCGTCGGGTTCCTCGCGCTGCATGGCGGCGTGCGCTTCGCGCCGCTGTTCTGGCTCGGCGCCGCCGCCGCCGTCGTCGGCCAGATCGGCGACCTCGCCGAATCGGCGATCAAGCGGCGGTTCACGGTCAAGGATTCGAGCCGGCTGATCCCCGGTCACGGCGGCGTACTCGACCGGCTCGACGCGTTCGTCGCGGCGGCGGTCTTCGCCGCGCTGGTCGGCTGGGCGCGCAGCGACGGCGTGTGGATCGCCGCCGGCCTGTTTCAGTGGTGAGCCGTGACGCGACCTTGGCCTATCCGGGCGGCGACGCGCGCCGCGCCGCAACCGGCGCCCGGGGAGGCGAAGCGGCTCGTCATTCTCGGCGCGACCGGCTCGATCGGCCGTTCCTGCGCGCGCGTGATCGGCGAATCGGCCGGACGTTTCGGCGTCGCGGCGGTCGCCAAGGCCGTGGCGATTCACCATATCGCGCGAGATAGGGCCGCCGCCCTCTTGGCCTGAGCCGCCGGTTCCGGCATTGTCGTCAACCAATTGGTAACCACGACGGACAGGCGCCGCCGAGCGACGCTTTGCTTTTGGAGAGATGGGAATGGCGTTTGTGCAGGATTTGCAAGCCGCCGTCGTGTGGATTGGATGGTATATCCTGCCGTTCGTCTTTGTGATGACCGCCATCGTCTTCTTCCACGAACTCGGCCATTACCTGGTCGGGCGATGGTGTGGGGTGAAGATAGACGCGTTTTCTCTGGGGTTCGGCCCGGAACTCTACTCGCGGGTCGACAAGCGCGGCACGCGCTGGCGTCTTGCCGCCATTCCGGTCGGCGGCTACGTCAAATTTCACGGCGACGCCAACGCGGCGAGCACGCCCGACAGCGAGGGCGTGGCGGCGATGGCGCCGGAAGAGCGCGCGCTGACCCTCGCCGGCCAACCGCTCGCCAATCGCGCCGCGATCGTCGCGGCGGGCCCTCTCGCCAATTTCGTCCTCGCCGTGGCGATCTTCACCGCCCTGTTCGTCGTCTTCGGCCGCGCCGAGCAGACGCCGCGCATCGGCGCGGTCGAGCCGGGCTCGCCCGCGGCGCTCGCCGGATTCCAGGCCGGCGATCTCGTCAAGGCGGTCAACGGACGGCCGATCGCCACTTTCGAGGGACTCCAGCAGGAGACCCTGCTCAGCACCGGCCTGCCGATGACCTTCGTCGTCGAGCGGGCGGGAGAGGAGACGCGTCTCACCGCCACGCCGGAAATCGCCGTCGTCGACCAGGGCCCGCTCGGCAAGCGACGGATGGGCCGACTCGGCCTCGCTTCGACCCGCGACCCCGCCGACGTCAGAATCGAGCGTTGCGCCCTGCCCCTTTGCTTCGTCTGGGGCGCGAAGGAAACCGGCTTCATCGTCGAAGCGACCGGCGCCTATGTCGGCGGCCTGTTCGCCGGCCGCGAGACCGCCGACAACCTGTCGGGACCGATCGCCGTCGGCCAGATCGCCGGCGAGATGGCGAAAGTCAGCCTGTGGCAATTGCTGAGCCTGGCGGGATTGTTCTCGGTTTCGGTCGGCCTGATGAATCTCTTGCCGGTGCCGCTGCTCGACGGCGGCCACCTGCTCTATTTCGCCTTCGAGGCGCTGCGCGGCCGACCCTTGAGCGAGCGGGTGCAGCAGATCGGCATCCGAATTGGCATCGCCTTCGTCGCCGCTCTGGTGATTTTCACCACGTCGCATGACATCCTGAGGCTGGTCAGCGCCAATTAACCCTTGATCGACCATGAATCGTGGCCTCCGGGCCACGGTCCTCCGAATTGGTCCGGGTGCGACGAAATCGGGTTTGCACTGCCGGTCAAAACGGGTAAAAGCGGATTAAGAAATCGTCCGTCCGGCAGCGGGCGAGCGCGCCGGCCGCGAAGCAAGGCGTGACACGTTGAGCGCGCGGCAACTCCTAAAAGTGGCCGCGCTGAAGGCTGGGGTCGTTAGGCCCAGGTCGGAAAACGGGGACGAAAAGCCAAATGCATTTTTCTCGTAGGTATTTGAGCGCGCTCCTATTCGCGGCGGCGTTCGCTTGTGGGGCGGCTTGGCAGTCCGCCCCGGCTCTGGCCCAGGTCACCCCGCAGAACGTCGTCGTCGAAGGCTCGACCCACACCGACGTGGCGACGATTCGTTCGTATTTCACCGGCACCGACCAGGCGAGCGTCAACCGCGCCGTCGCCGACCTTTCGGCGACCGGCATGTTCAGCAAGGTCAGCGCCAAGATCGTCGGCGGCGAGGTGATCGTCACCGTCGCCGAGAGCAGTCAGGTCATCAATCGCGTCGCCTTCGAGGGCAACAACACGCTGAAGAGCGACCAACTCGCGGTCGAAGTGCAGGAGAAGGGCCACACCGGTTTCGACGCCGCCAAGGCCGACGCCGACGTCCAGCGGATCAAAGACGCGTACAAGAAGATCGGCCGCTCCGAAGTTCAGGTCAGCTACCGGCTGGTGCAGCTCCCCAACGGCCGCGTCGACGTCGTGTTCAAGGTCGCCGAGGGCGACAAGACCGGCGTGCGCGAAATCAAGTTCGTCGGCAACCAGGCCGTCTCGAGCTATCGCCTGCATTCGCTGATGCAGACGACCGAGATGAACTTCATGTCGTGGTTCAAGACCAGCGACGTCTACGACCCCGACCGCCTGGCTCAGGACCAAGAGGCGATCCGCAAATATTACATGAAGAACGGCTACGCCGACTTCCGCATCACCAACACCGACATCGCCTACCGCGGCGCGCCGGACGCGGGCTACGTCATCACCATCAGCGTCGACGAAGGCGCGCAGTACCACGTCTCGAACGTGACGGTGACGTCGCACCTCGCGAAGGTGGACAGCGCCGGGCTTCAATCGTTCGTCAAGCTGCACGCTGGCGACGTCTACAACGCCAGCGCGGTCGACACGACGGTCAACGCCATCACCCGCGAGCTGTCGCGTCTGGGTTACGCTTTCTCCGACGTTCGGCCGCACGGCCAGCGGGACGAGGCGAGCCATCAGATCGCGGTCGCCTTCACCGTCGACGACGGCCCGAAGGTCTATATCGAGCGCGTCGACGTGGTCGGCAACACCCGCACCCGCGACTACGTGATCCGCCGCGAGTTCGACATCGGCGAAGGCGACCCCTACAACCATTCGATGGTCGAACAGGGCGAACGCCGCCTCAACCGACTCGGCTATTTCAAGAAGGTGCACATCTCGACGCGGCCGGGCAGCTCGCCGGATCGGGTCATCGTCACCGTCGAGGTCGAGGACCAGCCGACCGGCTCCGTCAGCCTCAGCGGCGGCTATTCGACCACCTCCGGATTCCTCGCCGAAGTCGCGTTCACCGAGACCAATTTCCTCGGCCGCGGCCAATATGTGAAGCTGAGCGCTTCGGAAGGCCAGTACCCCCGCGGATGGGGCGCGTCGTTCACCGAGCCCTATTTCCTCGACCAGCGGCTCGCCGCCGGCTTCGACGTCTACGAAAAGGTGCAGAACCCCAACACTTATGCGACCTACTACACGTGGACGACCGGCGCCGACATTCGCCTCGGCGTGCCGATCACCGACGAGTTCACCATCCAGCCGATGTACTCGATCTACGGGTCGCAGATCAAGATTCCCAACAACAGCTCGGAACCGTACAACGACTGCACAGGGGCTGGCACCTGGACCGGGACGGGGTGGACGGGCGCCGGCGGGGCGTCGACCGTTCCGTACTATTATCCTGGTTCTTCGACCCCGATAACGCCGACCAGCACCGAGAACTGCTTGCTCAACGGCCAAGCGTCGCTGGTGATGAAGGCGGCCGCGGCGCAGGGGGTGATTCTGACCTCGCTGGTCGGCTATTCGCTGATCTGGGACAGCATCGACGACCGCAAGAACCCCACCAGCGGCATCTACGCGACCTTCCGCCAGGATTTCGCCGGGGTCGGCGGCGATTCGCACTTCGTGCGCGAGACCGCCGACGCCAAGTACTACTATCCGTTGACCGACGACCTCACCGGCCTCATCCACGTGCAGGGCGGCCAGATCAACCAGATCGGCGGCGGCTATCTGCCGGTGACGGACAACTTCAATCTCGGCCCCACCCTGGTGCGCGGCTTTGCCTCGGGCGGCATCGGGCCGCGCGACATCACCGATCCGAACAATCTCTCGGGCAACGGCCTTGGCGGCACGACCTATTTCGGCGGTTCGGCGGAAATGCAGTTCCCGATCTTCGGCCTGCCGAAGGAGATCGGCCTCAAGGGCGCGATCTTCGCCGACGCCGGCGACCTGTTCGGATATCAAGGGCAGACGAATTTCGCGTCGGTGACTGGATACACTTATTGTCCTAGCCCGGGGACTAACCCGTCCGCGGTGGCGCCGTATACGCAGCCGAGCTGCGTGAACGTCAGCGACGATCGAATCGTTCGCTCCTCGGTCGGCGCCGGCCTCATCTGGGCCTCGCCGCTCGGACCGATCCGCATCGACTACGCCTACGCCGTCACCAAGAGCAAGTACGACCAATTGCAGGCGATCAATTTCACCGGCGGCATGCAGTTCTGACGCTGCGGCGCGACGGATCGAACCGAAGCGCGCCAGGGGGCTCCTGGCGCGCTTTTTCGTGGATCGGACGCTGACGGCGGCGGTTCCCCGAGGGGGCGCCGCGACGAGGGGGCGGGTCGACAACGCACAAGACGGAAACGACAGGACCGTGGCGAAGATCAGCTTTTTTCCGCTCGCCGCCGCGCCGGCGCTCGGCGAGATCGCGCAGTGGACCGGCGCGAAGCTCGGCGAAGGCGCCGACCCCGACCGAATCGTCCGCGACGTCGCGCCGCTCGACGAAGCGGGCCCTGACGACCTGACTTTCCTCGACAATCCGCGCTACCTCGACGCCTTTCGCTCGACCCGCGCCGGCGCGGCGTTCGTCGCGCCGCGCTACGCCGCGCTGGCGCCTCAGGGCTGCGCCCTGCTGGTCACGCCGCAGCCCTATTGGGCGATGGCCGAGACCATGGCGCGCCTCTATCCGCAGGCGGCCAAGCCGCGTTCGGCGTTCGGCGAAACCGGCGTTTCGCCGGCCGCCTTCGTTCATTCGGCGGCGCGGCTCGAGCCGGGCGTCGTCGTCGATCCCGGCGCGGTGATCGGCCCGGGCGCGGAAATCGGCGCCGGCGCGCTGATCGGCCCCAACGCCGTGATCGGCCCTGGCGTGCGCATCGGCCGCGACTCGGTCGTCGGCGCCCAGGCGACGGTCGCCTGCGCACTGGTCGGAGACCGCGTCATCATCCATCCCGGCGTCCATATCGGCCAGGACGGCTTCGGCTTCGCGCTCGGGCCGCGCGGGCATCTGAAGGTGCCGCAGGTCGGCCGCGTCATCATTCAGAACGACGTGGAGATCGGCGCCGGATCCACGATCGACCGCGGCGCCAACCGCGACACGATCATCGGCGAAGGAACCAAGATCGACAATCTGGTGCAGATCGCTCACAACGTCGTCATCGGCCGCCATTGCATTCTGGCGGCGCAAAGCGGCGTTTCGGGCTCGACCGTGGTCGGCGATTTCGCCGCCCTCGGCGGCCAGGCGGGCCTGACCGGCCATCTGACGATCGGCGCCGGCGCCCAGATCGCCGCCCAGTCCGGGGTGATGAAAGACGTGCCGGCAGGCGCGAAATGCGGCGGATCCCCGGCCGTCCCGCTGCGCGAGTTTCTCCGTCAGGCGCCGATCCTGCGTCGGCTGACGACCGGCGGCCAGGCGCCAGGCGCCGAGTGAACGTCGCCTAAGGCGCCGATCCCAATGTGGGTCGCCTCGCCGCCTTCGGCCGGGTCCGGTCCGGCGAGGCTTGACGGCAGGCCAGGGACGGGGCATGGCCCCTCCCTGCGCGCAAGGAGGGCGAAATGGACGAGGAATTGAGGGGGCGGACGATCGAGAACTACGACATCCAACGACTCCTCGCCTGTCTGCCCCATCGCTATCCGCTGTTGTTGGTCGACCGCATCGTCGAGGCGCGCGGCGACGAATATTGCGTCGGCATCAAGAACGTCACCTACAACGAACCGCAGTTCCAGGGCCACTTCCCCGAGAAGCCGGTGATGCCTGGGGTGCTGCTGATCGAGGGCATGGCGCAGACCGCCGGCGCCCTTTGCGTCGCCAGCCAAGCGGTCGGCGCCAAGCCGAGCGTCGTCTACCTGATGACGGTCGACAAGGCGAAGTTCCGCAGGCCGGTGACGCCCGGCGATCAGGTGCGTTACCACATGACCCGCATCGCCCACCGCCGCAACATCTGGTGGTACCGCGGCGAGGCGATGGTCGACGGCGTTCTCGTCTGCGAGGCGACGGTTTCCGCGATGGTGGTGACGGAATGAGCGTTGTCGTCGACGTTTCTCCGGCCAAGACTTTCGTCCATCCCAGCGCTTGCGTCGAACCGGGGGCCGAGCTCGGATCGGGCGTCCGCATTGGCCAGTTCTGCCATGTCGGCGCCGAGGCGCGGCTCGGCGACGGCGTCGAGCTGATCTCGCATGTGGTCGTCGCCGGCGTCACCGAGATCGGCGCCCGCAGCCGCGTTTTCCCGTTCGCTTCGATCGGCCACCAGCCGCAGGACCTCAAGTTTCGCGGCGAGCGCACCAGTCTGACGATCGGCGAAGACTGCCTGATCCGTGAAGGCGTGACGATGAACCCCGGCACCGCGGGCGGCGGCGGGCGCACGATCGTCGGCGCGCGTTGCGCCCTGCTCGCCAACGCCCATGTCGCGCACGACTGCCGCATCGGCGACGACGTCATCCTCTCCAACAACGTGATGATCGCCGGTCATTGCCAGATCGGCGACTTCGCGATCCTGAGCGGCGGTTCGGCGACCCACCAGTTCACCCGCGTCGGCGCGCACGCGTTCGTCGGCGGCTTATGCGGCGTCGAGAACGACGTCATCCCCTTCGGCATCGCCATCGGCAATCGCGCCGCGCTCGCCGGTCTCAACGTCGTCGGGCTCAAGCGGCGTGGCTTCTCGCATGAGGCGGTGCACGAGCTGCGTCGCGCTTACAAGACGCTGTTTTCCGCCGCCGGCACGCTCAAGGAGCGGATCGAGGAGGTCGCCGCCGCCTTCCCCGACCAGCCGGCGGTGCAGCAGGTCGTCGCCTTCCTGCGCGAGGGCGGCGAGCGAGCGATCTGCACGCCGCGCGTCGGGCGGGACGACGAGGCTTGAGCGAGCCGGGCGAAACCCGCCCGCTGGCCATCGTCTGCGGCGGCGGAAAATTCCCGATCGAGGTCGCGCGCGCCGCCGCCGCCGCCGGCCGGCCGCCGTTCCTGATCGGCATCGTCGGCGCCGCCGACCCGGCGATCGAGGCCTTCGCTCACGTCTGGCTGCGCATCGGCCAGCTCGGCAAGTTGTTCTCGACCCTGCGCGCCGAAGGCGTCGCCGACGTCGCGCTGATCGGCGGCCTGACGCGGCCGGAGCTCGCCGACCTGCGCCTCGATTGGGGCGCGATCAAGCGTCTGCCGGAGCTCGCGCTGGCGTTTCGCGGCGGCGACAACCACTTGCTCGCCGGCGTCGCGGCGCTCTTCGAACACGAAGGCCTCAAGGTCGTCGGCGCGCATGAAATCGCGCCGCGCCTGCTTGCGCCGCTCGGCCCGATCGGCTCGCGCGCCGCCGCGCCGCAAGGCGAGGCCGACATCGGCATGGGCGCGGCGCTCATCGCCGCGCTGTCGCCGTTCGACGCCGGGCAAGGCGTCGTCATCGCCAAAGGACGCGTCGTCGCGGTTGAGGCGGCCGAGGGAACCGACGCGATGCTGGCGCGCGTCGCCGCGTTGCGCAACGCGCGCCGTCTGCGCCTCTCCGGACTGTCCGGCGTGCTCGTCAAGGCGCCCAAGCGCGGCCAGGACTTGCGCCTCGACATGCCGGCCATCGGTCCGCAAACGATCGCCGCCGCCGCCAAGGCGCAATTACAGGGCGTGGCGGTCGCCGCCGGCGCCGTCCTGATCGCCGAGCGCGAAGCGGTCGCGCGCGCCGCCGACGCCGCCGGTCTGTTCGTCGCCGGCTACGCGCCGTGAGCGCCCCGTCGCGAAGGTTGCGGGTCGCCGTCGTCGCCGGCGAGCCGTCCGGCGACCAGCTCGGCTTCAAGCTGATGCGAGCGCTCGCAGAGCAAGCCGCCGGCGGCGTCGACTTTCTCGGCGTCGGCGGCGAGGCGATGGCCGCCGAGGGGCTAAAGAGCCTGTTCCCGCTCGCCGACGTCGCGGTGATGGGGGTGCTGCCGGTCATCAAGCGCCTGCCGACGCTCGTCGACCGCATCCGTCGCGCCGCGGCGGCGGTCGTCGCGGCGCGCCCCGATGCGCTCGTCGTCATCGACAGCCCCGACTTCACCCACCGCGTCGCGCGCCGCGTCCGCCGCGCGCTGCCTGACCTGCCGGTGATCGATTACGTCAGCCCGTCGGTCTGGGCCTGGCGACCGGGTCGGGCGCCGGCGATGCGCGCCTATGTCGATTGCGTACTGGCGCTGCTGCCGTTCGAGCCGGAAGCGCACGCGCGGCTCGGCGGTCCGCGCTGCGTCTACGTCGGCCATCCTCTGGTCGAGCGGCTCGCCGAGCTGCGGCCGAGCGCAGACGAGGCGCGCAAGCGCGCCGCGACGCCGCCGCTCGTCCTCGCCCTGCCCGGCTCCCGTCGCTCGGTGATCGCGCGATTGATGGCCGATTTCGGCGCGGCGATCGCCGCCGCCGAGCGTGCGGCGGGCCCGTTCGAGGTCGTTCTGCCGACGCTGCCGCATGTCGAAAGCGACGTGCGCGCGCTCGCGGCGCGCTGGCCGCGTCCGCCGCGAATCGTCGTCGGCGAGCCGGAGAAGTTCGCCGCCTTCCGCAGCGCGCGCGCGGCGCTCGCCGCCTCGGGCACCGTCACGCTCGAACTCGCGCTCGCCGGCGTGCCGCTGGTCGGCGCCTACAAGGTCTCGGGCGTCGAGGCGCTGCTGCGCCCGCTGATCACGCTGCCGTTCTCCGTGCTGCTCCCCAACCTCGTGCTCGGCGAAGGGGCGATTCCCGAATTCCTGCAAGGCGACTGCCAACCGCAGGCGCTGGCGACGGCGCTCGCCGCGCTGGTCCGCGACGGCCCGGCCCGCTCGGCCCAACTTGCGGCGCTCGACAAGCTCGACGCCTGCATGCGGCTCGAAGACGGCCGACCGCCGAGCGTCCATGCCGCGGCGGCGGTGCTAGAGACGATCGCCAGACGCAATTCGGCGTAGGCGCCTCGACGGACGCTCAGAGATCCTCGAGATCGAAATCGAGGATCGCCATCTGCAGCGTGAAGGCGCTGCCGGCCTTGTCGTCGGCGGAGACGACGCCGAGGAAGTCGTCGCCGTTGTTGAGCTCGACCGAGTCGGTCTTCCTCATCCGCGAAACGATCCTGAGCCTGTCGTTGTCGAACAGCTTGCGCAGGTATTCCTGCAGCGTCGCGCGGTCGACCGGGATCGGCATCGCAAAGGAGAACGAACGATCGCCGTCCTCGTCGTCGAGGATGATCCTGCCGATCTTGCGCTCGCCCAGCGTTACGTCGGCGGCTTCGCGCTCGCGTGCGTTCGGCGTCACCGTCAGCGCCGGCGAACCGAACGATCGGCGCAGATGCGCCCGCAATTTGAGGATCTCGTCCTTGGTCATTCTCGCTCCCGCTGTCGCGGCCGGGCGTGGCTTTGCCACGATTGGCCGCCGGCGGCAAGCTTTCGCAGGCGACTCAAGGGTCGATGAGCTTCTCGGCGAGGATCTGGTTCATGTCGCGCGCCGGTTCGGCGCAGCCCGCCTCGCCGACGATGCGCGCCGGCACGCCGGCGACCGTCTTGTTGTGCGGAACGGGCGCCAGCACCACCGACCCTGCGGCGACACGTGCGCAGCGGCCGACTTCGATGTTGCCGAGGATCTTCGCCCCTGCCCCGACCAACACGCCGTGGCGGATCTTGGGATGGCGATCGCCGATCTCCTTGCCGGTGCCGCCGAGGGTGACGCCCTGCAGGATCGACACGTCGTCTTCGATGACCGTCGTCTCGCCGACCACCAGACCGGTGGCGTGATCGAGGAAAATGCCCTTGCCGATCCGCGCGGCGGGATTGATGTCGACGCCGAACACCGACGAGGCGCGGCTTTGCAGGTAGAGCGCGAAATCGCGCCGGCCGGCGCGCAGCATCGCGTGCGCCAGGCGGTGGGTCTGCAACGCATGGAAGCCCTTGAAATAGAGCAGCGGCTCCATCATCCGCAGGCAGGCGGGGTCACGATCGGCGACCGCGATGATGTCGGCGCGGAACGCCGCGCCGATCGCCGGGTCGCGCGCCGCGACATCCTCGTAGACTTGGCGGATCAGGGCGCTCGGCGCGTCGGGATGGTGGAGCCGGTCGGCGACGCGGTCGATCACCGCGCTCTCCAGCGTCTCGTGATTGAGCACCGCGCGGGTCAGGAACGCCGCCAGCACCGGATCGTTGCGCGCGGCGTCCTCCGCTTCGACGCGAATGCGCGCGAACAGCGGATCATTGTCGCCGAGCCCGATCACGTGGGCCATCGCCTGCTGCGCCATAGCGAGCCTCCTCGAGCGCCGCCAGTTGGGGCGGGCATATCTATCACAGCGGCGCCGCGCCGCGAAACCCGGCGGCTTGGGAAACGCCAATTAACCGTCAGCGCCGCCGGCGCGCGCCAGCGACATGCGGGCGAAGACGTCGTCGCGTTTCACCCATGCGTGCCAGGCGACGGCGGCGATGTGCAACGCCAGTACGGCGCAGATCGCCCAGGCGAGTCCGTAGTGGGCGAAACCGGCGCGATGGGCGAGCGCCTCGTTCTTGCCGACCACGGCCGCGAACTCGAACAGGCCGAACCACGGCGCCGGATGGCCGCCGGCGACCGAGTTGACATAGCCGCTCACCGGCATGGCGATCATCAGCGCGTAGAGGGCGAGGTGCGCCGTGTGCGCGCCGACGCGGCTCAAGACGCCGAGCGCCGCCGAATAGGGCGGCGCGCCGACGAAAAGGCGCCAGACGACGCGCAGGACGATCAGGACCAGCGCCGTCATGCCGAGCGACTTGTGGATCGTCAGGAGCTCGACGCGCGGCGAGACGCCCCGAGGCAGCAGGGCGGTGATGACGCCAAGAGCAATGGCGGCGAGGATGATCGCCGCCATGGCCCAATGCAGGATTCTCAGGGTCGCGTCGTAGCGCGCCTCAGGGTTCAATATCGTCATCGCCGCCCGCTCGCAGACCGTCCCGGGGCCGAGACTATGGCGGGCGACGGCGCCGAGAATGCGACGCGACGACGCGGCGCGCTTCTCACAGTTATAAAACGGACATCCCTTTCGCTCGGCCGGCGACAAGATCAGCGATCGGCTACCGCCCTGCGGGCGTAGCGGGCGTTCAAACCCCGCACGTCGAGGACGCCGAAGCGAAGTCGAGTCCGCCGCCCTGCCCGTTCACGGCGCCTTGATGAACAACCCGATCGTCAGCGCGACGCCGATCGCCACCACGCCGACGCGCAGCGCCTTTTCGTTGACCGTCTGCAGCATCAGCGCGCCGAGCCAGCCGCCGATCGAGGCGCCGACCGTGGTGACGGCGACCTGCAGCCAGTGGACGTCGGGCGAGAAGACGAACAGCGCCACCGCCGAGGCGTTGATCACGCCGGCCAGCACGTTCTTGGTCGCGCCGGCGGCGCGCACCGCCAGCCCCGCCATGGTCAGCGCCGCCATCATCAGCAGGCCGATGCCGCCGCCGAAATAGCCGCCGTAGATGGCGATGCCGAACTGCGCCAGCCCTGCGCCCCACGGCGGCAGGCTGGCTTTTCCCGGCTCGGGCTGCCGGCGCAGGAAGCTGCCCCAAGCGAACAGCGCCGTGGCGAACAGCACCAGCCACGGCACGAGACGGGCGAAGAACGTCGGCGGGGTTGCGAGCAGGATCGCGCCGCCGACCGCGCCGCCGGCGAGGCTGATGACGAACAACGCCTTCAGCGACAGGCCCTCGGCGCCCTGCGCGCCGGCGCGGCCGGTGTAGCCGGTGACGATCTGGGCGGGAAACAGCGCCACGGTCGAAGTGATGTTGGCGGCGCGCGCGTCCATGCCGGTGAGCATCAGCGACGGCAGGGTGATGAACGAACCGCCGCCGGCGAGCGCGTTCTGTCCGCCCGCCCACAACGAGGCGAGGAACAAGACAATCAACGCCGCCATGCTGGCTCCTTAGCGAAACGCGAGAGGGGGCCGCAGACGCCTCCCCTCGCCGCCGGCGGCGGCAAAAGGAACGGAAGGCGCCTCCCGCGTCAAGTCGTCCTGGCGCGGCAAGTCGTCCCTCAGGCGAAAGCGCGCGACGCTTGGCGATGCTCGGCGAGCAACGCCGCCAGGTCGAGGCCGACCGGCGCGCCGTCGACCACCCGCCAGACGCCGCCGACCATCACCCGGTCGGCGCGATGGGCGCCGCACAGCACGAGCGCCGCCAGCGGATCGTGCGCGCCGGAGAAGCGCGGCTCGTCGAGCCGGAACAGCGCCAGATCGGCCTGCAGACCAGGGGCGATGCGGCCGACGTCGTCGCGGCCGAGGCAGCGCGCCGAGCCCTCGGTCGCCCAGCGCAAGACGTCGAGATGGGTGATCGCCGCCGCGCCGTAACGCAGCCGGCCGATCATCAGCGCGTGACGAACCGCCTCCATCATGTTGGAGGAATCGTTCGACGCCGAGCCGTCGACGCCGAGGCCGAGCGGCGCGCCCGCCGCCTCGAGTTCGCAGGTCGGGCAAATCCCCGAGGCGAGCACCATGTTGGAGGCGGCACAGTGGCAGACGCCGACCCCGGCCGCGCCGAGCCGTTTGATCTCGTCGGCGTTGAAATGAACGCCGTGGGCGAGCCAGGTTCGACGCGACATCCAGCCGGTCTCCTCCAGCAGTTCGACCGGCCGCACGCCGTACATCGCCAGGCAGAAACGCTCTTCGTCGGCCGTCTCGCAGAGATGGGTGTGAAGCTGGCAGTCGTAGATTTCGGCGAGCCGGGCCGACTCGCGCATCAGCTCGCGGTCGATCGAGAACGGCGAGCATGGCGCCAAGGCGATGCGGATCAGCGCGCCGGGTCTCGGATCGTGGAACAGCTTCAGCACCCGCTCGCTGTCGACAAGGATCGCATCGGCGTCCTGCGCCACCGAATCGGGCGGCAGGCCGCCGTCCTTCTGCGAGCGGTTCATCGACCCGCGCGTCGCCGTCATGCGCATGCCGAGCGCGCGCGCTTCCTCGACCTCGATGTCGACGGCGTTCTCCAGGCCGGCGGGATAGAGGTAATGATGGTCGGCGGCGGTGGTGCAGCCGGAGAGCAGCAGTTCGACCAGCGCGAGTCGCGCCGCCAGACGCAGTTCGCGGGGCTTGAGCCGCGCCCAGATCGGATAGAGCGCGGTCAGCCAATCGAACAACTCGCGGTTGATCGCCGCCGGGTGGGCGCGCGTCAACGTCTGATAGAAATGATGGTGGGCGTTGACCAGGCCGGGCAGCACGACATGGCGGGAGGCGTCGAAGACGGCGTCGACCTGCGCTTGCGGCTCGGCGCCGCGCGCGACCCTTTCCACGATGCGGCCGTCCTCGACGACGATTCCGCGCGCCGCCGCCTCGGCCAGGATCGCCAGCGGGTCCTTGATCCAGGTTCGCATCGAGCAAGAACTCCCGGCGCCGCGCTGCGCTTCAGCCGTCCGCCCCCCAGTCGGACCGCCCGCGCGCCGTCACGACTTCAGCGCTCGCGCCGCGGAAGATCGCCATCGCGGCGACGCCGGTCATCACCGAGCCGGTGTCGAGGTTGAGGCGGAAGCGGCGGATCTGGTCGGCAGGCGACGGATCGGGCCTCATGTCGTTCGGGGTATGGCCGTGGACGACGAAATAGCCGCTGAACCCCTTTGGTCCTGGCGCCGCCGACAGGAAAGGCCGGCGCACCCAGGCCCAGTGGCGGTCGCCGCCAAGGGTCGCGAGCGGCGCATTCCACGGCTCGGCGAGGAAGGATTCGAGCTCGACGCCGGGATTGACGCCGGCGTGAACGAACAGCAGGCCGCCGGAGCGCCAGTGCGACTTCAAGCTCACGAGCCAGTCGCGGACGCGCGTCGGCAGGCTTTGGCGCGCATCGCTCAGCAGGTCGTCGAGGTCGGCGGGCGTGGCGGAGAAGCGCAGGAATTCGGCGAGCGTGTTGTCGCCGCCGTTGGCGATCCAGGTTTGAAGCGCGTCGATCGCATCGGCGTGCGGCGTCGTCGCGTCGAGGGCGAGGCGCATCATCGCCTCGTGATTGCCCATCAGCGCGACCGTCTCGTCGCCGCGCGCGTGCTCGGCCGCGTCGAGCGCCAGGTCAATCGCGCCAAGGCTGTCGGCGCCGCGGTCGACGAGATCGCCGAGCAGAACGACGACGCGTCGCGCCACGCGTCGCGGCTCGCGCGCCGCCTCGTCGAGCAGCGCGTCGAGCAAGTCGCTGCGGCCGTGGATGTCGCCGACGGCGAAGATTTCGACATCGTCGGCGCCGGCGCGCGGCAGCGCGTAACGCGTACGGTCGATGACGACAGGCACGGGCGGGTCCTTTGCGCTTCGGTCCGCGGCCACCATCGCGCTTTGCGGCGGCGATTTCCAGCCGCCGTTGCGCGCCGCCGCCGCCGCGCCTAGCATCGGGCCATGTTCCTCGCCTTCTTCGCCGCCCTGCGCGAGGCGCGCGTGCCGGTGACGCCGCGCGAATTCCTCGACCTGATGCGGGCCCTCGAGGCCGACCTCGCCGACAAGTCGGTCGAAGATTTCTATCGCCTGTCGCGCGCGCTGCTGGTCAAGGACGAGCGCAACCTCGACAAGTTCGACGTCGTGTTCGCCGACGTCTTCCGCGGCGCTCTGACGCCCTCGCCCGGCGTCGAGCCGACCGGGATCCCGGCCGAATGGCTGCGCAGGGCGATCGAGCGCGTTCTGAGCCCCGAGGAGCGCGCCGAGCTCGAGGCGCTCGGCCTCGCGGCGCTGATGGCGAAGCTGGCCGAGCGCCTCGCCGAGCAGCGGGAGCGCCATCAGGGCGGGGCCAAGCAGATCGGCACGGCGGGGACCTCGCCCTTCGGCGCCTACGGCGACAATCCTGCCGGCGTGCGCATGGGTCAGGAGCGGTCGCGCCGATCGAGCGCGGTCAAGATCTGGGACAAGCGCGAGTTCAGGGACTTTTCCGGCGACGAGGAACTCGGGCCGCGCAACATCCGCCTGGCGCTGAGCCGGCTGCGCCGCTTCGCCCGCGATGGCGCGGCCGAGGAGCTCGATCTCGACGACACCATCCGTTCGACCGCCGATCACGGCTATCTCGACGTCAGGATGCGCCCGGAACGCCGCAACGCGGTCAAGGTGCTGCTGTTCCTCGACGTCGGCGGCTCGATGGATTGGCACGTCGAGGCCGCCGAGAGCCTGTTCGCGGCGGCGCGGCTGCAATTCAAGCGGCTCGAGCATTTCTACTTCCACAACTGTCTCTACGAGAGCGTGTGGAAGAGCAACCGTCGCCGCTTCGAGGAACGAACGCCGACGATGGACGTGATCAATTCCTTCGGCCGCGACCATCGCGTCGTCTTCGTCGGCGACGCGGCGATGGGCCCGCACGAGATCCTCGCGCCTGGCGGTTCGGTCGAGCATCACAATCCCGAGTCGGGAGAGACCTGGCTGAGGCGCGCCGTCGCCCACTGGCCGCGCAGCGTGTGGATCAACCCGTCGCCGCCCGAGCAATGGAGCTACGCGCAATCGACGCGCATCGTCTCGGGCCTGCTCGAACAGCGCATGTATCCGCTCACCCCCGACGGCGTCGAGGCGGCGATGCGCGCGCTGGCGCGTTGATCAGTCGCGCACCACCAGGACCGAACATTGCGCGTGGCGCACGATGGTCTTGGCGTTCGAGCCGAGCAGATAGTCCGACATCACCGGCCGGTGCGAACCCACGACGATGAGGTCGGCGCCCCACTCGGTCGCGTCGCGCAGGAGCTCGTGATAGACGCCGCCGCCCAGCGCCGCCGTCGTCACCCGCTCCTTCGGCAGGGTCAGCTTGGCGGCGATTGCGTCGAGCGCCGCCTTGGCGCGCTTTTCCTGCTCCTCGTCGAAGTCGGCAGGCACGTATTCCATGAAGGTGGCGGGCAGCAAAGGCTGCACGTTCACCAGCCGCAGGTCGCCGCCGCTTTGCGTCGCCAGCTCGATCGCCTGGTCGAGGCCTTTGGGGTGGGCGGCGGGATCGGCGAGATCGACGGCGAGAATGATCCGATGGAACATGGTTTCCTCCTCCGGACGGCCGACGCCGGCGACGCAAGATTAGGCCGTTTGCGCGCTGGGCGGCAATGCGACGGGCCAGCGCGCTCTCGTCCCTGTGGAGGGGGCGACAAAACGTTGTTCCCCGGCGGCGACATCGCTATAAGGGCGCCGAGTTCACCGGGGAACCGAGAACCATGGGCATTGTCGGCGTTATCGAAGACAACTACCGACCCTCCGATGAAGAGCCGTTCATGAACGAACGGCAA
>Ga0181520_10004048_pt1 | contig 25021 bp, 21 predicted proteins | sample PEATcosm2014_Bin_29_FD_132451 | JGI IMG/M metagenome (GOLD analysis project Ga0181520, IMG submission 132451) | Peatland microbial communities from MTU Mesocosm Facility, Houghton, MI, USA - PEATcosm2014_Bin02_30_metaG | ecosystem: Environmental > Terrestrial > Soil > Wetlands > Peat | place...
CCCAGTTCGCGCTGACAGCGGGCCAGTTCGATCCAGAGTTTCCGCCAGAGCGTGAACTTATACCTCGGAGAAAACAGCCGCAGCATCTGCTCGCTGGCATTCCTCGCCGCAAGCGGAGATTCGTAGGTGTCGTAAGTGTCCGCCATGTGTGCCGGGTATTGTACGGTCAGGAGCACGCGGATGCGAAGGGGGGCCAATGCCTCGCCGCGCAGATTTGCGACGTGCAGTCGCTATGCGTGAGACAGTGCGCCGAATGATGCGCCAGCGGTGCCGTGACACGCCTTCTCTCGGTCACAGCATTGGGTTCAGGGGAGAGCGGCGCACGCGCTTGGTGGTGACGGTGACAAAGTGGCCTGGAATGGCCGGTTCTATCTTCGCCCAGAATCGCTCGAGGACGGCCAGACGCTCGGCCTCAGTCGGCACGTCAATTCGCAGCAGCAGCACGCCAAACGCCGGCTCACCGAGACAGAAGACCAGTTCACCATAGTCCGTATCACTGGTCATGACGACTCGGCCCTCGCGCGATGCGGAACGGAGAATATGCAAATCGCTGGTGGCTGGAGGGAACGACGCGGCGCGCAAGACCTCATGCCCACGGCTTTCGAGGAAAGCAATGATGAGTTTTCCGATATGGGCGTCGACAAGGAATCTCATTCGGCGGCGACCAACTGGTCATTGCGGAGCATGGCCGCCGCGAGCGCGAGGGCGGCGGAGATGTGTTCGGGCCGCAGCCCTTCGTAATTGGCCAGCAGGTCGTCAGGTGTCGCACCCTGGGCGAGCCGCTCCAAGATATACTCGACGGTAATGCGCGTTCCTTTGAAGACGGGCTTGCCCGTCATGACCAGCGGATTGCGTTCGATGTATTGCGTCCAGTCCAGCATATCGCACTTAATTGTATCACATGGCAGGGGTCGTGCCTGCATTTTCTCTTCGGCGAGATCATGCCGGCCAAGTGAAGTTCGTGCCAGCGGCTCCGGCCCTCATTCCGATACCAACTCCCGCCCCGTCAGCAAACGATATGCCTCGAGATACCGCTTCTGCGTGCCTGAAACCACATCCGCCGGCAATTCCGGGGCCGGCGGAGTCTTGTTCCATTTCACCGTCTCGAGGTAATTGCGGACGAATTGCTTGTCGAAGCTCTCCTGGTCGCGGCCGGGGGCATAACGATCGGCGGGCCAGAACCGGCTGCTGTCGGGAGTGAGAACTTCGTCGATAAGAATGAGTTTCCCGTCGCCGAGCAGGCCGAATTCGAACTTCGTGTCGGCGATGATCACGCCTTTATTGCGGGCATAATCGGCCGCCTGCGTGTAGAGATCGAGCGTGCGCTTCCGCATCTCGCGGGCGATGGCCGGCGTGGCGATTTTCTCGGCCGTGGCCATGTCGATGTTCAGATCGTGGCCAATCGATTCCTTGGTTGCCGGCGTGAAGAGCGGCTCAGGGAGGCGATCGCATTGCCGCAGGCCCGCGGGCAGCGCATGGCCGCAGACTTTCCCGGTCGCCAGGTAGTCCTTCCATCCGGAACCGGCCAGATATCCGCGAGCAACGCATTCGATGGGCACAACGTCGGCCTTCTTGACGAGCATGGACCGGCCGCGAAGCTGGCCCGCATACGCCGCCAGATTCGCCGGATAATGGGCCGGATCGGTCGCGATGAGGTGATTTTCGAATTTCGCCGCGAATAGCTCGAACCAGAAAAGGCTCAGCGCGGTCAGCATCGTGCCCTTGCCGGGAATCCCGTTGGGCATGATGCAATCGAACGCGCTGATGCGGTCGGTGGCCACAATCAGCAGCGTGTTTCCAAGGTCGTAGACGTCGCGAACCTTTCCCCGGCGGACCGGGAACGGTAAATCCGATTGAAGCATGGCTGAACTCATGCCCAGAGTGTAAGCAGCGCGGGGGGCTGTCGGCAACGCGGCCGGTTGATAAGATGCCTTCTTTGGGGGAACGAACGTGGATGGATCGGTGATGCAGGCATTGAAGTTTGAAATCTATCGGGACGGCAAGCGGCTGGAGCAGTTCGTGCCGGCGGCGGCGATGGCGGTTGGGCCGGACAGCGTGCCGATCCCCGGCGAGGTCACCTTCGCCGACGGGCTGCTGATCGTCAGCCGCACCGACGATCACGCGGCCGGGGTTTCGCTGCTGTGGGATGTCGGGCCGCTGGGCTCGTTCGTCATGGACACCACCCGCCTGCCGCCACGCGAAAAGCCGTATAACCTCAACGTCGAACTGGCCCGCAGCCGGCTCATGAAGATCACGCAGAAGCAGGAGGACTGGAACCTGTTCGATTTCCCGCGCGCCGACCGCTTCACCGCCAAAATCCGCGAGGCCCAGGTCATGTTCGCCGAAGCCCTGGGCAAACTGGACACGCCGGTGGCGGCGGCCATGCTGGCCGACCAGTCCCTGGCCGCCGCGGTTGATTTGTCCGAGCAACTGGCCGTGTTCCACAGCGAACTGCTCATCAACCGCCGCCGGACCGCCAACGGATTTGTCCGCCACGTGCTGGGCTGCCGGGCCGACAGCGCCGTGCAGAATGCCAAATACCGCGACACGCTGGCCAGCCAGTTCGATTATGTCGTTGTGCCCATGCCCTGGAGCCAGGTGCAGCCGCAGGAGCAGGCGTTTGAAACGGCCGCACTGGACGAGATGATCGAACTTCTCACGCGCAAGCGAGTTCCCATCATTGCCGGCCCGCTGATCGATCTCAGCGAAGGCGGCGTCCCCGACTGGATGTACATCTGGGAACACGATTTCGATACCGTTCGCGAACTGGCCTATGAATACGTGCAGAAGATCCTGGCCCGCTATCGCAAGACTGTCAGCGTCTGGAACGTCGTGGCCGGCCTGCACGTGAATCAGGTCTTTGCCCTCAGCTTCGAGCAGGTGATCGAATTGACCCGGCTGCTGGTGACGCAGGCCAAGACCATGATCCCCAACGCCAAAACGCTGGTGACGGTCAAGCAGCCGTTCGGCGAATATCACGCTCGCTCGCGCGCCACCGTCTCGCCCATGGCCTACGCGGAAATGGTGGCGCAGGCGGGAATCAATTTCGAGGCCTTCGGCCTGGAGATTGAACTGGGCGTCCCGCAGCCGGGAAACTTCCTGCGCGACCTGTTCCAGATCAGTTGCATGCTGGACCGATTTTCGACGCTGGGCCGGCCGCTGTTTCTCACCGCGCTGTGTGTGCCCAGCCGCAGCACCGCCGACGCCAACGATCGCTCGGGCGGCAAGCTCGATCCCTCGGCGGGCGGTCGATGGCGGCGGGCGTGGGATCCGGAACTTCAGGCCGAATGGATGGCCGCCGTCTATCGCCTGGCTCTCTCCAAGCCCTATATCGAAAGCGTCGCCTGGGGAAACCTGGCGGACCTGAATCCAAGCATCCCCGGCGGCGGCCTGCTGGACGACATGCTCAAACCCAAGGCCAGCTTCACCAAACTCCAGGAATTGCGCGAGCAGTTCCACCAGTGGGGCCGAAAGGCGTAGCCCATGCCCGAGCCTTCGCCGATTGCAACCGGCCCTCGAACCGTCACCGACCCCGGCGGCGTCCGGGCGGTCATGGTGATTGCGGTAACTCTCGCCTGGGCCGTTGTCCTGATGAACAGACCCATCGCCGTGCCCAATGGCACGCCGGTCGGATATCTCAGCGCGCAGGTGGAACTGCGGCTGGACCCCAACGTCGCGACGGCCGGTGAACTGTCGGCCATTGTGGGCCTGGGCGAGAAACATGCCCAGGACATCATCGACTATCGCACGCAATTCCAGGCCTTGCATCCCGGTCAGCCGGCGTTTACGGCGGTGGCCGATCTCGAATCGGCCAAAGGAATCGGCCCCAAGACGGCGGAACTTGCCGCTTCGTATCTGGTGTTTCCAATCCGGCCGGGCGGGGCGACCAACGTGGCCGTATCCAAACGGAAGAAAGGGAGCTGATGTGGCCAAGCGCGCGGAGAATGAATTGAACGCGACTACCGAGCCGCCGGTGTTTGGGTTGCTGGCGCATCTGGACGCGCGGGTCGAAGAGCTTCGCAAGCTGGCGCCCGAGGCGCTATCCGAACTTGACCTCGAAGCGGTCCACGACGCCCGCGTCCGCACCCGCCGGCTCAAGGCGGCCATCGACCTGCTGGAACCGATCCTTTCCGGCCGCGGCCGCAAGGCCGTCCTCAAGGCCACCAAGCGCCTTCGCCGCCGTCTCGGCCCGGTGCGCGATCTGGATGTCATGATCGGGCACATGGACGAACTGACCGGCAAGCCGCAAGCGGCCGCGTGGATTCTCGAGCGCCTGCACGACGCCCGCCGTCGCGAAGGCAAACGGGCCCGGCGGCGGGCAGCGCCGTCGCGGATTCTGGCTCGCCTTGGCGCCTGGTGGGGCGTGCGACAGGATTTGATCGTCGCCCGCGACGCCGTTGATACGCTGCTGGCCGAGCGCGTGAATTCCCAACTTGAAGCGTTCGACGAACAGGCCAAGCGCCTGGTCGCCGCCGCCACGCACGCGCCGACGCCGGACGAAAAGACGCATTCTTGCGATCCTCACGCCCTGCGCATCGCGGGAAAATCACTGCGGTACACGCTCGAACTGGCCGAAGCGCACGGCCGGCCGCTGCCGGCCCGCGTGCTCACGTCGTTCAAGCACATCCAGGATGCCCTCGGATCGTGGCACGATTTCGTGATTCTCAGCGAGCACATGCTGCGCGATTCGATCGAATGCGAACTGGCCCTGCACGATCCCGATTTGCTTGGCCAGATATTGTCGCTGGCGCAAACGACGCTGCGCCGCGCCCAGAGCGAACTCAAACACGCCGGCGATCTGTGGACCAAACGCGGCGCCGATCTTTCCGCGGCGATCCACGCGGCCTTTCCCCTGGTGCGCGCCGCGCCGACCCTCGCGCCGGCCGATTCAGGCGAACTCAAACGGATCGGCATCGATGCGGCTCTGGAGAATGTCAACGCCGGGCAACTTACCGCCCAGACGAGCGGCCAGAGCCGGCAAGGCGCACCGCTCGCTGCGGGAGTGGAGAGTGCAGACGACGGTGATTCCGGCCGCCGCGGCGGCGAGGGCGTCGTGATGCCGCAACTCCCCGGTGAGATACAGCCCCGCCCCGCTGGCGATGACCTGATCGAGCAATCCTCCGCCGGCCCCGGCGCAGACGGCGACGCGCTCGATGGCCCCGTCGATCGGCCCGGCGACCAGGACATGTGACAACTCCAGCCGCTTCTTGATCCGCTCGATCAGATCTCCCACGTCCACCGCTTCGACCGATCCGACGCGACCCTGCCCGATTCGCTCATCCCCGGCTTGCGGCGCGGTCGCCAGCACATTCAGATCGAACGCCACTTCCTCATACGGGTGCGATTCATGCAGCGCCGCGACCACCGCCGCCACGCGATCGGCCGGAACCAGCGTCTCCAGCCGAACTTCCGGCACGGTTTCCAGTCTCCCCGATTGGCCCACGGCCGGGTTCGTGCCGCTGTGTCCAAAAAACGTCCCGCTGCCGGGAATGCGAAAACTGCACGAGGAGTAATTGCCGATATGCCCGGCCCCGGCGTCGAACAACGCCTTGCTGACCGCGTCAATATGCACCGCCGGCACGAACGTCACCAGCTTGACGAATTTCCCCCCCGCCGCCGGCTCGACAGGTTTCAGCGGCCGGCGATCGCTCATCTCCAGCAAATCCGCCAGCACGTCATTCGTTCCGCCCTCGGCCGCATCCAGTGCCGTATGCGGCGAATAGATCGCCAGCCCCGAGCGTATGGCGGCAAAGGCCGGGTGCGTCGCACGCAATTGCCGCAGCGGATGGAAGATCGGCGGATGATACGCCACGACCGCGTTGCATTTTGCCTGCACCGCTTCGTCCACGACCGCATGCGTCATGTCGATAGCCAGCATGACCCGATCCAGTTGCTGCGTCCGATCACCGGCGATAAGCCCGACATTATCCCACGCCTCCGCCAGCCGCGTCGGCGCGATGGACTGCATGGCCGATTCCAGGTCCGCGATGGTGTGCATAGATGGGGCGGATTGTAGCCACGGAGCTCACTGAGGTCACGGAGAAATTCGACAGGCGAATCCGAGTTTTTCCTCTCGGTGATCTCTGTGTGCTCTGTGGCTGGTTGCTTCTTTTCCAACGCACGTGTCGAGCGGCGCTAACGTACATGAGGCAACTGCTCGCTCGCACAGTACGCCATCCACATTCGCCGATACGCCGCCTCCATATCGTCCACGAATTGGCGAGCGTTCATCATGGCGGAGGACTGCATTCTCCCTCGCAACTCGGACCGCAATCGTGCCAGGGCGGGCAGATCAGCGGCGGTCTGGCTTACCAGGGAGATGTATTCGGCGGGAGTCTTGGCGATCAGGTTTCCGAGATTCAGGTTGGTCAGGATGCTCGCGCCGCCGCGGGAGACGGCGGTGTTGCCGGGCAATGTGATCACGGGAACGGCCATCCACAGGCTGTCGAGCGTTGTGGTGTGGCCGGGGTAGGGAATGGTGTCGAGGCAGATGTCGACCTGGTGATAGAGGCGGAAATAGTCTTCCAGATTCAGGCGGGGGACGAAGTCGATGCGGTCGGGGGCGACGCCGCCGGTCGCGAAGGTCTGCCGGACCGCGTCGCGATGGGAGCCGGCCGGCGAGAGGATAATCAGGCGGGAACCGGGCACGGCCGCGAGCGTGGCGGTCCACAATTGCAGGGTCTGTGGCGTTACTTTGTGGAAGTTGTTGAAGCAGCCGAACGTGATGTGGCCGGATTGGAGCGCGGGGAGCGGATTGACCTCCGGTGTTTGGATCAGGGGGCGGTAGCACCAGAATGTGTGTGGCAGGCGGACCGACTGTTCGGAGTACAGTTCATCGCCATGGCCCGGCGGATCGAGATAGGGGTCGGTGAGGCGATAGTCGATGCTGGTCAGGCCTGTCGTGCCGGGATAGCCGAGCCACGTCACCTGCACGGGAGCGGGTTTGCGCGCGAACATCAGCAGTCGCGAATCCTGCATGTGCAATGCGATGTCGATCAGGATGTCGATGTTGTCCTGCCGGATCTGGTCGGCAAGCTCGGTATCGGACATGCCGACCGTGTCGCGCCAGGTGTGCTTTAACTGTCGGAACTGCTCGGTGACGTGATCGGACTGCCTGGCGCCGCAGTAGCAGAACACCTGGACGTTTGCCGGATTGTGATGGGCCAGGACGGGCATAAGGAAGAACGCGGCCGAATGGACGCGGAAATAGGGCGACACGTAACCGATCCTGAGGATTCGGTCGGGCGTTCGGTCGTTGGCGTGGGGGCGATGCTCGGCCAGGAGCGGCGATTCGTGTCTTTCGGCCCATTTGCGGTTTTCGGCCAGAATGGCGGGTGCGTCGTAGTCGGCGGAAAACTGCACCGTGAACGCCAGATTGCTGCCGATGCTGAAGGAATCCGGCTTGAGTTCCAGGGCACGGCGATAGCTCTCGATCGCCTTGTCCAGCCGGCCTTGGTCGCGATAGACGTTGCCCAGATTGTTATGTCCCTCGGGGAGTTCGGGCTTGATGGCCAATGCCCGGGTACACATCGCCAAGGCCTCGTCTACTCGACCCAATTCCTGGAGCATGCCGCCAAGAATGTTGTAACCTGCGGCGAAATTGGGCTGATTCGTAATGGCCTGGCGGCACAGCGCGATGGCTTCCTGGTGACGGCCGAGTTCCTTGAGAAGAGTCACCAGATCGTGCAGGGCGTCGGCGAAATCCGGCTTGAGTGCGACGGCCTTGCGGAATGACGCAAGAGCCTCCTCGTGCCGGCCGCGGTCCTTGAGGATCACGCCGCGATTGTTGTACGCCGTGGCGTAGTCGGCCTGCAGCGCAATGGCCTTGTCCAGCGCATCCAGAGCCGCATCGATCTGGCCGGTCTTGCGCAATGCGCCGGCCAGATTGTTGTATCCCATCGCCTGGCGGGGCCGCAGTTCGACGACGTTCTTGAACGCGGCGACGGCCTCCTGGTAGCGCGAGTTATCCATCAGCACATTACCCAGATTGTTATGTGCCTCCGCCAGCTCAGGACGCAATTCGATGGCACGGCGGTAGGCGTCGATTGCCTCCTGCCAGCGCCCCTGACGCCGTAGCGAATTGCCCATGTTGTAGTGGGCCTCGACGTAATCCGGCCGTAGCTCGATGGCGCGCCGATACGCGGCAATGGCCGCCTCGAAACCGGATTTGTCGCTGAGCGTATTGCCCAGATTGCTGTGGGCTTCGGCGTCGTTGGGATCGAGTTCGACGGCTCTCTGGAAGCATTTGGAGGCTTCATCTCGCCGGCCCTTGCGGATCAGGGCCTTGCCCAAATCGTTGTGGAAGGAGGCGTTGGCCGGCCGCAGTCGTATGGCCCGGCCGATCAGGTCGATGGCCGCATCCGCTTGCCCGGCCTGCTCGGCCAACGAGCCCAGGGCATGCAGGGCGTCGGGATCATCTGGGTTGCCGGTGAGTATTTGGCGGTAGATCTGCCCGGCCTGGGCGAACCGGCCGGCCTGGCGGTGTTGGCGGGCAATTTCCATTGGATCGTGGCTCATGGCGGCAATGATCGTATCGCCAAACGAGGGGAAAATAATGCCGGTGCGAAAGTCTGTACAAGGATGACGGACCACGTATAATCGCCGGCGATCTTCTCAACAATTATAGGAGACATACAGGTGCCTACGGAATCGATTCAAGCAGATATCGGACTCATCGGGTTGGCGGTCATGGGCCAGAACCTGGTGCTGAACATGGCGGACCACGGCTTCAAGGTCGCCGTCTACAACCGCACCACCCAGACCATGCAGGACTGGATCGCCAAGATTCAGAAGGAAGAACCCTGCGCCGCCAACGTGCGGGGCCAGGCCCAGCTCGCGGATTTCGTCCGCGACATTCACCGCCCGCGCAAGATCATCATCCTGGTCAAAGCCGGCAAGCCCGTCGATGACGTCATCCAGCAACTGCTCCCCCTGCTGGAAAAGGGCGACATCATTATCGACGGCGGCAACAGCCAGTGGACAGATACCATTCGGCGTGAGAAGGACCTGGCCGCCAAGGGCATCAACTTCGTCGGCTCCGGCGTCTCCGGCGGCGAGGAAGGCGCCCGGTTTGGTCCCTCCCTGATGCCCGGCGGGTCCAAGGAAGCCTGGCAATCCCTCAAGCCCATCTGGGAGGCCATTGCCGCCAAGGTGGACGCCAAAACCGGAAAACCCCTGGAAAACGCCGCTCCCGGAAAGCCGGTCATCGGCGGCGTACCCTGCACCGCCCACATCGGTCCCGACGGCGCGGGCCACTATGTCAAGATGGTACACAACGGCATCGAGTACGGCGACATGCAGATGATCTGCGAGGCCTATTTCCTGATGAAGAACCTCCTGGGCCTGGACGCCGGCGAAATGTCCGAGATTTTCCAGGGCTGGAACAAGGGCGATCTGGACAGCTTCCTCATCCAGATCACCACCGAAATCCTTGCTCAGAAAGACCCCGCCGACCGCCGGAAGAAGAAATTCCTCGTTGATGTCATTCTCGACACCGCCGAGCAAAAAGGCACCGGCAAGTGGACCAGCGTCAGCGCGCTGGATCAGGGCGTGCCGGCCCCGACTGTTTCTGAAGCGGTCTTCGCCCGCTGCCTGTCGGGGTTGAAGGATCAGCGCGTTGCCGCCAGCAAGAAGCTCAAGGCTCCCGCGTACAAGTACAAGGGTTCCAGGAAGGCACTGATCGACGCCGTGCGCGACGCCCTGTTCTGCTCCAAGATTTGTTCTTACGCCCAGGGCTTCCAACTCATGGCCCAGGCCCAGAAGACCTACAACTGGAAACTGGATTTCGGGACGATCGCCATGATCTGGCGCGGCGGGTGCATCATCCGTGCCCGCTTCCTCCAGAAGATCACCGACGCCTACGACCGCGAGGCGTCGCTGGCGAACCTGCTGCTGGACCCCTATTTCAAGAAACAGATCGCCAGGGCGGAAACCAACTGGCGCAACGTCGTGGCAATGGCGGCCCAGGCGGGCATCTGGGCGCCGGCGTTCATGAGCGCCCTGGCGTACTACGATGGCTACCGGTCGGCGGTGTTGCCGGCCAACCTGCTCCAGGGTCAGCGCGATTACTTTGGCGCTCACACCTATGAGCGCACCGACAAGCCGCGCGGCCAGTACTTCCACACCGATTGGCCCGACCCCGCCCGGCCGCAAATCGCGGTCGGCGGTCATTGATCCAGGAAATCCCATGAGCCTACAACTGAAAAAAAACTTTGCTTATTCCCTGCTGGTGCCGACGAGCATGGGCGTGAGAATCACTCCCGTCAACGGACAGCCCGTTCACAGCAGCGACACGTTCATCTTGCAGGCGACCAGCGCCGAAACCAATGTCGCCAGCATTGCCTCGTATCTCGGCCTGAGCGTCAAGGTCTTGACAGCGTTCGTCAAGGACAGCCCCATTGCCGCGCTCATCAAGAGCAACCTGCTGAGCCGTCACATGACCTACGAAGGCCCCGAGGTTCCACAGGGCGATCCGTGGGGCTATCGTCACCAGTTCAACATCGCCGACAGCGGTTTTGGCGCCCGCGGGCCGCGCGTCTGGAACGACCGTGCCGGCGAGGTGGGGCGCACGCTGGACGTGAAGCAGTTTGACCTGGAGCGGATCTTCGGCAAGGAAGGCGTTCAGATCGTGCATCTGTCCGGTTTGATTGGCGCCCTGTCAACTCAGACCAGCAACTTCTGCCTGGAGTTGGCCCGCTTTGCCAAAAAACACGACACCCGCATCGCCTTCGATCTGAACTATCGCGCCTCGTTCTGGAAAGGTCGCCAGGCCGAGCTGCGCACCATCTTCACCGAAATCGCCTCATTGGCCGACATCCTCATCGGCAATGAAGAAGACTTCCAGCTCTGTCTTGGCATCGAAGGTCCGCAAGCCGGTGGAAAGGGAATCGAATCCGAGATTGACGGTTTCAAAGTGATGATCGGCCGCGTCAAGAAAGCCTTCCCCAATGCCTCCGTGTTTGCAACGACCCTGCGCCAGGTGGTCAGTTCCAACGAACACCTGTGGGGCGCCATCATGCTTGAGGGCGACAACTGGCAGGTCGTCGAACCCAGAAGAATCCCGGTCCTTGACCGGATCGGCGGTGGAGATGCGTTCGTAGGCGGATTGCTTTACGGCATCCTCAAGGGGTGGGAGCCGGCGAAATGGGCGCAATTCGGCTGGGCCACCGGCGCCCTGGCAACGACGTTCCTGACCGACTATGCCCAGCCCGCCGACGAAGAGATGGTTTGGAGCATCTGGCATGGAAATGCCAGAGTGAAAAGGTAAACCCTATGATGCTCTACGAGACCGGTTCGATCCGCCACGAACTGAACGCCGCCGACCTGAAAAACGGACTGGTTGCGGCCCTGGACAGGCTGGGGCGCCGGAACAAGGTTCTGGCGATCCCTCCCGACTACACCCGGCTGCCCAGTCGGGCCGGCGAGCTCACCGAGTTTGCCTGGCAGTATTTTGGCCAGCGCCTGACCGATGTGCTTCCGGCCTTGGGGACCCATACCCCCATGACCGCGCATCAGATTGCGCACATGTTCGGATCCCTGCCCGCTTCGCTGATCCGCGAGCACGACTGGCGGAATGATGTCGTGACTCTGGGAGAAGTGCCCGCCGCGTTCGTCAAGGACGTATCCGACGGGGCGGTTGAATTCCCCTGGCCGGCCCAGGTCAATAAACTGCTGGTCAATGGGCACTTCGATCTGATCCTCTCGATCGGCCAGGTGGTTCCCCACGAAGTGGCGGGAATGGCCAATTACAACAAGAATATCTTTGTTGGCACCGGCGGCGCGGAAGGGATCAACAAGAGCCATTTCCTGGGCGCCGCTTATGGCATGGAGAAGATGATGGGGCATGCCGATACCCCCGTCCGCCGGGTCTTCAACTATGCCTCGCAGCATTTCGCTAGCCACCTGCCCATTGTCTATGTGCAGACGGTGGTGGGGCTGGACAAGACCGATGGCAAGATCAAAACCCGCGGGCTGTTCATCGGCGACGATTTTGAGGTTTTCGACAAGGCCGCCAAACTGGCCCTGCTGGTGAACTTCGAAATGCTCGATAAGCCGCTCAAGAAAGTCGTGGTTTACCTCGACCCGACCGAGTTCAAGAGCACGTGGCTGGGGAACAAGTCGATCTACCGAACCCGCATGGCGATTGCCGACGGCGGTGAGTTGATCGTGCTGGGGCCGGCACTCAAGGAGTTTGGCGAGGACAAGCAAATTGACCGGCTGATCCGAAAATACGGCTATTTCGGAACGCCGGCAACCCTCAAGGCGTGCAGGGAAAACCAGGACCTGCGCGACAACCTGAGCGCGGCGGCTCATCTCATCCACGGCTCGTCGGAAGGCCGGTTCACCATCACCTATTGTCCCGGCGGCGGTGCGGGAAACCTGACGAGACAGGAGATTGAAGGGGTTGGATTCAAGCATGCGGATCTGGACAAGATGATCCAGCGATATAACCCCAAGGCATTGAAGGATGGTTTCAACACCCTTGGCGATGGAGAAGAGGTGTATTACATCTCCAATCCCGCTCTGGGTCTGTGGGCCTTTAAGGATCGATTCAAGCATTGAGTTTCCAGTCCATCAGGCGGAACCCTCCCCGACAGAAAGAAAGACACAAGGAACACCATGCAGATTCCCGCATCCACACGCGCGCGGCAGGAGATCGAGTCGGACTTCAGGCCCCTTGGCGGTAAGGATCCGACTAAGGCGCGGTTCCTGGCGCTGGGCAACGGCCGCGTGCTGCTGGCGCTGTTCTCGAACGTGTTCGGCATGGGGCCGGTGGTGATGGCTCAGACCTTCGGATCCAATGTCTCGGAACTGATGAAGACCAGAAATGGCGACTACGACGTCGTGCATATGTCCGGCGATCGCAGCCGCAAACAGATTGTGACCGTCAGCGCCGTCGCCGCGACCGGAACGATTGATGACCAGGAGGGTATGCAGCAGCTTTTCAAGCTCATCGATCAGATGAATCCGCCGGACGATTATCTGATCATTCCCTATGGCGTCACCGACGGTGTCCTGGTGCAGGGCGCGAATCTCTCGGCCGCTGATCTGGCGAATCCGGCTGCCGACGCCAAACCCGGGGCGGACAGGGGCAAATACATCCGGGACCTCTATCGAGTTGTCGAAAGGCTTCTGGAAACCAAGCCGAAATTGAAAATCTCGATCATCAACACGGACAATAAGGACGGGAATGGCACGCTGATCACGGACATGCTGCTCAAGATCGCCTCGGTCCGCAATCCCGCGATGGCACGCCAGATCGAACAACGTGTCAGGGCCCATGAAACGATGGTGGATCTCATCGCCAATCCGTACAAGGACGACGCCGGCAGGATGAACCTGGCCGTTCCGGAAGTTGAAGAAACGCTGCCCACGGAACACGTCGTTCTCGAGGATTCCGAAGGTTTCATTCCGGCCAGGGCGGCTGGCGAACTGGAAGCCAGGGGATTTATCATTGCCCGCGAGCGGGGCTCTGTCATCAGGAAGTACCATCCGAAGAAACTGCGGATCATGAATGCCAATCACACGGCGTTCGTTGCGGCCGCGGCGCTGGCGGGGCATATCAACACGGGAAGCGCCGTTCAGGATCCGACGATCGATCAGTACCTCCGCCGGCTCTATGAGAAGGACTTTGTCGTGATATGCGATGAACTGCATATCGACAGGCGAAGCATCGACCAGGCCTTTGGCGAATGGATGCGGCGCATCAACCGCGTTCACAGCACGTTCTGGATTGCGATGAATTTCCCCTCGAAGGCGGCGATTCGTTTCCTGCCGACCATCCGGGCTCTTTTGGCGCGGGGCCGCACCCCTTCTAAGGAAATGGCCTACGCGTTTGCCTCCAACCTTCGCTATCTCACATGCGCCGGCAAGTCGACCGACCCGCTCAAGCCCGGCGTCTACGTCGGCTTTCTCGACAAGGGCGTTTCGGTGCCGCATGTCGATTACGAACGGATTGGAACCAACCCCCAGAATCAGCAGGGCGTATTCATGACCGCCGAAGGAAATGAGTACGAATTTCGGTTCCCCAACGATCCGGTGATTATCGAAAAGCTCGGCACGCTCGTTGGGGCCTCAAAGACGGATGTTGAGAAAGGCGTACGCGAGGTGCTTGGCAGAATCGGCGCCACCAATAATGAGAAGAATAACGGCCCGATCGTGACGACGCCGGCGCTGGAGCCCTTTGTCCGGGACATTGTTGACATGTACTATCAACTGGTTCGAGCCGAAGATCGCCGTACCGCGCTGCAGGTATTGCAGGCTCTGTAACCGTGGCGTGAGCCGACGTCCAGGCCGGGCAGAAGCATGCCAATCAGTGTCGCGCTGCGGCCTGCTCCAAAACGGCGAGTTGGGCCCGGTAATCGGCAAGGTGCAAGCGCAGGAGCGATGTCACCGATTCAGGGGCATCCGTCAGAGCGGCCAGGGTATTGGTATATCGCTCGATAGCCAGACTACACGCCTCGATCAATTTGGGGAGGAAAAACTTGAAGGAAAGGTAGTTGAGGTATTGATCGTCGGCGTGGGAGACGGCGGCGACGGGAGTGCCGCCAAGCGATTCGATGAGGCCGGCCAGTTCCGCGGCATGCCGGACGCTGGCGGCGGCCATGTCGGCCAGCGGGCGTCGCAGGTCGGCGTGGGCGCGGTCCAGATGGGCGCCAAGCTGCTCGAGCTGGGGGAAAAGGCTCTGCAGCTCCGATTCCAGGAGACTGCTCAGAGCATCAAGAACGGCCAGGGGTCTGCCGGCGGTTGGGGACATTGCAGGTAAGTTTAACATGACCTTGCCGGGATGGTGTCAATGGGGGAAAGTTGCGACAGTGGTAATGATCTCAAATTTCAAATCTCGGATTTTGGGGTCATGGTAACGCTCCTGGCTGCGCCGCTGATGAGACAGCGGGCGATGCGGCCGCGGAGTTGGCGGCGATTGTGCTGGACGGGCCGGTGAAGAAGCGGGCGCAGTTGCCGGTGATGCGAAGCATCGGGTCAAAGCCCACGAACAGCAGCAGGAGCATGGCGGCGCAGGCGATGGAAATGCCGGTGCCCAGTGGCGCCCCGCTGAAGGCCGGTTCGTCGGAATTCTGCAGATACATGATCTTCACCACGCGGGCGTAATAATAAAGGCTCAGGACCGTATTGACGCCGACGGCGGCGACGAGAATCCACCACCAGCTTCCGGCGTTGATCAGGGCCACCAGAATGCCCACCTTGGCGATGAACCCGGCAAACGGCGGCAGGCCGACGAGGCTGAACATGAACACCGCCATGCAGAACGCCAGCAGCGGGCTGCGCCGGCCCAGCCCGGCGTATTGCGACAGATTCTCCGACCCGCTGTGCCGGTAAATCAGGCCGGCCACCGTGAACGCGCCCAGGTTCATGAAGAGATAGACGGCCAGATAGAGAAGCAGAGCCTGCAGAGCCGGCCGGGCGAAAAGATATTGGCCGAAAAGGGAAACGGCGCAGAGCATGTAACCGGCGTGCGCGATGGAGCTGTAGGCCAGAAGCCGCTTGATGTTGGTCTGGACAAAAGCGGCGGTGTTGCCGACGGTGGCGGTGACGACGGCAATCGTGCCGATGACCGCGGCGATGGCGGGCAGAGCGGTATGAGGTGCGTAGCCGGCGGTGTCGCCCAGCGTCTGGAAAATACGCATCAGAAGCATCAGCCCCGCTCCCTTGGACGCCACGGAGAGAAACGCCGCCACGTCGATGCCGGCGCCCTCGAACACGTCGGGGCACCAGAAATGGAACGGGACGGCGGAGATCTTGAATCCGATGCCCGCCAAGATGCCGAACATCGCCAAAGCCAGCAATGCCGCACTGCCCGGTCCGGCAGCACCATGGCCGGCCAGCATGCGGGCGCCCAGGCCGTCAGGGCCGGCCAGTTGCAGCGTGCCGTAGATGCCGTAAAGCAGCGAAACGCCGTAAATCATCGCGCTGCTGGTGACCGCGCCAAACAGCACGTATTTCAGGCTGGCCTCAGCGCCGACGCGATCGGTCTTGCGGAACCCCGCCAGGACGTAACTGGGCAGGCTGCTGGTTTCCACGGCGATAAGGATCATCAGCAGGTTGGTGGTTTCGGACATCAGGCACATGCCGACCACCGCGCCCAGGATCAGCGTGAAGAATTCCGGGCCGTCGCCCTCGTGCATGGTGATGCTGGTGGTGGCGAACCACAGCAGCACGATGCCGATGGTGAAGACCAGCAGCAGGATTTTCCAGAAAATGGCGGCGGGATCGCTGACCAGCATTCCCGCCAAACGCCAGCCGACAACATCGTCGCCCATGCCGATGGTCAGCAGGGCCACCAGTGCGACGACCAGTCCCGCCAGAACCACGGCGGCGCTGGCGCGGTTGGAGCGGCGCGTGAAAAACGGCGTAAGCAACACGGCAACGATGGTCAGGATCAGAACCAGTTCCGCGATGAACGGGCGCAGGCCGGTGTGCGAATCGGCCCAGCCGGGAAGAATCGGCGGACCGATGACGGCCAGTGCGTGGCAGGCGAAGGAGAATGGGAAGAAAGTCATGCGGCAACACCCATGCGGTGAACGCTAATGCGATGAAACGCGGTCCTCAGGTGAACAGTTGGAACAGGGCTTTGACGTAACTGTCGGTGAAGATGAAGAGGAACACCATGGGGAGCACGCCCAAAAGGACGGCCATGATCGCCAGCGGAGTCAGGACGACGATCTCGCGCTCGTCAACTTCGGGGAACGATTTGTATTCCGCCTTCTCCGGGCCGAAGAACACGCGCTGGATGGTCCAGAGCATATACCCGGCGGTGAGAATCACACCGAAACAGGAGATGACCGACAGGGCGCGATCGGCAAAGAGGAACGAATAGAGCGCGGTGACGCCCTTGTTGGAAAAGTAGAGATAGAGCACGCTGTCGGGCCGGCCGGCGCTGAAAGCGCCCAGCAGCACCATGACTTCGCCGACGAATCCGCACAATCCCGGCAGCCCGAGATTGGCAAAGCAGCCGACCGTGGAAAAGGCCGTGTAGATGGGCATGGTGGTGGCCAGGCCGCCGAAGCGGGCCAGTTCGCGGTGATGGGCGCGTTCGTAAACGACGCCGACGATGAAGAACATCATGGCGCTGGTGACGCCGTGGGCGACCATCATGAACAAGGCGCCGTTGGCGGCCGTGGGAGTCATGACGGCCGCTCCGAGCGTGACGAAGCCCATGTGGCTGACGGAACTGTACGCGACCAGCTTCTTGAAATCGGTCTGGGCCATGGCGCAAAGGGCGCCGTAAATGATGCTCACAACGCCGATGATGGCGATCAGAAGCCAGAGCACTTTGGCGGCGTCGGGAAACAGCGGATAAGCGACGCGGAAAATGCCGTAGCCGCCCATTTTCAGCAGCAGGGCCGCAAGGATCATGCTGATCGGCGTCGGGGCCTCGACGTGCGCATCAGGAAGCCATGTGTGCAGCGGGACGGCCGGAACCTTGATGAGAAAGCCGAACATGAGCAGCAGGAAGAACGTCTTGGCCAGGCCGGGCGAGATGACGCTGTGGAGATGCTGCTGGAATTCCGGGCTGGCCAGTCGGACCAGATCGAAGGTGCCGAGATGGTTGGGCGTGATATCGCGGCTGAAGAGGAAGAGTCCGATGAGCACGATGAGCAGGCCGACCGAGCCGACCAGTGTATAGAGGAAGAACTTGATGGCGGCGTATTCTTTTCGCGGTCCGCCCCAGATTCCGATCAGGAAATACATCGGCAGCAGAGACAATTCGAAGAAGACGTAAAAGAGGAACAGATCAAGGCTGAGGAAGACGCCTAGGATTCCCGTTTCCAGCAAGAGAAACAGGGCCATGTATCCCTTGAGCATCTTGTCGATCTTCCACGAGGCGATGCAGGCGAGCAGGCAGATAAATGTCGAGAGAATGACCAGCGGAAACGACAGGCCGTCGATGCCGACCTTGTATTGGATGTTGAACGCGGGGATCCAGTCGCATTGCTGGACCATCTGGACGACGCCGGGATGGTGATCGGCATTGACGGGGTTTTCCAGGTAATCGTACGGGCCGGTCTTTCCCCACTGGAATGTGGCCAGAAGCAGCAGTGACGCCAGGAACGTGACCAGCGTGGTGGCCAGGGCGGTCCAGCGGATGGAATCCCGCGACGGCGCCAAAACGACCAATATCGCGCCCAGCATCGGGAAGAATATGAGGAACGTCAGGAGGTTGTGTTGAAGGAATTCCATGGTTTTCAGCGGCTGATGAGGACAATAACGGTCGCGGCCAGACCGACGGCCGCGACGACCATGAGGACGGTGACGTACATGCGGATTCGCCCGGTCTGCGGGGCGCGGGCGGCAGCGCCGATGTCGCGGGCCACGGCGCCCACGCCGTTGACAGCGCCATCGACCACGTATTTGTCGTTGAGCCCGACGCCAAACGCCAGACCCTTCACCACCCGGGCGGCCAGATTCACCAGGCCATCGACGACGAAGCGATCAAACCAACCGGCCATGCCCGCCAGCAGATCGCGCACCAATTCGACGAAGACGAAGCGGTAGAGCTCATCGAAATACATTCGCCGGTAGAGCCAGGTATGAATCCACTTGAGCGGCTTGATCCTGAGCAGAGCCTCGCCGACCGCCAGGCCGCGGGCATACATCAGCAGGCCAAGTCCAATGCCGACGATGAAGGCCCATTGAACGTAGGTCTGAACGAGATGCTCGCCGGACGCCAGAAACTTTCCGGCGTCCTGGGCTTCGGCGGGGCGAGCGGATTCATCACCGGAGGATTCGGCGGACTTGGGCCAGGAGGTATCAAAGCCGTTGAAGGTGGTGTCGCCGTGATAGGTGGCGGGATCGGCCGCCTTGATCGAGGTGCAGAGGCTGATGGTCTCAACCTGGGCGTTTTCGAGCATTTCCTGCACGCCCAGCATCTTGCCGGAGACGATGCTGAGAAACGCCAGCACGACCAGCGGCATCCACATGATGGGCAGTTCGTGGGCGTGGTCATAAAGATGCTGGTTGCGCGGCTTGCCCAGGAACGTCAGCGCCCAGCAGCGTGTCATGTAGAACGCGGTGATGTAAGCGATGATGGTCGGAAGCGCGAAGAAGAGCCAATAGCCGCCGCCGTGGCCGCGCTCCGTGGCGAGCGTGGCAAACGCCCCGGCGTGCGTGAGGATCATGTCTTTGCTGTAATAGCCGGAGAACCCGTATCCGGCGAACCCCGTGCCGGCGATGGCGAGCACGGCCGCAAGGAAGGTGAAGCCGGTGACGGGGATCTTGCGCAGGAGGCCGCCGTATTGAGTGACTTCCTGTTCGTGGTGGGCGGCGTGAATGACGCTGCCGGCCCCCAGGAACAGCAGGGCTTTGAAGAAGGCGTGGGTGATGAGATGGAACAGCCCGCCGACCCAGGAGCCGATGCCGATGGCCATGATCATGTAGCCAAGCTGCGAAAGGGTCGAAAAGGCGAGGATTTTCTTGATGTCGCTCTGAACGACGGCGATCAGCGCGGCCATGGTGAGCGTGGTCAGGCCGATGATGGCGATCACCAGTTTGGCATCCGGTGTCAGCACGGGGAAGATACGTGCGACAAGATAAACGCCGGCGGCGACCATGGTGGCGGCGTGGATGAGTGCGGAAACGGGAGTCGGGCCTTCCATCGCGTCGGGGAGCCAGACGTGCAGCGGGAACTGGGCACTCTTGCCGACAGCGCCGCAGAACAGGCCGATGCCCATGATCGTCAGCATCGCCGTGGTGAGAATCGTGCCGTTGGGCAGCGTGATGGCATGGCCGGCCCCGGCACTGCCCAGGGCGATCCACATGTTGGGCAAGGTGGCATTTCCCAGCCGCATGACCAGGATGCCGAACCCGATGAGGAAACCGAAATCGCCGACGCGGTTGGTGACAAAGGCCTTGATGGCCGCGTTGCTGGCGGATTTCTTTTCATACCAGAACCCGATGAGCAGGTAGGAACACAGGCCGACCAGTTCCCAGAAGATGAACAGCTGGAGCAGCGTTCCGCCCAGCACCAGGCCCAGCATCGAGAAGCAGAACAGGCACAGATAGGTGAAGAAACGCGGGAAGCGCGAATCCTGCCGCATGTAGCCGATGCTGAAAATGTAGATCACCGTCGAGACGAGAGTGACCATGTTGAACATGGCGACGGTGAGGCTGTCGATATAGATGCCGACGTCGAGATAGCCGGGGTGATTGGCAGGGTTCTCTCCGACGTGGCTGCCGGCGAAGGTTCCCAGCGGAATCCACGGCCAGGTATGGATGATGGCGCGATGGCCGTAGCCCCAGAGCCCTGCCGGATCGCCGGCGACCCAGGAGAAGAGAGTCGCCAGGCTGCACACGAAACTGCCGGCGATGAAGGCGGTGCCGACGATGCCTGCCAGCGGGCTGCCCAGTCGCTTGCCGACGAACATGAGCACGAGGAATCCGACCAGCGGGAGCAGGACGGCGATGGTCAGGAGCAGTGCGGGGGCTTCCATGATGAAAAACAGGTCCTTCAGGCTCGCGGGCTCTTGGCCGCGCCGGTCGCTATCACCCTTTCAGGTTCTGGGCGCGTTCCACGTCAATCGACGAGAAATTGTTATAGAAATTGAGGAAGATCGCCAGCGCCACGGCCGCTTCGGCGGCGGCGAGCACGATCACGAATATCGCCACGATTTGTCCGTCCAGGGCCGGCGCCGCCGTCGTGCCGGCGTGGGCAAAGCGATTAAACGCGACGAGATTGAGATTGGCCGCGTTGAGAACCAGCTCGACGCCCATGAGAATCCCGATGGCGTTTCGCTTCAGCAGAATCGTGCCCAGGCCGCATACGAACAGCAAAGCCCCCAGCACCAGATAATGTTCCAGTCCGATGTTCATGACCATTGCCTCGCGCGGCGTGAAGCGGCGGCGGCTTCGCCGGCGGATTCGGCCGGCTGATGACGCCTCGCCTTGGCCAGATAAGCCGCTCCAATCATGACCAGCAGCAATAGCACGCTGGAAATTTCAAACGGCACCAGATAATCGCCCAAGAGCGCCAGCCCCAGCGCGTTCATCGAGTAGATCGAATCCGCAGGCGGCGTCGCGATGGGCCACGCCACGTGCGTGATCGCCGTCGCCAGTGCGCCGAAGATCAATATCACCACGCCAATCGCGATCGCCACTTCGATCTTGCGCGGCTCGAACCGGCTGAATGGACTTTTGCTCGTCAGCATCACGCCGAAAATGATCAGAATCAGCGTGCCGCCGGCGTAGACGACCAGTTGCACGGCCGCCAGAAATTCGGAATTCAGCAGGAAATACAGTCCGGCCAGGCCCATGAGCGTGAAGAGCAGGCAAACGGCGGTGCGAACGATGTTGCGGGAGAGCACGACGCAGATCGCGCTGATGCCCGACATCGCGGCGCAGAGGTAAAAGAGTATGGCCGTGGCGGTGGCGGCCGATGCGTCGGATGCAGCAGTTGCGGCCAGCATGGGATGAATCATAACCGCCTCCCGCCGGAAAAATCAGGCGCTGGCAACCTCCGCCGCCTCTGCAATCGGGGCCGGATCGGTCAGCCGCTGTTTCAAATTACGGCCGGTGATCGCGGCATACAGAACCCATCCGACAACCGCCGTGAAACCGCTCAGGCCAAGCAGCGTCAGCAGCCATTGAGTCACGTACGACAGCGTCGCGTTGCCTTCGGGGCCGTCGCGCCATGCGGCGATCGTGAACGGATTGGCGTAATCCACAAACGGCACGCCCGGCCGGCCCGGAACCAGCAAACCCCACACCGCCGCTCCCAGCAGCAATACGCAACTCAGCGGCAGCAGCACCTTTACGCAGGCATAGAGTACCTGGTCGATTCGCGGCCGGGGCAATGTCCAGCGCAACCACATCTGCACGAAGATGATCGCCATGGCCTTGAGGATAAAGATGGCGGCAGCCACGGCGTTGAGGGCCAGCAGTGGCATGGCGTTGGCGGCGGTTGGGTTGGCATCGTATGCGGGCTGCCAATGGGCGAACAGATAGCCCACGACGCCGAACGGATCGTTCCAGGAACCCAGGAACAAGGCCGCCTGAATGCCGCCAACCACGAACATGGCCGCGTATTCGGCGAAGAAGAAAAAGCTGAAGCGCAGGCCGCTGTATTCGGTATGGAATCCGGCCACCAGCTCCGATTCGCTTTCTGGCAGATCGAACGGGGCCCGCTTGTTCGAGGCCAGGCTGGCGATGAAATAGGTGAAAAACGCCGCCAGCGCGAACGGACTGCGGAACAGCAGCCACGTCTGCAAACCGCCGCCCTGCATCTTGCCAAGGTCAACAAGGTTGAGCGTTCCGGCCGACATCACACCCACGATGATCGAAATCCCCAGCGGAATTTCGTAGCTGACAATCTGGCAGGCCTCACGCATCGCCCCGTAAATGGACCATTTGTTATTGCTGGCCCAACCGGCCAGGATGACGCCCATGACTTCCACGCTCAATATTGCCAGAATCCAGAACAACCCGACGGCCAGGCGCGGCTCGAAGGTGAATTCCGGGGAGAACGGCAATGCCAGAAACGCCGCAAACGCCGGCGTGAACGCCAGATAGGGCGCCATTCGAAACAGAAACCCGTCGGCATCGCCCGGAATGAGGTCTTCCTTGAGCAGCAGCTTGAGGCCGTCGGCCAGGGATTGGAGTATTCCGATCGGCCCGACGCGATTGGGCCCCAGCCGGCATTGCATATGCCCGGCGACTTTGCGTTCCCACCAGATGCAGAACATGGCCACCAGGGATACCAGCCCCAGGAAGAACACCGCACAGATCATCGCTCGGTAGATGAATTCCACCAGAAGCGAGGGCTGCCCTTTGAAAAGCAGGGTCTCCACCAGGCTCGGGGCGGAGGCCAACAGAAAGGGCGTGGGCGTGGGAAGTGCTACCATTGCTACCATGGGTCCAAAAGCCGATCCGAATGCCGTCAGACCAAATCCGCCATCCGATCCGCCGAACCGGCCAGCCCTTTTAGCCCCACGCAAAAATCGTGTCAAGAATCGCCGCCGGAGCGAGGCGTGGGAAATTGCGAATAAACCGCATTCTACGCTCGCGGCGGCACATCGGCCTGGGACCAGTGGCCGTCGATGAGTCTGGCGGCCTGGGGATTGGGGTTGCGATCCTGCAATATCCGCGGCAGGCGATGCTGGCGAATGTTGTCGTAGCATTCGAGCTGGCTGAAGCGACGCAGCGAGGCCGGGATGCCTACCGAGGTAAAACCGCTGTGGCCGGTCGCGGGATAGGGGCCGCCGTGGTTCATCGCGGGCGAGACCGCCACGCCGGTCGGCATCTTGTCGTTGAGCAGACGGCCGACGCGCCGGCGCACGATCGGCGCCAGGAGGTTGTACGCGTCATCGTCACCGCCCTGGGCATCGGAGTAGATCGCGCCGGTAAGCTGGCCGTCGAGTTCCTCCAAAATCGCGCGGGCCTGGTCTGTATCGCTGGCGATGACGACCATGCTCGCATTGCCGAACGCTTCGGTTTGCAGGGCATGGGGATTGGCCAGGAAATCAACGCCGCTGACGCGCAGCAATGTGTTATTGAATCGGCAGGCCGGTCCCGGCACGGCCGAGCCGCCGGCGAGGATTTCCGCTTTGGAGCTTGTGAGCGTCTTAAGACTGGCGTCCAGCGATTGAGCGACGACGGGAGACAACAATGTCGCGGCGGGCCTTTCGGCGAATCGCTGCCGCAGCTTGGCGAGAAAGCTTTCGGTGTGCGGGCCGGCGATCACGATCAGTAAGCCCGGTTTGGTACAAAGCTGGCCGGCCGAGGCCAGGCAGCTATCGGCGAACTCGTCGGCGATCTTGTCGGCGCGGGTTTGCAGTGCCCCGCTCAGAACGACCACCGGATTGAGGCTCGACATCTCCAGATAAACCGGCTTGCCCGCGGCGTCGGCGGCGTGCTTCAAGGCCAGACCGGCCGAGCGGCTTCCCGTGAATCCGGTGGCGCCAACCCGCACATCGGCCACCAGGCGGGCGCCGTCTTCTCGCGATGTGCGATAGATCAATTGCACCGTTGCCGCCGGCAATGCCGCCTCGTGAACGGCACGCAGGGCCTCCTCCGCCAATAGGCGCGTCGTGCCGGGATGCGAGGGATGGGCCTTGGCGATGACGGGGTTGCCGGCCGCGATGGCGGCGGCGAAATCGCCGCCGGCCACGCTGTTAAATGCCAACGGGAAATTGTTGGGCCCGATGACGATGACCGGCCCGATGGCGGCGTGGCGAGAGCGGATGTTGAGCTTGGAGTCGATGGTCGGCAGCGACCACGATCCATCCAGCGCGGCCGCGGCGGCCTGACGCAATTGATTGGTCGTGCGCGGCAATTCACCCGTCGCCAGCCGTGGCGTCTTGGCAAGCCCCGTCTCCCGATGCGCCATGTCGACGATCTCGGTCGAGCGGGCTTCGATGGCTGCGGCGTATGCCGTCAGGAATTTGCCGATGCGCTCGACGGGCACGTCGCGCAGTTCGGCCGCCGCCTTGGCCGCGGCCGTCAGAGCCGCCTCGGCGTCGTCCCAGTGACTCACCGGATATTCATCGGGCAGAGCCGATCCGGTGGACGGGTCAATCGCATGGAAGGTGCTGGCGGCGCGGGCCGGCCGCCAATCGCCGGTGATAAGAACGGGACGGGGCATTACGCTTTTTCCTTTCCGGCGTGTCGCATGATTTCCACGACGCTGGCGAAATCCTTATCGGCGTAACCCGCCGCCGCCGCTCGCTCGAAGGTATGCAGTGCAGCGGAAACAACCTCCATGCCGCCGGCCGTGCCGGTTTGCTTCAGGGCGTAACGCAGATCCTTCATAATCAGCCGAAGAAGGAAGTTGGGAGTGTAATCGCTGGCCAGCATGCGAGCGGAGATCATCTTGACCAGCGGGCTGCCGGGCGCGCCGCCCGTCAGCACGCCAACCGCTTTTTCACGATCCAGGCCCGAGCGTTCGATAACGGCCACGGCCTCGCCCAGGGCCACGGCCTGAACGCCGCAGACAAAGTTGTTGATCAGTTTCATCATCGCCCCGCTGCCGGATGGGCCCAGGTAGACGATGTCGCGGCTCATCGCTGCCAGC
>Ga0181520_10004050_pt1 | contig 25012 bp, 14 predicted proteins | sample PEATcosm2014_Bin_29_FD_132451 | JGI IMG/M metagenome (GOLD analysis project Ga0181520, IMG submission 132451) | Peatland microbial communities from MTU Mesocosm Facility, Houghton, MI, USA - PEATcosm2014_Bin02_30_metaG | ecosystem: Environmental > Terrestrial > Soil > Wetlands > Peat | place...
TCCAGTCCAGCACAACGTGCATAGACCACTTGCATGGCTCAACCTCCTGGACCGCCTCTGGAGGAAGCCTTCTTTGTTGAGAATCTCCTTTGCGTGCTCACTGCCTCGGCAGCGGCGACAATTCCTTGCTCCTCCAGGCTTCCAGGCCAGACTCATCTGCGGGCTTGTCGGCACCACTGCCTGAAACGGCCTTCGGCCCAGAGGCAGCCCAAATCTACGCTACTCCAGCCTGCCGCCATTTTCATTTCCCCTTGTGACCGGCACGGTCATGAACGACTCATCTTGCGTTGGACAAGAGTTGGGTTTGACCTCTTCCTCAGCCGCCCGTATCATCAAGAAAGGGAGTTGTGCGCGGATTCACCATCGCCCGCTTCTGGCCGGGCCTTTGCGCCCGCGCTTCTTGCTTCTCATCCGGCGGGGTAGCTCAGATGGTTAGAGCGACGGATTCATAACCCGTAGGTCGGCAGTTCGATCCTGCCTCCCGCCACCAAGTCTTAGATTTATACCCCCTTCCATCATCAAAGACATAACCAATTACCTTTAATACACTTATTGCGCTCTTCAGCGAGCGCTGCGGCACCCTTCTGCCCGCAATTTTTGAAATAGGGCTGTTCTTCAAGGAACCCCATGTCCGCGTTGTGAGGAAGGAGCGGAGAATGACTGGCCGCCACTCCAACGCGTCTCGAGCGCCATCGCAGGGGCAAGGGTTTTGATTTACTTGAATCGAATTGTGTGATAGCCTCGGTGCGTATCTCAATCAACAGAAGATTCGGGTCTCTGCGCCGATTGCGTAGCATCGGGGCTCTTTTGTGGGTCGGTGTGTCCATCGAGGACGCAGAGCACAGATCTTCCAGATCGCATTCTCTGAGGAGTAATTCAGCCATGATCTCAATGCCTTGGTCAGTCTGCCCGGCGATTTCTCCCATTGCCTCCCGTCGTATTCTGAGCCGTCTGCTGAAGCGGGACACGATGTCTGTCTTGTGCGCTGTTCTGTTGTTGGCCATCCAAGGTCAGGCGCAGCAATCGCTGCTGACGCGCCATTTGCGAGAAGCGGCTTTAAATGGGCAAGCGCAGCCGTTGGGGCATCTTCCCGCAACCCAAGTCATGCAACTGGATATAGTTCTGCCGCTAAGCGATCAGGCTGGCTTGGATGCGTTCCTGAGCGAACTCTACGACCCGGCCAGCCCCTCCTACCGGCGCTTCCTCACCGTGCCGGAGTTTACCTCAAAGTTTGGTCCCAGCCAGGCCAATTATGACGCCGTGGTTGCTTTTGCGAAGGCGCGCGGTCTTACGGTCGTCGGCGGCACACGCGATGGCATGGATGTGCAGGTCAAGGGCCCCGTCTCGGCCATCGAGAGCGCGTTTCATGTGAACCTGCGGACCTACCAGCACCCTACCGAGAACCGCGTCTTTTACGCGCCGGATCGTGAGCCCACTGGGGATTTGCCATTCCGGCTCTGGCACATCTCCGGTTTGGACAACTACTCCATCCCGCATTCCATGCTTGTGAGCAAGAGCGACTACGCGCAGGCCCATGGCATCGCGCCTGGGGATGTCGTCTCTCACGCCACCACCGGCTCCGGCCCTTCGGCCTCCTTTCTGGGCAGCGATATGCGCGCGGCCTACTACGGTGGAGCTTCCCTGACCGGCACCGGCCAGAACCTCGGATTGTGGGAGTATGAAGGCACCGATCTGGCCGACCTCAATACATACTTCACAAATATCGGCCAAACCAACAATGTGCCGGTCACCCTGGTGTCCACGGATGGAACCAGCACAAACTGCGTAGTTGCAAGCGGTTGCGACGACACCGAGCAGACGATCGACATGACCCAGGCCATCGGCATGGCTCCGGGATTGTCCAGCCTGGTCATGTACATCGGGTCATACGATACAACCATTCTCAGCGCCATGACCGCGCCCCCCAACCAGATCCCCCTGCCCACCACTGTTGGCTGCTCGTGGGGCTGGACTCCGGCGGATCCAAGCGCGCTTGATCCTTACTTCGAGAGGATGGCGGCGCAAGGCCAAAACTTCTTTGTGGCCTCCGGCGACAGGTCGACTTGGTCATCGAGCAACGAGGCTTGGCCGGCGGACGATGCAAATGTCGTTTCCGTTGGCGGCACGGACCTGGTCACCGCCAGCGCGGGTGGCGCATGGCAATCGGAAACCGCGTGGGCAGACAGCGGCGGCGGCATTTCTCCAGACTCGATCGCCATCCCCGCATGGCAGCAGCTTCCGGGCGTGATCAACTCCGGCAATAAAGGTTCGACGACTCTGCGCAACGGTCCGGACGTTTCGGCAAACGCGAACTTCACCTTCTACACCTGCGCCGATCAGACGACCTGCCAGGCCAACGAGTACGGCGGCACCAGCTTCGCCGCTCCTATGTGGGCCGGCTACATTGCCCTGGTCAACCAGCAGTTGGCTGCCAACGGCGAGCCAACTGTCGGCTTCCTTAACCCGCTCATCTACGCGCAGAATGTGACCTTCGCTTATAACACGGACTTCCACGACATCACCAGCGGCACATCGGGCAGCTATTCGGCCGTTGCGGGCTACGATCTGGTGACCGGCTGGGGCAGTCCAAACGGGCAGGGCCTCATCAACGCCTTGGTCGGGCCTCCTGTTTCGGGCTTCACTCTCTCGGCTTCGCCGGGCAGCCTGAGCATCAGCACAGGCGGCACCGGCACAACGACGATTACGGTGAACGACCTGGCGGGATTCACCGGCAGCGTCAATCTTTCTTTGTCTGGCCTCCCTAGCGGCGTGACTGCCTCATTCAGCCCAAATCCAACTACAGGAACCAGCGTGCTGACCTTTACCGCCAGCAACCTGGCCACCACCACCACTTCCACTATCAATGTTACAGGTGTCTCTGGTTCACAGACCGAAGGCGCTTACCTTTCCTTGGCGGTCGCCAATTCTGTGCAGATCGCTGCGCCGCCGTCTGCAAACTTCGGGGAAGTCAACATTGGGAGTACCAGCCCGGCGATTCCCATGGTCTTCACCTTCACCACACCAGGCACAATCGGCGGCGAGGCGGTCCTGACGCAGGGTGCAATCGGGTTGGACTTTGCCAACGCCGGTTCGGGAAGCTGCACGGCGAATACAGCCTATAGTGCCGGCCAAACCTGCACCGTGAACACGACCTTCACGCCCAGGTTGGCTGGAACCCGCTTTGGCGCGGTCGTGCTCGAAGATAACTCCGGAAACACGCTTGCAATCGGCCATCTGCAAGGGGTGGGAGCGGGGCCGCAGATCAACTTCCTGCCCGGCGCCCAAAGCACGGTGGGCAGCGGATTCCGCTATCCCGATGGCGTAGCGGTGGACGGAAGCGGCGATATCTATGTCGCCGATCAGGGTCACAATGCGGTGTACGAGCTTCTGGCGGTCAATGGTGCCGTCCCAGCCTCGCCTACCATCGTCGCGCTCGGCAGCGGATTCAGCGAACCTGCCGCCCTAGCGGTGGACGGCAGCGGCAACGTCTACGTCGCCGACACAGGCAATAGCGCAATCAAGGAGATTGTGGCGGTCAATGGCAGCATTCCCGCCTCGCCCACCATCAGAACTTTGGGCAGCGGATTCAAGTACCCCGCAGGAGTGGCGGTGGACGGCAGCGGCAACGTCTACGTCGCCGATACCCCGAGCGCAATCAAGGAGATTATCGCGGTCAACGGCAGCATCCCCGCTTCGCCGGCGATCAACATGCTGGCCAGCGGCTTCAGCTACCCAGGGGGAGTGGCGGTGGACGGCAACGGCAACGTCTACGTCAGCGATTCCGGCCATAGCGCGGTGAAAGAGATTCTGGCGGTCAATGGCAGCATTCCAACTTCGCCCACCATCGAAACCCTGGGCGGCGGATTCAATTATCCTTATGGCATTGCAGTGGACGGAAGCGGCAATGTCTACGTCGCCGATTGGAGCAATAATGCGGTCTACAAGATTCTGGCGGTCAACGGAACCATTCCGGCCTCGCCTATCATCGGCACACTGGGAGGCGGTTTCAGCTACCCCGCCGATGTATCGTTGGACGGACGCGGCAACGTCTATGTCGCAGATTACGGAAACGAGAGGGCGGTGAAGCTGGACTTCGCCGATCCGCCCAGCTTGAGCTTCGCCAGCACAGCGGTGGGCTCAACGAGCACCGACAGCCCACAGACGGTAACGATCCAGAACGTCGGCAATGCGGCCCTAAGCTTTCCGAATCCGTCAGCCGGCAACAATCCGAGCATCGCGGCAAACTTCACTCTGAACAGCAACGGGGTCTCTGCTTGCCCGCTGTTGACCGCAGGTTCTTCGACGCCGGGGACGCTGGCGGTTGGCGCGTCTTGCCAGTTGCCCATCAGCTTTGCGCCAACGGCGCCGGGCGCTCTCACCGGCTCGCTGGTGCTGACGGATAACAACCTCAATGCCGCCGCGCCAGGCTACACCACGCAGAGCATCGCGTTGAGCGGCACCGGGGCGTTCGTTCTCACAGCCTCGCCCGCTTCCTTGACCGTCTACCAGGGCTCCTCCAACACCAGCACCATCACGGTGACTGGGGCCACTGGCAGTGTAAGCTTGGCCGCGTCCGGCCTCCCCTATGGCGTGACCGCATCGTTCACTCCGAACCCCGCCACCGGAACCAGTACGCTCACGCTCACAGCGGCTGTTTACGTCGCTACTCCTGGAACCTACAACCTCACCATCACCGGTACCGCTGGCGCCCAGACGGCAAAAACGACTCTTGTTTTGACGGTCGCCACGCCAGGCTTCACGGTCAGTTCGGCCATCTCGTCCGCGGCGTTCTTTCAAGGCTCCTCTCTCACCTCCACCATCACTGTGCTGCCTGCATCCGGCTTCTCCGGCAGCGTCACGCTGGCCGCTTCAGGACTGCCGGCCGGCGTAACCGCTTCGTTTAGTCCTAACCCCACGGCAACAACCAGCGTGCTTACACTGACCGCGAGCAGCACTGCGGCTCTTGTACAGACATTTGTAACGATTTCCGGAACTTCGGGAGCTGAGACTGCGACCTGCACAATTGATATTGAAATTGTCGCCCCTTCGCCAAGCTTCACCCTTGGACTCGCCCCCTCGTCGCTAGGCATTCCACAGGGATCGTCCGCGGCATCCACCGTCTCGGTGATCGCCCTGAATGGTTTCAACAGCAGTGTGAATTTAGCCGCCTACAGCTTGCCAAGCGGCGTAACCGCATCCTTCAGCCCGAATCCCACCACCGGAACGAGTCTTCTCACGCTGACTGCCAGCAGCGCAGCTCCCACCGGAACCTACGGGGTGATCATTGCTGGTACTCAAGGTCCAGGCTGGCCGACCGAATCGACGACGCTTGCGGTGTCGATTACCGCTCCAGCCGGTTTCTCGCCGTCAAGCGCAAACCTCGGAGCAGTAAACATCGGCACAACAAGCCCGGTGCAGAGCTTCGCATACACCTTCGGCGCCGCGGTCACTCTTGGTTCAACGGCCATGCTTACGCAGGGCGCAACCGGGCTCGACTTTGCCGATGCAGGTTCGGACACCTGCACGGCGAATACGGCATATTCCACCGGGCAATCCTGCATTGTGAACGTGAGCTTCACGCCTAAATTCGCCGGCACCCGCTATGGCGCGGTGGCGCTCTATGACAACAATGGAAACGCGATTGCCACCGGCTACCTTCAGGGCACGGGCGTAGGACCGCAGCTAAACTTCCTGCCCGCCGCTGAGAGCTTCCCGGCCAGCGGCTTCAACCTTCCCACCGGTTTGGCCGTGGACAGCAGCGGAAACCTCTTTGTCGCCGATTTCAACAACTTTGCGGTAAAAGAGGTTCTGGCGGTCAATGGAAGCATTCCCTCATCGCCCACCATCAATACTCTCGGAAGCGGATTCGGCAATCCCACAGGCGTAGCAATCGACGGGAGTGGCAATGTCTTCGTAGCTGACTACAGCAAGAGTGCGGTATATGAGGTTTTGAAAGTAGGCGGTTACACAACAGTTATCGCATTGGGCGGCGGATTCAGCAATCCTTGGGGCGTGGCCGTGGATGGCAGCGGAAACGTCTACGTCACGGATTCTTACAACAATGCAGTCAAGCAGATTCCGCCGGGTTGTTTTGAAAGTACTTGCGTGATAACGCTGGGCAGCGGCTTCAGCAGCCCCAATGGCGTGGCTGTGGACAGCAGCGGAAATGTTTTTGTGACCGATTCCGGCAACAATGCGCTGAAGGAAATCCTGGCGGCAGGCGGTTACATAACGATCAACACGATCACCAGCGGATTGCCTTTTTCAGCAGCTCTGGCTGTGGCCGGGAACGGCAATTTGTACGTTGCTGATACTACTAACAATACAGTGCTAGAGCTGTCGGCAACTGATGGCTATGCCACGGTGAATACGCTGGCCGCCGGCTTCGGCAATCCTTATGGGATAACGGTCGACGGCGCTGGCAACGTTTATGTCGCCGATTCAGACAATAATCGCGTGGCCGAGCTCAACTACGCGAACCCGCCGGCCCTGAGCTTTGCCAACGCGGCAGTCGGATCAACCAGCACCGACAGTCCACAGACCGTGACCGTCGAAAACGCAGGCAATGCCGCGCTGAGCTTCCCGGTCCCGCTTACTGGCAACAATCCGAGCATCGCGGCGAACTTTACTTTGAACAGCAGCGGGGCCTCGGCTTGCCCCTTGCTTAGCAGCAGTTCCTCGACACCAGGAACATTGGCGGCAGGCGCATCCTGCCTGTTACCTATTAGCTTTTCGCCAACGGCGGCGGGTGCCCTCAGCGGCTCGCTCGTGCTCACGGATAACAATCTGAATGCTGCTGCGCCAACGTATACCTCGCAGACCATTGCTCTGAGCGCCACGGGCACCCAAAGTACGCCTACCATCACTTGGCCCACGCCCCCGCCCATCACCTTCGGCACGCCGCTGAGTGCAACACAGCTTGGTGCCACCTCGACGGTGGCTGGAACCTTCGCCTACTCGCCGCCGGCGGGGACGGTGCTGACTGCCGGACAGCAGACGCTGACCGTAACTTTCGTTCCGACCGACTCGACCGACTACTCAACAGCCACGGCAAGCGTCACACTGACAGTGAACCAGGCGACGCCGGTGATCACTTGGCTTACGTCTGCTGCCATTACCTACGGAACGGCCCTGAGCGCAATGCAGTTAAACGCAAGCACGCCGGTGGCTGGAGCCTTCACCTACTCGCCGGCGGCGGGGGCGGTGCTGACTGCCGGACAGCAGACGCTGACCGTAACTTTCGTTCCGACCGACTCGACCGACTACACAACAGCCACAGCAAGCGTGACGCTGACTGTGAATCAGTCGACGCCGACTATTACCTGGGCGACGCCCGCGGCTATCACTTACGGTACGGCGCTGAGCGGGACGCAGTTGAACGCGACCTCGCCAGTGGCTGGAACCTTCAACTACTCACCGGCGGCGGGGACGGTGCTGACTGCCGGACAGCAGACGCTGACGGTGATCTTCGCGCCAACCGATTCGACGGACTATACGACAGCGACAGCAAGCGTCACGCTGACGGTGAACCAGGCGACTCCGACGATCAATTGGCCCACGCCTGCGTCTATCACTTACGGCGCGGCGCTGAGCTCGACTCAGTTGAACGCAAGCTCGACGGTGGCTGGAACCCTCACCTATTCACCGGCGGCGGGGACGGTGCTGACTGCGGGTTCGCACACCTTGTCAGTCACCTTTGCGCCGACCGACACCACCGACTACACGAATGCCTCCGCAAGCGTCACGCTGACAGTGAACCAGGCGACTCCGACGATCAATTGGCCCACGCCTGCGGCGATCACTTACGGCAGGGCGCTGAGCGCAACGCAGTTGAACGCCAGTTCGACGATAGCGGGGAGCTTCACCTATTCACCAGCGGCGGGGACGGTGCTGAATGCGGGTACACAGACGCTGACGGTGAGCTTCGCGCCAACCGACACCACCGACTATAAAACGGCTTCCGACAGTGTCACGCAGACGGTGAACAAAGCGGTGCTGACGATCGCCTGGGCCACGCCCGCGGCGATCACTTACGGCACGGCGCTGAGTGCAACGCAGCTTGATGCCAGCTCGACGGCGGCCGGAACCTTCGCCTATTCACCGGCGGCGGGAACGGTGCTGGCGGTTGGAAGCCATACGCTGACTGTGACCCTGACTCCAACCGATGCGGCCAACTACACGACAGCAACGGCGACCGCCACGGTCACGCTGACGGTGAGCAAGGCTACGCCGACGATCGCCTGGGCGACACCCACGCCCATCACTTATGGAACGGCACTTAGCGCAACGCAACTGGATGCAAGCTCGACAGTGGCTGGAACCTTCACCTACTCGCCGGCAGCCAAAACGGTGCTAAGTGCCGGCTCGCAAACTTTATCCGTTACTTTCGCCCCGACCAATACCACCGACTACACAACGGCCACAGACAGCGTGACGCTGACCGTCAGCAAGGCTGCGCCGACGATCACCTGGGCGACGCCCGCAGCCATCACCTACGGAACGGCGCTGAGTCCAACGCAGTTGAACGCCAACTCGTCAGTTGCAGGAACCTTCACCTACTCACCGGCAACCGGGACGGTGCTAACTGCAGGTTCGCAAACGTTATCCGTCGCCTTCGCGCCAACCAATGCCACCGACTACGCGACAGCCGCGGACAGTGTAACGCTAACGGTGAACAAGGCTGCGCCGACAGTGAAGCTGACATCTTCTGCCAGTTCAGTAAGCTCTGGCACATCGGTAACCTTCACGGCAACATTGACAGGCCGCGGGGTCAAGCCCACCGGCACGGTGACCTTCCTTGATGGCACAACGAAACTGGGCACGGGCACACTGAACGGCAGTGGTGTGGCCACGCTCGCCACCAGCACGCTTGCGGTTGGAAAGCACAGCATCACGGCAAGCTATGGCGGCGATGGGAACTACCTTACGGCAACTTCAACAGCGATCACTGTCACAGTGACCGCCAAATGATCCCGCGACAGAACGCGCAGCAGGGACCGCCCTGATGGGTCGGCCTGCTGCCCTGTTGCTAGCCAAAATAGCGATCTGCTGTTGAATCAGACAGATGGGTAGTGTGCCCAGTTTCGCAGCTTGGATATGAGACTGGCTCATCTCTGCCAGCTGTAGATGTTTTTGTAGATGGTCCTGCACCCAAGACTCGACGAGAAATTCAGTATTGACGCGCGTTGTGGCGCCAACGCACCCGGGCCAATACCAGAGGGTCGGGATCGCTATTCTGTAAGTTATTGAAAATATTGGTCGGCTCTGGAGGACGCTTTTAGAACTTTTCTGCTCGGCGCGGCATGATGGCTTCTCCAATTTGTCCCTTAAGCTACAGTGAGGTTCGTAGGCCAGAAAACAAGCTGCTATCCTGCGCCAATCGCCCCGCATCTGTCATGATGCGCGCATGAGAGCGCCAAAGGGTGAAGTGTCCCTTTACCCCTATACTCCCGGTGCGAAGCACCGCACTCTTCCGCCCATGTCCAACAAGACGCCGGACGGAAGCCCCATACGCAAGCAAGCCGCCCCGAGGGACGGCTTGCGGTTGGATCGGAGCGGCGAAGTCGGTTGTCAGTTAAGCCTCTTCGCCAACGGGAGGACTACCTCGCGCTGGCTGGAACCAGGGCCGCCTCGACGAATGACCGCTCGGCTGTTCTGGCACAGGGGATAGCTGGCAAGAACAGGTTGCACTCTTGAGAAGAGCGTCTCAGCATCGGGGCCGTAGAGATAGATCGTCGTGTGCCCTGGCCCGGATTCGTGGCCGTCAAGTTCGCCGATTCCATCCGGCTCGATCTGCTCGCTGAGCAGGTCTTCAAGAGTGCTCAGGTCGTAGGCCTCATAAACCGCATCGTCGAGTCCCTGAGCGTCGAGGGAAATTAGCACAGCCTCTTGATTCTCTGTCCGTGTACCTGTCATGATGTTCAACTCCTGGCCGATCATAACATGCGGTCGCCGCGATAGGTTCCAGCAACGATCCGCTCTTCGAGTCCTTCATCACCCCAGACACATCGAAGTTCCAAGGAACGCAGTTGTTCCGGGAGGGTTCCGATTTTGCGCTCCTTCTTCCCATCCCATATAAACCAACTATCGTAGGTGCCTGGCTTTGTGCCCATAGCTTGGCGGAATTTTGGAAATACGAAATCTTTCACGGGCATGGTTCCGATCTTCTTCCAACGGCCACTCCCAACGGAGGCAAGAAGGCCAACGAATACAGGAGGAAAGAGAAGACCTGCCCCATCCAATTCCGCCGTTGAATCCAACGGTTCGGTCGTGATCCGATCAAAGACCCGAACTAAGTAGCCATAGGGACTGTTATACTCAACGTGCTGACAATATGCCCATCGTCCGTCTGGTAATGGCATACGGAAACATTCACCTATTTCGATTTTGACTCGTGCACTCATTTTACGTACCCAGCCTTCTCCAGTAGTTCCAAGCCATGCGCAAGTGCTCGGGCATACCCGGGGTTCGTACTCGCGATGCTGTTAATCTTGTTCAACAAAGTTCCCCCATTTCTTGCTAGACCATGCATTTCGATAAGCGCTTGCTCCACTGCTTGTGCATCTGCTCGGGCAAGATTGGACAAGCCAGGAATTTCGCTGATTGCAAACCTGCTTGCGTGCTGAACCGTACGTTGCTCAAGATTGCTCGTGATTCCTACGTATTGTACTTCGCCCGCTGCGTTGACCGATTGATAAACTACATTGGTTCCAGTGTTAAGCGCAGCTGCGTCCGAAAGCGCTTCAAAGCCCCAGCCGATGGCTCGTCCAGCCAATCCGCCAGCTACCGTATAGGCCATGTTCTTCATGAACATGTTCACCATGCCCATGCCGCCGTTACCGATCATATTGGCACCGGCTTGATTGCTCGCCGCATTGCCAGGAAGATCAGGACCAAGCCAACTGTAGGTTCCGTCTACGACCTTCTGATCCCCATCCATGTGGTACATCTGGCCGCCCGAAAAGGTCTCTCCGTTCTTCCGATCAGCCGCCTCATCATTCTCGAAAGTGGAATCGTCCATCTTGCTGCAATTCCCATTGTTGTCGCAAACATGATACACATGGCCATTGCTATCGCTGAACACAAGGGGATTGTTACTCGCATAGGCATACAGATTCAGGCTTTGGGGATCGTTGAAATCTGCATATGGAACTGTGTCCGGAACGCTGCTCCAGTCGGGCGACATGAACCGGCCCATCGTAGACGCATAGTACCTGGCCCCGAAGTAGTCGTTACCTGATTCGGTATCTCGTTCTTTGCCGGTGAAACGGGATGACGGAAATCGTGTTGTGGTTGCACAAACGGCAGAGATCGTCATAGATGTGGATACCTCCGTCGTAGATCAATCCCCGGTCTCGTAATCGAGACCGGGGCCACCCGCCAACGGAAGCCATAGACGCCGGTCCGGTTCATACACTGCTTCAATCGATGACGCTAACAGGAGCAGACTTCAGCATTGTGAGTACCTTGTTCTTCGTCGAGGCAAGACGGGGCTCCACAGGTGCATAATGTTCTACCCTGGCAACGAATTGCCTTTTGTATTCCACAAGTCCGTCGCGCGAGGCAGGCTCTCCACGAAAAAGAGTTGCACTTGCTTGACTGAGCCAGCTATCAAGCGCATCTTGGTGTGCCTCCATGTAGGCGTAAAACTGCTCCGGATAAATTGACAAGACAAACGCAAGGTTATCTGTTGCTGCCAGTATTTCGCCTGTGGCCGCAGTGTATTCATCCACAGCATCACTCATGATCCTTTGAGGAAAAGAAAGTTCCTGGTTTTTAGAGTTGCGTCCAAGTGCTTTTGGGCCTTGGAATGTTGTTTCAATTCTTCGCTTCATTCCGCACAGTAGTGGAGTGGATTTCAGGCAGGTGATAGCAGTCACTCCCTGTTCGAAATAAACAGCATCCGGTCCCTTCAGAGCACTGTTGATCACGGCTGTCCAGCGGCTTTGACTATCTGAGTGACGAGTAAGAACTTCTTCCCCGACCGACGGGCAAATGCTAAACACTAATAGGGACCGAAGAGATGCATTCTGGATTTTATGAAGCTTCTCCTCTTCACCGTCAAACCTCGATGCTGGTTCCTCTATATAGTAAAAAACGTCTTCTGCTGCCCCCCGGGTATAGACACACTCTGCCTCACTCAAATGCACTGGCTGGCTAGCGGCCAATGGTCTGGCCGTATTTCCAACGATCAGAGCGACTAGACAGCATCGAAACAGAAGTTTCAGCATTCTCATTCCATCTCCCAGTTCACAATCAATGCCATCCAAGATGATCTTGTTTTGGATCGGTATTCTCATTTCGAATCCAATGGAAATTGTCGTCCCAATGCCCTGTTCCAGGCGTACCAGGTGGAGGAGCAGCCATTGTCGTCGAATTGCCAGGACCGAATGGTTCCGGTGGCGTAAACGTATCGATATTCCCGAGAGGAATGCTGATGTGTATCGTCAAATCCTCCACATCTGTGCCATTATCTCCCGCAACTTTCCCCAAAAAGTCCTCGGCGAGACTGCGGAATGCACCGCTTCCAGTAACCTGGTCCGTTCCCAAACCTGTTCCGTACAGCAAGCACGCTTCCGTGTCTCTAGGAAAGTTGCCGTTATGGACATCAACGCTAGAAAATCCATCTACTCCCGAAAGCCCAAAGAGCGCCCAGATTGTACCGCCACTTGCGGTCTTATGATTCAGATGGTCGAGGTAGGAAGCACTGTATTCACCTTCAGGGATGCGACCCTTCGGGTGAATTCCTCCCGCGCCCTTCTCCGGCTCAAGATAGTATCCCGAAAGCTTTCGTCCATTGCCTCCGCGCATATCGATTCGACCTGTTGTTGAGTACTTGGTGGAAGTGTCCCTCCAAACCGTCAAATAAACATCTTCCTCGCCGTTTGGGTCTAGCATAATCAATGGATTGTTGATGACATAGGCGTATCTGTTCCACCGCTGCGGATTTGCCAAGACTCTACTTAGATTCGTAGCTGGGTCAGGCGACATGAATCTTCCCATGCTGCTTGCGTAGTACCTTGCCCCGAAGTAGTCGTTGCCGGACTCGGTATCTCTTTCTTTGCCGGTAAACAGGTATCGCGAAAAACACACTTTGGTTGCACAAACGGCGGGGTGCATCATAAATGTGGATGCCTCCATCGTAAGTGAATCCCAGGTCTCAGAATCGAGACCTGGGGCACCCGGCAACAACAGCAAGGGCGGGTCTATGTCGCCTCATTCAATGAACAACACTACCCGTAGAATGTCCGATCAAGATGCTGGCTACAACGACAAGCCCGGCAACAGAGAAAAGAACAGAACATAATGCAACTAGATACCGCACTGTCAACATCATGTCGTCCCACAAGTCGGCGAGCATTCGTGCCATTATCCATGTAGCCAGTGCTATCGCAACGCAGCATGCAAGCAAATAGATCCGCCAGCCGAAGACTGCATTATGAAAAATCTGGATTCCGCTTGGGTCCGACGCATAGTAGCCAGCAATTGCCATCGACCTAGCGCTCTTCAATATACACCAAGACGCAACCGCAAGGAGGAGTATAAGAAAGACCGTCCTCCGGGATTTCTTTCCGAGTAATGTCAACATTCCTCGCCGCTCCTATGAACGCGTCCGGGCGGTGCTCCGCCCTGTGACCTTTGACCGTAATTAGGCATCTCATCCTACGCTGTTCAGGTGGTTATGCCTCATTTGGGACACGGTACTCCTGTATTGCCTCCGCACTGTGTTGTACCAGGCCCCTGCTGAGTCGTCACGCTGCTGTTATCTTCGGGAGGATTCCAAAGATTGAACATGAACTGCGTGTAGCTCGTGTTAAGACCCCAACGTCGTTGGTCCCCATAATCGTGACCAGGAGTACTAGGCGCAGATACAAACAGCTTGAATGGGTTTTCTTGCACATCCGGAGAAAACTTGTCATACACATCTGTCCAGAATCCAGTTGGAGTAATGTCGCCAAAATCTAGACCTAACTCATGCAGAACGTCTTCGCAGACAGTTGTGCAATTGTTCGTGAAAAGAGAAAAATTTGGAGCCTCTCCGCTGTTGATCTTGTTGATCAGATCAATGAGTTTTTGGGTTTCCTCTGGGTTAGTTTGAATCGTGAGAGATGCGAATGTGCGGTCAACTCCAGACGCGCCTACTGCCTTGAGATTGTTTTGAAATGACCCGCCCCCGTAGAGTTCATTGCCTGTCGGATGAAAGTTGAGGAATGCAACTGCGCCAGTGGATTGATTCAGAGCCCCAATGAATATATGCCCAGTGGGGCTGTCTAAGCTGGGCGCACTGTAGTAGATCGTGATGTCCTTGCCATCTTTGTCGATGTACTTGAGCGGGTTATTCGCTCCGTAAGCGTACTTGTTGAGCGTGTTGGCTGGGTTCATCGCCCGTGCGTTCGTTAGGTTGATCGGATCAGGTGACATCCATCTCCCCATGCTGCTGGCGTAGTATCTGGCCCCGAAGTAGTCGTTACCTGATTCGGTATCGCGTTCTTTGCCGGTGAAGTGGTGTTCGGTGGCGTCAACGCCTCCGTTGCCGACCGGTACGCAATCCGTTGTGCGCGTATTGCCCAGATTGTTTCCGAAGGGCAGGCTCAGGCAATTCAACTCGGCAACTCCGGCTCCGGAGACCTGCACGCGCTTTGAGCCCAGCGGATCGGTGAGCGCAAAATGAAGGCCGCCATTGCCCAGATCGTAAGTAGCCAGCAGTTTGCCGCCCGCGAATATGTTGGTGTGCATCGGCGTCGCGGTTGTTCCGGAGACGGATAACTCCGTGACTTGCTCGCCGCCCAGGCCGAGCAGATATTGCGTTGTTGGCGGGCTCGACGGCGCGCCGCAGCTTAGGCTGGCCGCCGCTGTCTTGCCTACGCGGGTTCCTGAGGCGTCATAGAAGTATTGCTCATAGTAATTTCCGCCGCTGCCGTTGGGGTACGCCACGGCGCAAAGCCGCCCTTCGGCGTCGTAGATGTACTGGTTATTGCCGTCATTGAGCACGTTGCCCGCACCGTCGTAAACGAAGCCCGACACTTGATTGTTGGCCGTCGGAGTCACGGAAGTCAACTGCGCGTTGTCATTTGCGCCCGCAGCGCAGGGGGTCGAAGTAGCCGTCGAAAATGCCTCCAGCTTGCGGTTGCCAAAGCCGTCGTAAGTCCAGCAGCCGAAGAGGCCCGCGTACTGGCCGGATACGCTGGTCGCCGCGAGATTCTGCGCCGTGACAAGCCGGTTCAAGGTGTCGTAGCTGTAATTCCACGCTCCCATTACGGAATCGACGTGTTGCAGAAGGTTGCCGTTGGGCGCATAACCGCCGGGCGGAACCTGGTAGGAGTGGAGAGTTCCGTAGCTGGGCTGGGCAGCCGCCCCGCCGGTCAGGTCAAATGAGTTCACAGTAAAGGAAGGGCTGGGGAAAAATGCGGGGTAGCTGGCTGTCTGGGTGTCAACAATCGAGGCGGAGACCGCATAGTTGGTGCCCGCGCCCGCAGCCTTGGCCACCACGCTGATGATGCCCCCGTTGGCGGTCGCGGTAACGATAGACCCAGCCGCCGTGTTGATGGCGGAGGCCAGATGAGTCGCTACGCTGCTGGCGGTGTCGCCCTGGCCCCAGGCAACGTTCGCAGTGGTGTAGCTGACGGGATGCGTGACAGAATTGTTGGTCACGGTGACCGCAGCGGTCCCGGCGTCGTAGGCGGAAAGGGCATTCAGCCCGCCGGTTAAGGCAGAGTTGGGGTCGGTGATGGTGTATCCGCCGCCGTTTGAGATGGTAATGGGATAATTGGTTGCCGTTCCGGAAGCGATGGCGGTCAGAGTGACCGACGCACCGTTCTGAATGGCTGTTACGGGCGAGCCTGAGACGTTTAAGGAGGCAGCCAGAGATTGAGCGACATTCGCGTCGGTTGTCCCGGAGCCATAGCTAGCTGTAGCTGTGAAGCCATCGATCGTTACGCTCAATGTTCCTGTGTCTGGCACGGAATTGCAACGATATATTTTCAACGACGGAACATACGTACAAATCTGATATGTGCCATCTGCCCCGCTTATGGTTAGGGTTCCCGTGCCGGAGGTCGCGGGCGCTGCGGCTTCCGTGCCGTTCACCGTGACAAAGCCAACTCCGCTGGTAGCGGCGCTGCTGATGGCATTCCCGCTCTCGGATTCAGAAGACACTCGCCCGCGATTGTCATACTGCCTCGCGATTCCAAGGGCCGCAACTTGAATAGCTGGGGCCAAGCCCAACTGCGCATTCACCAAATGGCCCATCGGATCATAGGCGGCGGGACTCGTTGCTTTGGCCTGGAAAAGAGTGGCCGGATAGGATGCCGCGGGAGTGAATGTCGCGGGCAGAATCGACGTGCCAGCCCCGGAAAGGCGGCCAACACCATCGTAGCTGAATTGCTCCAGAATGCTCGACGCTGACGCTGTGGGGTTTTTGATGCAGTCGCTCGTGGCAGTCACGGTTGCGAAGCCGTTGTTCGCGCAGGTCACGTTTCCTGTCCAATCGTAGTCGTAAAGGAACTGATAAGCCGTTCCAGCCGGGCTGTACGGAATCTGCTGCTCGCCTTTCAATCTGCCCATCGTGTCATATTGGTATGGACTGCGCTCTGAAACCAGAGTGCCGCCAATGTAGGCCTTCTCATCCGTAAGCCTTCCAATGTCATAGGTGGCTCCAGTGAACGAGGATGAGTCGTAGCTATACGACGCCGCATAACCAGTGGGGCTTGTGCAGCTTGATGGTGGCGCGGAATAAAACTTGTAGGTCATGCGATTCAGAGCGTCGTAGCAGTAACCGATGGTTTGAGTACCGGAAGTGGTATTGACCGCAGGCGAAGTCTTGCTCACGAGATTGCCGACTGGATCGTATACATAGTTCTCCGTTCCGCTCTCCAGGTTGTAGGATGTGAGCAGTCGCGACAGGCTGTCGTAAGTGAAACTCCGATTCGGGCGCGGCGTGTCTACGCCAGCGGCACCCGCTTGTGCCACCGTCAGTAAATTGCTCAGAGCGTCATATGTGTAGCTCGTTACCATCGACGGCGCGGAACTGGACCCGTTCGGCTCCAGAACTTTTGTCAATCGACCCAACGCATCGGTTGTTTGTTGCCTCTGATTTCCAACTTCATCCTGAGAGGTGACCACGTTGCCGTTGTAGCTCCAACTCAGGTAGCTGTTTTGAGGTGTGCATATGGTGGGAGTCGCGCTGCCATTGTCCGGTTGGCACTGATCGATCTTCCTGCTCAATGCGTCATACGCATATGAGGTGATTCCGTAAGTCGAATCACGGGTTGTTCTATATGGATTTGATACGCTCTGCAAGCGGCCCAATACGTCATAGGTGGTATCGGTCATATCAACGCCGTCCGGGTCACTGAGAACGCGCTCCTTAATCCTCCTACCTAAGCCGTCGACGTCCGCCTCCAACTGCTGAGCCTGGCCGGATGAATTCATCGTCTCTGTCAATAGCACGGATGGGGCCCCCACCGCTCCTGAACACAAGTCTGAGGCGCTATCGCTGTAACAATAGTTAAGCGTACCTCCATCGGGATGAGTGACAGACGTGAGCCGCCAGGACGAATCATAGCCGTAGGTCGTCGTCTGCTTGTTCGGGTCTTGTGCACTGGTCTTCAGGCCGGTATTGAAATCATAGGTAAAAGTGGAAGATTGACCTAAAGCATTGGTTACTGTCGTTGGGAACGCACCATTGTAGGTGGAGGAATAGGCGTAGGCCGTCGTATCTCCGCATGGGTCGGAGGAAGTGTTGACCGTACCTGTATCGAAATAAGCATTTTTCGAGATGACGTTTGACCCCGAACCGCCGGATTTGCCATTTGGGCAGGCTAAAGAACCGGAGTTGAGCCAGCGAAGAACAGAGGTATTGTTCCCACGATAGGCTCCGTCTGGCGGCGCTGTGTCGAGTTGCTGAGCTATTGACATGCCGGAAGCCGTCGGCGTCGCCTCGTCGTAATTGTATTGAGTCAGAGATGCCTGCACTCCAGAGCCGTTCAGCACCTGGACTTGATAAGGGGCGTTTAACAGATTGTTCGCAAGGTACTGGGCAGCGTTTGGTCCGCTCAAGGCCATGTAGGATGTGTTTGTAGTGCGAAGCGACGCGCCAGGCGTCCCGCTTGTCGTCCCATAATCATATTCATTCTCCTGAATCACGTCGCCGTAAATGGCGTTTACATTCGGAGGTGAAAATCCAGTCACCGGTATGGGAGTGCCTAGGTCATAAGACTTCGTTACTCTTGAGGTTTCCCCGCTGGCGGCATCTGTCGTTGTAATAGAGATCGGAACGACGTTCATAGCCAAGCCCGATAGACCACCGAGAACATTATGATCGGCCTGCGGGTTAGCCAGAACATAGGGGTCTGGAGCCGATTGGTAGGCAGTGACCGTTTGCTCAAGCGGCGTTCCGCTCCTGTAATTTCCAGCGTACTTGTTCGTCTCGGTTTCGTAAACATTGGCACACACTTGCGGGCCGAGTGCTGTCATTGTATGAACGGTGTCATTACCAAGAGGGTCGGTAACAATTGTCTGAAAGGGAGACGGAAAACTGGATTGTCCTAAAGTGCTATAAGTGTAATTCCAAGTATGAGGTCCAGTGCCGTCTTTTGCATCTACCGTTCTTGATGTAACGACGAAAGAGTAAGTTGGATAACCCGCGATTCCGGCAGGGCCGTTGCACGCTGTTGACGGGGTCCATTGATAGGAGATCGTCCCGCCTGTAGGTAAGGTAATCTGCGATAGTCCGCCTGTGACAGGATCGTAGGAAAATGTATATGCCGTCCCATTCGGCAGACCAATGCTCTTGGTTACACCGTTGCTGTAACCGGGTATCGCGCAAAATTCTTGCATTGGCATGTTGCAGAGTGGTCCAATCGTATCTGGAAAAGAGAAGTTGTCCACCGCACCTGATCCAGTAAATGAAAAGGTACCGCCGTTTGGCCCCGGAAGCGCGGACAGAATTATTCTACCTATCGTATCAGTCCATCCGGTGACTTTGTATGTCATCGCGCTACCAGTGCCGGAGGTTGTGTAGCTTGCCGTGATAACATTTCCGTTCGTGTCCTCGATCTTTACAAGGGGCCCCCAGTATGCGGGGCCGATCAGAATTGGACCCGAATCAGTGTTTTCAGTCGGAACGTTACCAGCCATATAGGTATACTGAGTCCCATTGCGGTCTGTCATCACCAGTGTATTGGCCGCTGTGACTGTGGTGTTTAGCGAGTATCCTGTGGCGTCCGTCGATATCCAGGAGTTCGGGCCAGACTGACCAAGATGATGGATCGCGCCGTCGTAATCTTCGACAGAATAGTCTACAAAGCGCGGTTCAACACCTTCGCATCCTCCATTGTACGGTTCGCCATTGCCAGAGTTGCAAATTGGAACGTTGACATTCAGATAGTTAACAATCACATTTGGAATAAAGTCGGGTTTGATTTGAATACCGTCCTCCCCGTCGCCACCCACACTCGGGCTGCTGGAGGGCAGGTAGTACATGCCCACTGGGTAGCAGATTCCGTCTGGTCCCCCTTTTGGGCAAAAAGTCGTCGTTTGGCGAACGGTAATCGAGGGTGTGAAGTACACAATCGAGAAGCCGAGGTGAAGTTTTCCGCCACGCTGCGGATAGGAGATCAGCGGAATATGAACGGTGAGGCTACCGTTGACCATGCTCACTGAGTCAAGATCGCCACCGTGGTAAGAACCATAAGGCTTGATGCCTTGTTCTAGTCCAGCAATGTCCTGAGCGACAGCACAAGTGCCAAATCCGGCCTTGATAGCGAATATGAAAACGAAAAAGGCACAAATCCAAGAAAAAATCGGACTGCGTCGTGCGCACCTCATTAACGTACTCCTTGCCCTCGTTTTGTATTCTCTGAATTATAAGAAGCAGTCTCCTATATTCCGCTCAATCGTGTCAATTGAATAATCTCGTTTATCGGCGAACATGATTGACTCCTTTCGGTGCACTGCCTGTATGATCGTCGCCTCTTTGCTCGGTGGGTATCCGTATGATCGCCTTAACCGGTTTTTCGGAATAGGAAATTGATTCTGTGTTCACGGGCTTGCCAGCTTCGAGCCACTCCTTTACTTTGCCGGGATTCTCCTTTAGGTGGAGGTAGACAGGATCGCTGGTCCTTGACCGCGCAAGCACGATCTTCACGTTCAACTCTGTTCCAGCTTCTTCCAACTCGCGGAGCCGGTCAGGAAAGTTACGTCTCATGTAGTCCCAATACGCTTGAAGTACGACACCCGTCTTGTGCGGGTGTGCCGCGCAAATGTCGAATGAGCGCTTCCAACCCAACTCTGGCAGCCCAGCCATTGCAGCCGCTAGGTTTCTTGGGTTTCCGTGATAGCGCCCGCTTTTCAAAAACGCCGCTAAATCGGTCTCAAACTCTTCGGGCTCGTGGTAGAAATTCGGTTGACGCACACCTGAGATTCCGTGCTTCTTGGCTGCCATGATTGCTGCAATTGCGTCTGGAGCATTGCCTGAGCCTTCCGCCTTGCGCATCGGTATCAAAAGGAGGGGCCAGTTCTGTTCGAGCCATGTCGTCAGGCACTTCCACCGCTCCAGAAGTTCATTGGTCTCCAGCTTCGGTTTGCGCCCTTTACGGGGTTTTCTTTGCGGAGGAATGAAATTGCGCGGCAAAGAGGGGTAACCAAAAAACTCAATTTCAAGCTGCTCGATGCGCCCGCGCAGCTCGGAGAGTTGGTCCAAGACCATCTTCAAAGAAATTCCTTCCTTGGAAATATCCTGCGAAATCGCCTTTATCCTCATAATGTCTTGAAATATACCGCTTCTTCCTTATATGTGGAAAGACTGTTGAGAACGTATTCGGGGAAAACGATACAGAATCAACAACAAGCGGTATTGTTTTTCTCATGCAGAGGCGACCAGATTCCGATGCTCACGACCGCAAGGGATACTTGCCGCTCTCTGCCAATATGGGCGAGCGGAGTGCGGTTGGACCAAAATCCGGGGAGTCGGTTCGCCAGTCCGATCCGGGGCTGAGGCGGCCTACACCTCCATCGACGGCTGGCCGAAAGCCAGCGGCTCGCCCTCCACTTCAATTCCTTCCTGCAACAAATTCCAAATCGAAATACAGGGCCCGCGCAGCGGGAATTACTCAGCGTAAAACTGGCCGGGGTGCGGGGCAGAGCCCCGTCGTTCTGTCCCGGCGCGAAGCGCCGTGCTCCTTTACTCAGTCTGTTCAAACTGATTCCGCTCTTCCCTATGCTCTTGAAGACTCCCACATTGCCGCATTGATTCAGTTCTTCGAGACCTTGGACCGGTGGGACTGTGAAGCAAGCAATACAAGCCCAAATGCAATTGAGGTGAGTGTATGAAGCGCAAAAAGAAACCCGCAGGGGAAGGCTACTTGTATGCCTTTCACGGTTCTTACAACTCGAAAGAGAAAGCCGAAGCCAAGGCGCGCAAGCGGGACGGCTTTTTAATTAGCCGCATACCGCGTGGAATGAAGAAGCGCCGTTACATCGTGCTCACAGAAAAGGTGCCATTTTGAGATTTTTCAACCTTCGCCGTCACGGTCACATTATCGGCTCGGTTTATCTGGTTCACTTCGCCCGCTGCTACAACGGCGCACAACATTATCTGGGCTTCAGCACAGATATTCCAAAGCGAGTGAAGGCGCATCGCGCCGGTCGTGGCTCTCCATTGTTGAAGGCCGTTACGAAGCGCGGAATTTCATGGCGGGTCGTGCGCACTTGGCAGCGTAAGGATGGATACTTTGAGCAGAGCCTCAAGCGCAATTTCGCGCTGAAGGATTTGTGCCCGGTTTGCAGCGGGCCTCACGCATACAAGCGTGGAAATTAAGGCGAAGATACAGCCTCAATTCCGGCCGGTGTGCGATTTCCCAACTTTATCAACCACCGAAAAGGGCGAGCGCATGGAAACCGAACCAATTCACTTATGCCCTATACCCGCGGGGTGTCCGCAAGTCGTGCTCTTATCCCCCGCGGGGTGTGTTTATTCAGGGGGGCTGAGATGCATTCATCTTGCAAATTTCTTTTACACCCGCGGGTACGGCAAAGTGACTCGCGGGTCGCTTTATGCTCGTCAGCGCCTCAGAGAACCGTTATAGCGCTCGCAATTGCTGTTTTTGGTGATCTGGCCGAGGATTTTGTATCACACTTCTCGGCTTTATCGGCGGTAGAAGCCCACCGTGGCAGCGACACCGCCCTGAGTTGCAGGCTCTGTCTAATAGCCTGCAACTCACGTAAATTTACGCGAAAGCCATCTGCCCTTTCCATTTCAGCGCCTGAGGAGGATACATCAGGTGCTCGATAAAGTGGACGCGCGAATTCCGGAACCTCATCCGCATTTACAACAAGCTCGCAGAGTGGTACACACAACTGAAAAAGCGAGAGAGAAATTGCAAGCGCTTCAATGCAGGCATGGCCAAACTGGAAATGTCGCCGGATCAAATGCATAATGGCGCTCGAATACCGCCAACCTTCGAGGAGTTTTGTAGAGCCGAAGGTTATGAGTACCAGAACGGCAACATTCTAACGAGGATCGAACGGCAAATCGGCGGCAGCCGGTTTCCGCCTGAACTCACCACATTCAACGATCTTCGCTTTGCTCATGAATTGACTCCGTTCAAGGACTTGCGGCTGTTATCTTCGGAGCCAATTCGGCAATTTGAAACACCGCCGGATGGCGTTTCAATGCGCAATTGGCTTGCCGCGCTGGGCTTGGAGTCTCTCCGAGAGCAGGTGGGGAGTTTGCAGGTTGCAGATGCAATTGTACGCAAGTACGGAAAAGGGAACGGGGGAAGAATTCTTGAATCCCTTGCGGAGTGCCTTCCCAAACGACGCGAACCTCTCACCATGGAGGAGGTTCAGGAGTCTTTCAGGAAATTCACAGTTTTTCAGACTTTCCATGTTGACCAAGCAGATGTACACTGATCCCCTAAGTATGAGCACACGAAACAAATTGCCCGAAGCAGCATTGGAGTTCTTTCGCAAGAAGGGCAGTATCGGTGGACGGCGGCGAGCTAAAAATATGACCGCAGAACAGCGCAGCGAACAAGCTCGGAAGGCAGTTCAGGCCCGATGGGTGAAGCAGGCAACGAAGGCCAGCAAAAAGAAAGGCACGAAATGACCCTACGTACAGCCGTTCTCTATGCACGTGTATCCAGCCGTGAACAGCGGGAAGAAGGCTATTCCATCGAAGCTTAGGTCAAGTTGCTACGTGCCGCCGCTGCAAAAGAGGGATTCGAGATCGTGCATGAATTCATCGAAGTCGAATCTGCCAAGGCCGCCGGGCGAAAGAGGTTCGCTGAAATGGTTGCGTTCTTCAAGCGCAATCGCTCCTGCCGTGTTCTGCTGGTAGAGAAGACCGACAGGCTCTACCGCAATTGCCGCGACGCCTTGACGCTGGAAGACCTCAACATCAAAATCCACTTCGTAAAGGAGAACGAGACTCTTTCAAAAGACGCCCGCTCCCAAGTGAAATTCATGCACGATATTCGCCTTGCCATGGCGCGCAATTATTCCGAGAATTTGCGCGAGGAAGTCAAAAAGGGAATGTGCGAAAAAGCGTCGCAGGGCACGTACCCCGGACGTGCGCCCTTTGGATACCGCAACAATGCGGCTGCACGTTCCATCGAAATTCATCCGGAAAAGGCCACAATCGCGCGGCGCGTCTTCGAGATGTACGCATCGGGACGTTATTCTCTGCTGGCGCTCTCCAAAGAACTCCAGCACGTGACGGGTACGTGCATCTCGAAAGCCAATTTGCACAAGATGCTCACGAATCCGTTTTACATCGGGCGCTTCGAGTGGAGCGGCCAGACGTACCTAGGCAAGCAGCCCAGCCTCATCACTCCCGAACTGTACGTGCAGGTGCAGGCCGTGCTCAACGGCCACAACAGACCCAAGTACAGCAAACACGCGATGGCCTTTCGCGGAATGCTGACGTGCGCGCACGACCATTGCACGGTGACCGCAGAGCTGAAGAAAAACAAGTACGTGTACTACCGTTGCAGCGGATACCGGGGAAAGTGCGCACTGCCGCGCTTCCGCGAAGAGCAGATTGCCGCACGTATGGGACACGTGCTTGAGGACGTGCAAATTCCGGCGGCGGTTGCGCAGAGCATCGGCGCATCGTTGCAGCGGGTACACGTGCAGATGCGCAACCAAGCTACGCAGGAACGTGCGCGGCTGGAGCGAGAGTTGGCAGCCATCTACAGCCGCATAGACGCAGCCTACTCAGACAAGCTCGACGGCAAGATTGCAGAGGAATTCTGGCAGCGCAAGCAAGCCGACTGGCGGCGCGAAGAACTGCGCATCAAATCGCTGATTTCGGGGCTGGAAGAAGACAAAAGCGCCGAGCGGCTGCTCAAAATGCAAAGGATTTTAGAACTCGCTCAAAACGCTTATTTTCTGTATCTTACGCGGAAACCAGCCGAACAAGCCGAATTGCTCAAAAATGTACTTTTGAACTGCTCCATCGATTCCGTAACTCTTTATCCTACATATAGAAAGCCCTTTGACATGATCTTCAAAAGGGCGAAACTGAATGAATGGTCGGGGAGAGAGGATTTGAACCTCCGACCCCCTGGTCCCGAACCAGGTGCTCTACCAGGCTGAGCCACTCCCCGAACTAGGGTTGTAGAAACGTATCGCAGGGGCGCTGCCTGGCGCATTTTGCCCCCTTGATCGCGCTAAATTAAGTGTAACAGACTACAACGTTGCGGGGAATGTTTACTCTTGTCCAACACAAGATGAGTCGCACATGACCGTGCCGGTCACAAGGAAGGATGAAAATGGAGGCCGCCCCGGAGTAGCGTAGATTTGGGCTGCCTCTGGGCCGAAGGCCGTTTCAGGCAGTGGTGCCGACAAGCCCGCAGATGAGTCTGGCCTGGAACCTGGAGGAGCAAGAAATTGTCGCCGCTGCCGAGGCAGTGAGCACGCAAAGGAGATTCTCAACAAAGAAGGCTTCCTCCAGAGGCGGTCCAGGAGGTTGAGCCATGCAAGTGGTCTATGCACGTTGTGCTGGACTGGA
>Ga0181520_10004051_pt1 | contig 25012 bp, 20 predicted proteins | sample PEATcosm2014_Bin_29_FD_132451 | JGI IMG/M metagenome (GOLD analysis project Ga0181520, IMG submission 132451) | Peatland microbial communities from MTU Mesocosm Facility, Houghton, MI, USA - PEATcosm2014_Bin02_30_metaG | ecosystem: Environmental > Terrestrial > Soil > Wetlands > Peat | place...
AAAAGTTTGCGGGCCAGCGAATAGCCATTTGTGTGCAGCCCGGTCGAGGGCAGTCCGATCAGCACGTCGCCGGCCTTGATGCCCGCGCCGGTCACCATCTTGTCGCGGTCGACCGCGCCCACGATGAAGCCAGCCAGATCGTATTCGCCGTCAGCGTAAAAGCCCGGCATCTGCGCCGTCTCGCCGCCGATCAGCGCGCAGGCATTGGCTTTGCACGCCTCTGCCAGCCCGGTCACTACGCTCTCGGTGACCTCCGGGTCGAGCTTGCCGCTGGCCAAATAATCCAGGAAAAACAACGGCGTGGCGCCCTGCACGGCAATGTCGTTGACGCAGTGGTTGACCAGATCCTGGCCGACCGTCTGATGCAGCCCCATCTCGAATGCAATCTTGAGCTTGGTGCCTACGCCATCGGCCGAGCTGACCAGGATGGGATTTTTCCAACGCTGCATGTCGAGCCGGAAGAGCGCGCCAAAGCCGCCGATGCCGCCCAGGACATTGCGATTAAAGGTCTTCTGCGCCAGGTACTTGATGCGTTCCTTGGCGCGGTCGCCGCTGCTGATGTCGACGCCGGCGTCGGCGTAGGTCACGGACTTGGTCTTGGGTTCGTCAGGCACTGTGCGGTCTTTCTGCGGATGGGATTGTTGGGTGGCAATGTTTGCCGAAAGGTCGATTTTAGCAGGATTTCGATGCTTCGGCTGTGCATTGTGGGAGTTCTCAATCTGCGCAGGCTACAGAAACCGCTCACGCTCCTCGGCCGTAAGCGGGGGGCAGCTCTCAACTCGTCCCCAGATCCGGCTGCGCCAGGGAGCGACAAGCCTGTAGCCGAGGTGGCGGATTGGCCGTGGAATGAGTCGCATCAGGGTGGCGACGGCTGGCCAAGGTTGCGGGAGTTCGAGTAGCATCGCCATCGCCGCATCTGAGCGAACTAGAATGCTCTCTCCCGGGCCGCCGAACTCTCGCACGACAAGAATCGTGCTTGAGGCGGTCTTTTGCCCCGGAAGGCTGTTTCCGTGCCGCGCAATGACTCCGGCCACCATTGGCGAGTCGGAAGCCGCAAACCGCGGCCGGTCACGCCGGTCGCGGCGCACGAACCATCGCACCGTGCCGTTGCAGAAGCCGCAGTGGCCATCGAAGATCACCAGCAACCGGTTGCCGAATTGGAGTCGATCTGCCATGCAACTGCCTGTCGGATGAGAAAATCATCGCCGTGGACGCTGAAATCTGCGGATTGACTTGTCTGGCAAGCAATACTAAGTGATACTAAGTCATATGAGAACCACCAGAGTCGTCTCCATCACCTTGCCGCCCGCCATGTTTGAAGATGCACAGGCTCTCGCACGCCAGGAAAACCGCACCATGAGCGAGCTGATGCGTGAGGCGTTGCGCCGTTACCAGCGCGAACGGGATTGGGGGGTGCTCCGTTCATATGGAACGATCACTGCCGAGGCGAATGACGTGCAGAACGAGGAGGACGTCGTCGGTCTTGTACGCCGTGTCCGGCATGAGTTGGCACGGGAGGAGGCAGCAGAAGCGGCAGCCTCGTCTAAAAGCCATTCATGACCCCGAGAGTGGTTCTTGACACCAATGTGTATGTCTCGGCTCTACGCTACGGTGGTAAGCCAAAACAAGTCGTGGATTACGCGCGAGACGGCATGTTGCAAGTGCTGATCTCGACGCCCTTGAGGCTGGAACTAGAGCGAATTCTGCGCGACAAGTTCAGTTACTCGGCGTCTGAGATTGCAGCAACTGCGTCATTTCTTTGGAGTCGTGCCATGTGGGTGGTACCCCATGACCGGCTTGATCTCTGCCCGGACAAGGCCGACAATCGAGTACTCGAATGCGCTTTGGCAGGTGGCGCGGAATTCATAGTAACCGGCGACCATCATCTGCTTGATCTGCCTTCGATTCAGGGGCTCGCCATTCTCTCTCCCAACGACTTTCTGGCGTGCTTCAATCCCTTCGGCAGAAACGACTGACTGATCGAACTGGACCACGCACGGCCCACTATACTGAACCCACTATGAGTTCCAGGCCTCCAGCAATTGTTCGCACACGTTCGCAGGCTCTCCAGCAGCGCGCTGAGCGCTTCTTTCCCGGCGGGGTCAACTCGCCCGTGCGGGCCTTTCGCGCGGTGGGCGGGGCGCCTCCGTTTGTAGAGAGCGCGCAAGGCGCATGGCTCACTGACGCCGACGGCAACCGGTACATCGACTATTTTGGCTCTTGGGGGCCGATGATCCTTGGCCACGCCTTCCCGCCGGTCGTCGAGGCCATCGAGAGAGCTGCGCGCAACTCGGCGAGCTTTGGCGCATCTACGGCCGCAGAGGCCGATCTGGCTGAACGCGTCATCGCCTGCTTCCCGGCCATCGAGAAACTGCGCTTTGTCAGTTCGGGCACCGAGTCCACCATGTCGGCGATCCGCCTGGCCCGTGCAGCCACGGGACGCAAGATTGTCGTGAAATTTGAAGGCTGCTACCACGGCCACGCCGACGGACTGCTGGTCAAGGCCGGCTCGGGCGTGGCGACCTTCGGAATTCCGGGCTCGGCCGGCGTGCCCGAGGAGACTGCCCGCCTGACTCTGGCCCTGCCTTACAACGATCTGCCCGCCGTCGAAGCCGCCTTTGCCGCGCATCCCGGCCAGATCGCCGCGGTGATCCTGGAGCCCGTAGTCGGCAACGCTGGCTGCATCCCTCCTGCGCCGGGTTATCTAGCCAGCTTGCGCGCCCTCACTGCTCGCGAAGGGGCGTTGCTGATCGCCGACGAAGTGATGACCGGCTTTCGAGTGGCTCTTGGCGGGGCGCTCGAGCTTTATGGAGTGGATGCGGACCTTGTGACGCTCGGAAAGATTGTCGGCGGCGGCCTGCCGGTCGGCGTCTTCGGCGGCAAGCGCGCCCTAATGGACCTGCTCGCACCTCTTGGGCCGGTTTATCAGGCTGGAACGCTCAGCGGCAATCCGCTGGCCATGGCTGCGGGCATCGCTACTTTGAGTTACTTACAGGAACACGCTGGCGAGGTCTATCCTCAGCTTGAAGCCACCGCGAAAGCCGTTGCCGAGGGAGTGGCCGCCGAAGCTGCCAAGGCAGACATTGCGCTCACGCTCAACCGCGTTGGCTCGATGTGGACGTGGTTTTTTACAGCGAATACAGTGACCAACTACGAGCAGGCCGCTAAGTCAGATACAGCCGCCTTCGGACGCTTCCACAATGCGATGCTCAGCCAGGGCGTCTGGCTGCCACCGTCGCAGTTTGAGGCGGCTTTCCTCAGCACGGCCCACGGCGAGGCGGAGGTTGCAACCACTATTGCCGCTTCATGCGAGGCATTCAAAGTAATGGCGTGAAGTCGCGCCCTTTCAAAGCATCGATTGTTGCGAGGTCTTGTCGAAGCAGCGCAAATGCTGGATGCCGCCTTGGGAGGCGGCGTCATTCGATAAAAGATGGCTGTTGCGGGATCTGACCGTAGCGTGTTTCAGAACAGTCTTGAGGCTTCCGGCTACAGCCCTCAGGGGTTAAGTCCCGGTCTTCTTGCAGTTCTTTCGGCGCGGCTAAAGTCGTGCCTTGACACAATAAGATCTCCAGACACTCTTTTACACTCCTAAACGCCGACGCCGTATTCGCTTTCGCCGGCATGAGCATAGAAGTCGTAGGGGGTGCGGCGCTTGAACTTGTAGCGGCTGCGCATCTCGTGGCCTACGAAGATGCCGATTGCGGCCACCGCCATGCCCAGCGAGAGCCAGCCGATTACCCGCAGAGCGCTGAATTCTTTGGTCTCTTCCGCGCATTCTTCGGAGGTGGGGATTGCTTCGGGATTGGTGGACATGGACGTGCCTCCTGCTACGCGACTATGATAGCTCGGTTTTGTCTTGGACATATGATAGCGCAATTTCACATGCTGCGGAAAAAGGCCAAGTGAAGGGCGAAACCCACGAAGTGCATCCCTCAGGGGCTACGGCATTTTTGCAAATTGCGTAGGCCGGACCTTTGTTGGTATCCCACCCATACCGCAGAAAAACGCGGAATGGATGGGGTACGGGGTCTACAGTAATAGCAAAAATGCTCTAAAGCCCAGAGCCTCGACAACTAGTTCGCTACTGCTTCGGAAAATTCGATTGAGTTGGCGGCGGAGGAACCTACACAGGCGGTGGGAGGTGCACCGGTGCTTTGAGAGCAGGTTCCCCCTTTTTCGACTTCGTAGGGACTCACACATCTGGAACTGTCAATCTGACCGACGTATCCCATTTGCCTCAACCACTGCAATTGTTGCCTTTTTCGGCCGAAGTCCACAGACGCAGAACCTACTCCGCCGGATCTTCCGCAGTGAATCCCGAGCAGCAGGGCTTTACCGTGCCGTGGAAGTTCATGAGTTCCACGCGAACCCCGTCAGGGTCGTACAGGTTGAATTGCCCCTTGCCGTCCCTGCCCAGCTTTGTGTGTTCATCGCTGTTGACGCCAACGAGGCGATTGCCGTCCTTGAGGGTCTTGTAGGCCGCGTACACAGAGATCTCGCCGATAGAAACATGATCGAGCACGCCCAGGTCGTGCGCTGAGATCTCCGGCGAGGTGTAGAGCATGTACTCCAGCCAGTCGTGGCTGTCGGGAGTCTGCTGGCTCACCCAGTCAACCTTGCTCTCGTCCCTGCCACCATACCAGTAAGGCCGGAAGCCGAGCAGATCGCGATAAAAGGTGTCTTCGACGGCCCGGTTATGCACCATCATTCCCGTGTGAATGATGTGAGTTCCGATGACGTTGGGAGTGAAAACAGCCTTGGGAAGAGAGGGCGGCTCCACAAACTCCACCTTGTTGCCTTCCGGGTCAACGGTGGTGAACCATTTGCTGCCGTCGGAGCCTTTCTCCACATTGCCTGGCACTTTGTAGGCCTTTGAGGCCAGGAACCTCCGCAGCCCCTCGGCGTTATCGGTGTTGTAGCCGATGTGATCCATCCGATTGATGCCCATGCCTGCCGGCAGTGGCAGCACTTCAATGAACTGAGTCGCGTTGATCATGTAGCGAACGCCTTTGGGATTCTGCGGGTCAGGCATCCTGACCGTGCCGAGAACCTCGCGATAGAAGTGGTCCGTAGCCTCGGCGTTCGATGTGTAGATGGCCAGATGCGAGATGCCTGTAATCTTTGAGCGCTTGATCGGCGGGTTCGGCGACTGCGCGGCAGCGGCAATGGTGAAAGCAACGAGAAGAGCGGTGGCAAAAAACCTGAACTTCATTCTGCACCTCGATATTTGTCGACGAATCGATTTTACGCGGTGCGCAAGCCGGAACCAGCCAGTGCCGCCGTACAATGCTTCCATGAAGCGAATTGCCCTTCCAGCCTCCCTGGCAGCGCTCTCCCTTGCCGCGTGCCTGATCTCTGCCGCGAGCGCCCAAGACACTCTCCCCACCGCTTCGGCTGAAGACCGCGCCTTGGCGCGTGAGATCTTCAAGCAGTTAATCGAGATCAATACGACCGATACGCCCATGGGCAACGTGACCACTGCAACCGCAGCCATGCGTCAGCGCTTCCTTGATGCGGGCTTTCCCGCCGAGGATGTGCATCTGCTTGGCCCCGATCCGCGGAAACAGAATCTCGTCGTCCGCCTCCGCGCCTCTGCTCCTTCCGGCGAAAAGCCCGTCCTCTTTCTCTGCCACATGGACGTGGTGGAGGCGCTGCGTTCCGACTGGCACACCAATCCCTTTGAATTCGTGGAGAAGGACGGCTACGTCTACGGCCGCGGCTCTCAAGACATGAAGGACTCCGACGCCGCGCTGGTAGCCACACTGCTGCGACTGCATAGGGAGGGCTACAAGCCGCGCCGCGACCTGATCCTGGCACTCACCGCCGATGAGGAGGGAGGCAGGTTCAACGGCGCTCAATGGCTCGTCCAGCAGCATCGCGAACTGGTGGACGCTGCCTTCGTCATCAACCCCGACGCGGGCGGCATCGAGTTGGACCATGGCCGCGCCGTCGTGGCCGATGTCGAAGCCACTGAAAAGATCTACTCCGACTTTCAGGTAACGGCGCTGAATCCTGGCGGGCACAGCTCCCGCCCCCGGCCAGACAACGCCATCTACGAGTTGACCTCGGCGCTCGACAAGCTGGCCGCGCACACATTTCCCTTCGAGTTGAACGACGTCACACGAACCTACTTCAAGAACCTCGCCGGCCAGGAGACAGGGCAGACTATGGCAGATATTCGGGCCATCCTGGCCACACCTCCGGATCTGGCGTCAGCCGCCCGTTTGAGCGCCGACCCCAGTTTCAACTCGAACTTCCGCACCACCTGCGTAGCCACGCGACTTGCCGCCGGCCACGCCAACAACGCCCTCGCACAAACCGCGCAGGCCAACGTGAACTGCCGCATCTTTCCCGGCCACTCGCCCGAGGAGATTCGCCAGCAGTTGATTGCCATCTTCGGCGACCCCAAGCTGAGTGTGAAATATGTCTCCGACTCCTATGAAGTCACATACACCGCACCCGAGCGCAAAGCCATGGTCCCGCCTCCGCCCATCCCCGAAGTCTTTGGCCCATTGACTCGGCTCACGCAGACCATCTGGCCGGGCGTACCAGTCACGCCGGTCATGGAAAACGGAGCCAGCGATTCCATCTACTTCGCCCAGGCCGGAATCCCCTGCTACGGCTACTCAGCCATCGCCTTGGAACGCGACGACGAGCGTGCCCACGGCCAGGACGAGCGTCTGCCGATGGATTCCTATTGGAAGTCGCTGGACTTCTTCTACTCCTTTTTGAAGGCCCTCGGCGGGGAGTGAGTCGGATGACTTGGACTCTGATGCCGGTTATTTGGGGGAGTTTTGAGTGCCAGCACTAATGCCAAGTCCAACATCGACCGCATCGAGCAGCACACCCGTGGGATCGGATTCATAATCCCAGAACATCACTCCCCCGAGCCCGTGGTCGACCACATATTTGCACTTGGCGGCAATCGATTCAGAATCATCGTAAGACACGAATACTTTCGACTGCGGGTTGTAAAGATACGGCGCCGAAGCCACAGGATCCCACGAGCGAATAAATCCATTCTTCATCATTGCCTCCGCTCCGCCCCCGGCATCTACACCGCCGGGGATAGCTTTCCCCTGCTGAAACAATCCGTTGTTCGTGCCGGAGACGTCACTCCATGCACGGCTGTAAAACGGCACGCCGAGCACAATCTTCGCGGCCGGAACTCCAGCCTGTTCAAACTCCCTCACCGACCGATCTGCCGAGACCTTCTTTGGGTCGGCGGGATTTGTGAACAGCGGCGCGTGATGTCCGGTAGTCGTGTCGGCTTGGTAGTAGTCGTAGGCCATCAGGTTCACCGTGTCGACATAGTTCTGCACCTTGATCATCTCGGTGTGCGCAAGAAAATCCGGGTTGGCTCCCGCCGCAATGGTGAGATAGAACAGCCGGTGCACCTTCTTTCCCAATTGATTGAGGCTCTCCCGCGTTTCCTTCAGCAGCAGCGTGTAATTCTGCTGATCTTCAGGACGGAAATTGTTCGTGGCTCCGGGCACTCCCGGATACTCCCAGTCGATGTCCAGCCCGTCAACGTTATGCTGGCTCACAAATTCCATCGCGCTGGCGATGAAGACGGTTCGGCTCTCCCGCGTGAGGGCCATGTCGGAAAAACCGCCCGATCCGAGCCACCCGCCCACTGAAACAAGCACAGTGAGGGATGGATTTTGTTTCTTCAATGCAACCAGTTGGGCAAGATTTCTATCGTCGTTGGAGTATGCGCTCGCGACGCGCCCGCTTTGCAGATTGGCGAATGCGTAGTTGATGCGCGTCAACTTTTGCGCGGCAATCTCACCGGGCTGGATTAGGCTGTCTCTCGGAGAGACATAAGCGACGACCACAGGCTTCTGCGCGGCAGCTTCGGCGAAGAATGTGGAACAACAGCAAAGCCACACAATTGGCACGATCCACGGCCTGGATACACGTTCGCTTCTTTGCACCAAACGGACCCCAAACATGCTTTCCTGCAACTTCAACAAGGCAGAACCTCCGCCAACAGACGTGCCCGCAATCGTGCCAAGTCTATCAGTTAGCGTCCGCTGATAAACTGGAAGCACATGATTCTCCCGTTCGTCCGCGAGATCTTCGCGGAGCTGGAGCACTCTTCGGGGTTTGACCGCGTACGAAGGCATCTGAGCCTTGGTGCGGGGCGGAGGCGTGTCTCCGGTCTCACCAATACAGCGCGCTCAATCTATATTCCTCTCTTTGCGCGTGCGGCGCGTCAGCCCGTAATCGTGGTGGTGGCCGACAACAAGGCCGCCGAGGCGCTGGAGCCGATGTTGCGCGCCGGCTGCGAGCTTACCGGCGCTATCGACCCCGCACAGGTGGTGCGCCTGCCGGCTCACGACGTGCTTCCCTTCGAAAACCTCTCTCCTCACCCTGATGTGCAGGAACAGCGGGCGGCAGCCTTGTGGAAGCTGGCCACCGGCGCGGTCTCCATCCTCATTGCGCCGGTTGAATCGGCAGCGCTCAGGCTCTTTGACCGTGACTACTACGCAGGCTTGGCGGTGACACTGAAGCGTAGCGAAGAGGTCGATGTCGAGATCCTCACCGGGCACCTGGCTTCGGTCGGCTACACGCAGATGGATCTGGTGGAGATGCCAGGACAGTTCACCCGGCGCGGCGGGATTCTGGACGTCTACTCTCCCGAGTCGGACCGTCCCGTGCGCATTGAGTTCTTCGGCGACGAGATTGAGACCATCCGCAAATTTGATCCTGAGACGCAGCGCTCGCAGTCGGGCCTCGACGAGACTCAGCTACTTCCACTGACCGAGACGCCAGTAACCGAGCGATTATTGGCAGCCGTGCATGGACGGCTGAACCGCCAACGGGTGGAGTCGGAAGGCTCAGAAGACGAGGAGATGGCTGCCGAGTTAGCCTCTGCCGGGGGGGTCAGTGTCTTTCCGGGGTGGGAGTTTTTCTCCGCCGTGGCTGGAGCGGATAAGTCGTTGCTGACTCTCGTGCCTAAGTGCGCGCTCTTTGTCGAAGAACCGGCGATGGTACGCAACCAGATAGACCGCTGGTGGAACAAGGTCGAGCAGCGCCATGATCGCTCGGCGATGGGTTCGCTGATAACTCCGGAAGATATTTATCTGCGGCCCGACGTATTACAAGCGCAGTTAGACGCGCACATGGGCCTGGACCTCGACCAGTTAGGTGTAGTCGACGTGCTCGACGACGACAACACGCTCGGCGAGATCGAGCTGAATACGCGCCCGACACTCAGGTTTCATGGCTCCATTCCGGCGTTAACCGAGCAACTGCGCACTCTGATGACAGCCGAGACGCGAATTCTGCTTGCCGCTCCGCATCAGGGCGATGTAGAGCGACTCGCGACAGTTCTACGCGAATATCAGATTCCCTATAGGCTAGGCAGCCGCAATCCGCATCCCGGCGAGACGGTGCTCGACGAGGCAAGTTATCTCGCGGGCGACATGCGTGTGCCGGTCATCGTACGCACCCCGATCGCCGCAGGAGTTAGCTTTCTTGACTCGAACCTGATTATCTTCGGCGCCAACGACCTCTCCGACGAAGCGGATGTGGCCGCGCGGCCCGAGCCGAGGCGGTCAAAGACAGCCGCCTTTGTCTCAGACTTCCGCGATCTGGCGGTCGGCGATTATGTCGTGCACGTGGAGCATGGCATCGCGCAATACCAAGGCCTCAAAGAGATCGTGCAAGACGGGCTCTCGGTCGAGTTCATGATCCTGGAGTTTGCCGAGGCTGCCAAGCTATATGTTCCGCTAACTCGGCTCGATCTGATTCAGAAGTACCGCTCGACAGACACCGGACCTGCGCCAGTGCTGAACAGGCTTGGCTCGCAGCAGTGGGCCAAAACTAAAGCGCGAGTCCGCAAGGCCATGCAAGACATGACCGGCGAGTTAGTCAAGTTATACGCCGAGCGGACCACTGCGCAGGGGACGGCCTTTTCGAAAGATAACGAGTTTCAGCGCGAATTTGAAGATTCCTTCGACTACAGCGAGACCGATGACCAGAATTCTGCAATTCGGGCCATCAAGTACGACATGGAATCGACCAGGCCAATGGATCGCCTGCTCTGCGGCGATGTGGGCTACGGCAAGACTGAAGTAGCCATGCGCGCGGCCTTCAAGGCTGTGCAAGATGGCAAGCAGGTGGCCGTGCTGACGCCGACCACGATTTTGAGCTTTCAGCACTTCGAGACATTCAAAAAACGCTTCGCCCAATTCCCTATCAATATAGAGATGATCTCGCGTTTCCGAACGGCGAAGGAACAGAAAGTAATCGTAGAGCGCGTAGAGACAGGCAAGATCGACATTCTCATTGGCACGCATCGGCTGCTCTCCAAGGACATCAAGTTTCAAGATCTCGGTTTGCTGATTGTCGATGAGGAGCAGCGCTTCGGCGTGCGCCACAAAGAGAGGCTCAAGCAGATGCGCAAGGAGATCGATGTGCTGGCCATGAGCGCCACGCCGATTCCGCGCACGCTGCATATGTCGCTGGTTGGCCTACGCGATATGAGCGTGATTGAGACGCCGCCCAAAGACCGCATGGCGATTCAGACCGTCGTGGCCAAATTCGACGAGAAGATCATTCGTTCTGCGGTTGAGGTCGAGTTGGAGCGCGGAGGGCAAGTCTATTTCGTGCACAACCGCGTCGAGTCTATCTACGATATCGCCTCGCGCATTCAGGAGTTGGTGCCCGCTGCGCGCGTTTGCGTCGGTCACGGCCAGATGGGTGAGAGCGAACTTGAAAAGGTTATGCTCGCCTTTATGCATCACGAGTACGATGTGCTGGTGGCCACCACGATCATCGAGAATGGGCTCGATATTCCACTGGCGAATACCATGCTCATTAACCGCGCAGACCGGCATGGGCTGAGCGAGTTATACCAATTGCGCGGCCGTGTGGGCCGTTCAAATCGCCGAGCCTATGCGTACTTGCTTATTCCGCCGGAGCAGGAACTGTCGGAGATTGCGCGTAGACGCCTGGCGGCTCTTAAGGAATTCAGCGACCTCGGCGCGGGCTTCAAGATTGCGGCATTGGATCTTGAGTTGCGCGGCGCGGGAAACATGCTGGGCGGCGAACAAAGCGGGCACATCGAAGCTGTCGGATTCGAGTTATATACTTCGATGCTTGAGGCCGCGGTCAAGGAGATGAAGGGCGAGTCGAGCGAAGAGCGCCCGGCCACGCAGCTCAATCTGGGCATCGCCTTGCGCATCGACGAGAGTTATGTCCCCGAGGAAAATCAAAGGTTGCGGCTCTACAAAAAGATTGCTGGTGCAGCCAGCGAGAAAGCTGTCGCTGAGGTTCGAGCAGAGATGGAGGACCGCTACGGTGCGCCGCCCGATGCAACAGTTTACCTGCTTGAGGCCTCACTCATCAGACTCGAATGCGAACGAATCGGCGTCGCGCAGGTTGATCGCAAGCGCGCCGAGTTGCACATTCGCTTTACCGAGAATGCGACCGTCGATCCGCAACAACTGATGAGGCTGGTAGCGCGCAATGCGAAGCGCGGCGCGCAGTTCACACCGCAGGGTCTGTTGAAGTATCCTTTGGCTGCTACGCGTTCCGACGAGATTCTGCTGGAGATTCATGAACTGATTGCCAACCTTGCGCCAGTCCCGGTGAGCGCATAGGAAGCACAAGTCGATCATTGGAGACAAAATGAAGACGTTCGTTGCTAAGTTTGCGATAGGAGTTCTTATGGTTTCCGCGACAGCTTCCACTGCTCAGAAAGAGAACTGGAAACAGCAGTTCGAGAAAGTCTCTGACGAATACTTCGACCAGGTGTATTTTCACTATGCGCCTACGCAGGGAACGCTGGCTGGCTATCACCAGTACGACGGGCAGTTGGAGGATTACTCCCGCAAGAACATTGACGCCGAGATTGCGGCGTTGAAGGTCTTCCAACAGCGCGTTGAAGCCATTCATCCCGATGCGTCACCCGAGGATTTTGTTCCTCGAAGCGACCGCGAGATGGTGCTGTCGAATATCCACTCGCAGTTGCTGACACTGGAGACGATTCGCCCGTGGGAAAAGAACGCGGACAACTACTCGAGCACCTGCGCAAATGGGGCCTTCACGATCATAGAGCGCAAATTCGCTTCGCCGGATGAGCGCTTGCGCTCTCTGGTCGGGCGCGAAAAGCAGATGCCAGCACTGCTGAACAATGCGCGCTTGAACCTGAAGAATCCGCCGCGCATCTATACCGAGATTGCCATCGAGCAATTGCCCGACATTACCGCTTTTTTTGAGAACGATGTGCCTCTTGCCTTTGCCGACGCTCAGGATGCAGCCCTGAAGTCCGAGTTCGCGCAGACTAATGCAACTGTGATTGCCGCACTCAAGAGTTATCTCGACTGGCTTAAGTCGGATCTGCTTCCTAACTCCAAGGGAGACTTCCGCATTGGTGCCGATACCTTCTCGAAAAAGCTCCAATACGACGAGATGGTAGATCTGCCATTGAATAAGTTGCTCGACATAGGATGGGTCGATCTACGCAAGAACCAGGCGCACTTCAAAGAAGTTGCAAAGGAACTTGAACCAGAAAAGACGCCGTCCGCAGTACTTGAGGAGTTAGGCGAGAACCATCCTGCCCCCGATCACCTTCTGGATGCCTTCCGCGCTACCTTTGAAGGGTTGGTCGGTTTCATCCGCTCCCATCAGATTGTCACCATCCCGTCGGACGTTCGGCCTATCGTCGAAGAGACGCCGCCATTCATGCGCGCAACGACTTTTGCATCGATGGATACTCCGGGGCCGTTCGAGACTCATGCGACCGAGGCCTACTTCAATGTAACCCTGCCCGATCCCAAGATGAAGCCCGAGGAGGTTGAGGGATACATGCATTCGTTCAATGTTGGCACGGTAATTTCGACGGCCGTGCATGAGGCATATCCGGGCCACTATATCCAATTCCTCTGGTTGCCGCAGGCGCCGAGCCGGGTGCGCAAACTGCTGGGCGCGAATACCGATGTCGAAGGCTGGGCACATTATTGCGAGCAGATGATGCTCGACGAAGGCTATGGAAAGCCCGGCGACGGAGCGAAGGACGAGCGCGAATCGAAGTTCCTGCGCCTGGGCCAACTGCAGGATGCCCTGCTGCGCAACGCTCGCTTCATTGTTGGCATCCAAATGCACACAGGCAAGATGAGTTTCGATGAGGCGGTTGACTTCTTTCAGAAGGAAGGCTACCAGTCAAAGGAGACGGCCACGGTGGAAGCCAAGCGCGGAACCAGCGATCCAACTTACCTTTATTACACACTGGGCAAGTTACAGATCATGAAACTGCGCGAGGACCTGAAAAAGAAGCAAGGCGCGGCCTTTTCTCTGAAGGAATTTCACGATAACTTTTTGCGGCAGGGATTTCCGCCGATCAAGATTGTTCGCCGTGCGATGCTGGGAGACGATTCGCCTGTGCTGTGAGCAAAATGAACCTGTGGTAACTGCAAGATCGAAGTAAAGAAGAGGAAGAAGCAATGAGCAAACGAGTGCGGAAAGCGGTATTTCCGGCAGGTGGTCTGGGTACGCGGTTCTTACCGGCCACAAAAGTCATTCCCAAGGAAATGCTGGCGCTTGTCGACAAGCCCATCATCCAGTATGGCGTTGAGGAAGCGATTGCTTCGGGGATCGAACATATCATCATCGTGACCGGTCGCGGCAAGGGCACGATCGAGGATCACTTCGATCATAGTTTCGAGTTGGATGCAATGTTGAAGAGTCGCGGCAAGCATGAGTTGCTGGCCGTGTCTCAAGGCGTCTCGTCGCTGGCGCGGATCAGTTATGTCCGGCAAAAGGAGCCGCGCGGGTTGGGCCACGCAGTGCTGTGCGCCAAGGATCTGGTGGGCGATGAACCCTTTGCCGTCATCCTGCCCGACGATGTGATCGAAGCCGAGGTGCCATGCCTCAAACAATTGATTGAAGTCTTCAACGAAAAAGGCGGCTCGGTGCTGGCGACCCAAACAGTGGAGGGGCCTGGAATCAGTGCCTACGGCGTGCTCGCCGGATCGCAGGATCCAGTCAACAAACGGATTTGCAACTGCACCGGCATGGTGGAGAAGCCGAAATTCGCCGATGCACCTTCGAAGCAGGCTATTGTAGGCCGCTACGTGCTCACGCCGCGTATCTTCGAGTTACTAGAGACGACTGCTCCTGGAGCCGGGGGCGAGATTCAGCTCACCGACGGTCTCAGAACTCTGCTGAATGAGGAAAAGATCTTCGGCTACACCTTTGAGGGCAAGCGCTACGACGCCGGCGACAAGCTAGGCATGTTGGAAGCAACTGTTGAATTTGCGCTGAAAAGGCCTGAGTTTGGAGAGAAGTTCCGGGCGTATTTGCAAGGTCTTGAGCTGTAACTGAAAGACAAATTAGACGATGAATCCAAATCCGTCTTTCATCGCGTCATTCATCTCCTGCATCCTTTTGGGAGTTACATTGCCCTGGGCCGTAAATTCCTCGCCAAAGCAAGGGTAGGTATCCATCTCCTTCTTCCTCTTTTCCAGGAATTGATCGAGTGAGCAAATCACTTTGGCCGGATTACCCGCAGCTACATGGGCTGGAGGAATGTCGTGAGCGACCACGCTGCCGGCGCCAACGATGACATCATCGCCGATGGATACGCCAGGCAGCAGGATGGAGCCTGCGCCGATGAATACCCGGTTGCCGATCGAAACCTTGCCGAGCTTCGTGTAATTCAAAAACCTCTTGGTGGATGCGTCGTGAGCCAAAATGCACACACGAGGCGCAAGAGTCACATCGTCTCCGATCTTGATGTGGCAGCCATGCGAATAGTCGATGATCACACCGTTTTGGATGGCAACGCGCTCTCCGACTACGACGCCTCTTTTCCTGAGAGCATCGATGGGATCTTCAAACCGCTGCTTCACTTTTCGCAATATGCCGGTGAATATCATCTTGCAAATCCTCTCAGTGCTTCCACTTGATATTGCAGCCTATCGAGGGCCGCTGATCAGTCAGCGGAGGCTTGCCGGCAAGCGCTGTGTCGATGGCGGAGCGCAGATCTTCGCCGGTAACGGGGATGCCGTTGCCAGGGCGGCTTCTGTCAAACTGGCCGCGATAGACCAGCCGGAGATCGGCGTCGAAGAGAAAGGAGTCCGGTGGGCAGGCGGCTTTATAGGCATGAGCCACGGCCTGCGTCTCAACATATAAGTAAGGAAAGACGAAACCGTGAGTCGCGGCCTGTTGCTTGAGCCCGGCGGGGCTGTCGTCGGAATGAGTGGTCACATCGTTGCTACTTATGGCGACAATGCTCACCGGTTCGCCTTCATATTCCTTGCCCAGCGTGGCCAAACCTTTTTCGACGTGCTTGACATAAGGGCAATGAGCGCAGATGAACATGACCAGCAGCGTCTTCGATCCGCGGAAGTCATCGCGGCGGACGGTTTTGCCGGTAACAACGTCGATGAGTGCAAAGTCGGGGGCTGTTGTGCCCAGTTCCAGCATGGTGGATTCAGTAAGCGCCATTGTTCTTCCTCCTGTCTTCGCTTGTCTGTTGGATACTAAGGATCGTTGTACACGGAAGCATGAATTACCAATTAATTACCTGCAAGGTTTTGAAAATAAAAAAGAGGGGGGTGGGGGTACTCTTCCGTTTTGGCCCAGCCAGAGTATTCTCCATTCGCCGTCCGACTTCTTTGTTTCGGCCATGGTTCTTTGTTTGCCATTCTGCTACCTCTGATCAATTCCATTGTGCACCGCCGAAGGGTATTCCTATGCAAAAACTTATTGGAAGTGCGAACCTCACTTCTTGCGCCGGTATTCCAAGCAAGGCAATCAGCTAGGGAAGCTCCGAACGAGTTGTGTTAACAATCCATCATTCCCTCAGGGGCTGAAGCCCATCATTTGTTTAGTTGCGTTTGCGGCACGACTGAAGTCGTGCCTTGACACTTCTTGTGGCCCGCAGAAGAGCATTTCCTCAGCCAGTAAAGTCATACCTTTCAAGACATCGACTGATTCGGAAACTCCGAGGCGTTGTGCACCTCACCCTTGGATCAAAACAGTGGCGCCTGTCTTCCCGGCATGGTCAGGCCGAAGTGCTCATAGGCCAGGCGCGTGGCCACGCGTCCGCGCGGGGTGCGGTCTAGAAATCCGATCTGGATGAGGAAGGGTTCGTAGACCTCTTCCAGAGCGTCCTGCTCCTCAGCCAGAGTTGCAGCCAGTGTGCTCAACCCCACGGGTCCGCCGTCGTATTTCTGAATAATGGCCAGCAGCAGCCGGCGGTCGATTTCGTCGAAGCCGTGGGCGTCCACCTCGAGCATGGTGAGAGCGGCGTTGGCCGTGGGCCGATCGATATTTCCAGAGCCGCGCACCTGGGCAAAGTCGCGCACGCGGCGCAGCAGCCTGTTCGCTATTCTCGGAGTTCCGCGAGAGCGCAGAGCGATTTCGGCCGCGCCGTCCTCGTCGATGGGAATCTGCATCACCTCGGCGGAGCGCGTGACGATAAAGCGCAGCTCCTCCTCGGTGTAGAACTCCAGGCGCAGCAGGATGCCGAAGCGAGAGCGCAGGGGTGAAGAGAGCAGGCCTGGCCTTGTTGTAGCTCCGATAAAAGTAAAGGGCCGGATCTCCATTACATGCGTGCGTGCCGCCGGGCCCTGACCAATGATAATGTCCAACTTGTAGTCCTCAAGCGCGGTGTAGAGCTTCTCTTCGAGCACCGGCTGCATACGGTGGATCTCGTCGAGAAAGAGCACCTGGCGCTCGCGCAGGTTGGTGAGGATGGCCGTTAAGTCGCCTTGAATCTGGAGGGCCGGGCCGGAGGTCTGCTGGAAGCCGACGTCCAGTTCATTGGCAATGATCGTTGCCAGCGTAGTCTTGCCCAGCCCCGGAGGGCCGTAAAGCAGGACGTGATCCAGCGCCTCGCCGCGCGATTTTGCGGCCTCCAGGGCGATGGCGAGCTGTTCCTTGGCCTTCGATTGGCCGATAAATTCACCAAGCCAGCGGGGACGCAGCTTGAGCTCAAAGCCCTGCTCTTCGTCGGCGCGCGAGGCGCTAACCAGCCGTTCCGGGGTGTTGTCGCGCGCGATGGCCATGCTCACCAGAAGTGTAGCTGTTGCAGGTCAAAGGGAGCAAAGTGCGCAAAATCAAAGTGTGGCTGCCACAGGATCGCTCTGAAGCCGTGGATCAGAGCCGCATCGAGACTCGGCTGAGCTAAGTGTCTGAGGCCAACCGTGAATGCGTATTGACTGTTTTGATTCCGCATAAACAGGGACGCATTTGTTGGTTCGGTGATGAATAATAGGTGTAGAATCGTCGGAAAAGGTTAGGAGCCCATTATGTTTGATCGTTTGCGCCTCGGCGTGCTTTTACTCGCTTGCGTCGCCGTGTCAATTTCCGGTTGCAGTAACGCCTCATCGGGGCTGGACTCCATTCAGGTGACACCATCGACCAATGCAATGGTGCAAGGCGGCCCCACCTTGCAGTTAACGGCTACAGGTACATTCGGCAATGCAAAGCATCTAACGACGGCGTCTGTAACCAGCGGAGTGGTATGGAGTTCGTCCTCCAGCGGCATTGCGCAGGTCGACCCATCCACCGGCGTGGTGAGTGCCGGGGGCGCCGGTACAGCGACAATTACCGCGACCGCCCAAGGATTCGCGGGTCCGGTCTCCAGCAGCGCAACCGTTACGGTTACAGCCCCCGCTTCGGGACCTGGTGGCAGCGGTCCGGTGTCCTCGGAGGGGCTGATTTCGCTCACCATCGTTCCTAGTGCCATTACAGTCGGCGATTTGCAGGATACCGGGAATTTTGTGGCCATCGGGACCTACGCGGTAGCCCCAGTGGTACGCGATGTGACAAATTCGGTTGTCTGGTCATCTTCCTTCCCCCAATATTTCCCCGTGACTTCCAATACGGGTGGAAATGCTGGGGCTACCGCCGGGATTGTCACCGCATATGGGAGTGGAGTCAATGCCCAGATTACGGCTGAAGTGACGGATCCGGTTACCCAATCGATACAGTACGCCACGGCGACGTTCTCATGCCCGTATGTTGCCCCCTGTCCCTGCACCTTGGCGTACGGGGGTTGCGCCGTTGACGTCCCGTCGTGTCCCAATGGTCCCGTCGCAGGTTCCTGCTTCCCCGGCTCTGAGCCGATCAACCCGCTGCTATCGTCCGTGACCGTCTATAACGAAGGCTTGAACAACACCACTTGGCTGGTGACGGCTCCTTCCGCCACTGGAACGCCGAACGTGATCAACTGCGGCCCCGGTGCCGGCAAAGGGAACTCCGTTTGCACAGCGTACTATCCCGTCAACGTGCCGTTCACCTTGACTGCGCCGGCCGGAACGGGAAACTTCGGCGGGTGGTCCCACAACTGCACGCCAAACCCGAACCCTCCAACCGCAGCCGGGCCCAATACTTGCACCTTAACGCCGACGACCTCAAGCGAAACCGTTGGAGCGATCTTCAACTAGAATTCGACTGCAATCAAATTCAGAAAGGCCGCCCTTCGAGGCGGCTTTTCTGATTGGAGCGAAGGCATCCCCGACACGGCGTTTCACTCTTCGCACAGACGCAAGGATATGAAAAGGCTTCGGCTGACAAGGGGGCAGCCGTTTAGACTGGTAGGGTTCTCTTGAGTTCAATGACCCACCGGTTTGCCCGTCTCCGCCGTTTTCGCTTCAACCTGCCGCAACGCATCGCGGCGGGGTTTCTATTTGTGTTTCTGCTTCAGGGACTGTGGCTGACCAGCCGTCAAACGCTCACGGATCGCGATTACCAATATGCGCGCTGCGGACGCGAGATGTGGGAACGGCCCTCGCAGTTGGCCGGCTACTTTACCAGTTGCGGCAACATTCACGACGGCATCCTTGCCTACCGGATGGCCGGGCTGCCGCTCACCCTCAACCTGCTCGCCGAGCGGGGTTTGGACCACTTTCGCAAACCCGAAGACAGAGTCGTGCTGGTGGGAGCCGGGCTTTCGGCCCCGAGTCTGAGTACGTGGGAGTTGCGCCATCAGCTTACCCATACCTTGATTCTGTTGCGACTGCCGTTTCTGGCGGCGGGGTGCCTCTTGGGCGCGGGCTTGTGGTGGGTGACGAGGCGGCTCTATGGCAACTGGGGAGGCTATACAGCCCTTGCGCTCTACTGCTTTTCTCCCGCTGTATTGAGGGCTTGCGTTGCACCGAACCCCGAGTTGCTGGCCGCGCTGGGGGTCTACGGCGGCGCTTATACGTGCATCGGAGTGGCTCATGCCATGCAAGGGCCGGTCGCCAAGTGGCGTCCGCGCATCGTACTGCTGACGGCTGCCTTTGGCCTTGCGGCAGCCTCGCACATTGCCGCGCTGTTTGTGGTGACACTGCTTGGCCTGGCGGCCATGTTGTGGGTGGCTGAGGGACGCCGCTCTCAGGTGCTGCCCGTTGTGCTGGCGGCCGTGGCAGGGGCGTTTGTGCTGGTCTTTGCCTGCTATGGCCTCTCGGCGGACGCCTTCAGCTACCTCTTCCGCTCAGCCGCGGGCCTACTATGGTTCTCCTTCGACCCGGCCCGGCGGTTCTTTTCCACGTTGGGCAATGCCGGCATCACACTGGCTTCTGCTGGTGCGCTGGCGATTTACCTGAGCCTGCGCCGGTCGCGCTACTTCGGGAATTCTGTTCCTCTGATCTGCGCTATGGTTCTGATTCCACTCGTTATGACGGGCGCCCCCGGAGCGCCGTGGCTGTGGGCGCTTCCGTTCCTGCTCACGTTCATTGGCGGGGTCTTCGCCGACGCATATGAGAGCCAGTATGGCCGCCTGGCGAAGTGCGCTGCCGGAGCCATCCTGCTGCTGCAAGCCGTCTTCTGCGTGCTGAGCCTGCCGGGATTGCTGTAGCACGCAAGTGGCAAGACCGATTTGCTAACCTGATCGGAGCGAAAACCGCGATGCGCGACTCGCAGCATGAGAAGCTCTTTAATGCATGATGAAACATGACGATAAACCAAACTAAAATAAGGACTTATTTATTAGTATTCGCCTTGCCAAAACCCCTTTCAAGCGGGTAAAATAGAGGCACAGCCCGCGGAATTCGGCCCCTGCTTCTCCGGCCCTTTTCTGCCGCCTCTTTGGCGGGCCTGAAACGACCTCTATGGCAGACGATCAGAATCCACTTCTCCCTCTCGAAGGCGGGACACCGCCCAATAGCGGCACCAACTTTCTCCCCATGAACATTGAAGAGGAGATGCGCCGCTCCTATCTCGCTTATTCGATGTCGGTAATCATCGGGCGCGCACTGCCCGATGTGCGCGACGGCCTCAAGCCCGTGCACCGCCGCATTCTCACGGCCATGGACCGCGAGGGTCTGCAGCACAACAAGAGATACTCCAAGTGCGCCGGCGTCGTTGGCGAGTGTTTGAAGAAGTACCACCCGCACGGCGACTCCTCGGTCTATGACGCATTGGTGCGCATGGCGCAGCCGTGGTCGCTGCGCTATCCGCTCATCGACGGGCAGGGCAACTTCGGCTCGGTCGATGGCGACCCTCCTGCGGCTTATCGTTACACCGAGTGCCGCATGGAGCGCATCGCAGAAGAGATGATGGCCGACATCGAGATGGAGACCGTCGACATGATGCCCAACTTCGATGAGACCATCGAAGAGCCGACGGTGCTGCCCACTCGTATTCCCACCCTGATCGTCAATGGCTCCAACGGCATCGCCGTCGGCATGGCCACCAATATTCCGCCTCACAATCTCACTGAAGTTGTGAATGCGGCCATCGCGCTGGTCAAGGACCCAAGCGCCGGCCTGGCCGAAGTCTTGAAGCACGTGCAGGGTCCGGACTTCCCCACCGGTGGCTTCCTCTACGGCAAGTCCGGCATTCCCCAGGCTTACAAGACAGGCCGCGGCCGCTTCATGATGCGCGCCAGGATAGCCACGGAAAATCTCACCAAGGAAAGACAAGCTATCATCGTTACCGAGATCCCTTACCAGGTGAATAAATCCAAGCTCATCGAGCGCATCGCCGAGCTGGTCAACGACAAGATCGTCGACGACATCGGCGATGTGCGCGACGAGAGCGACCGCGACGGCATGAGGATCGTCATCGAACTCAAGCGCGGCGCGCAGCCTGAGATCGTGCTCAACCAGCTCTACAAGCATACCCAGATGCAAGAGAGCTTCTCGATGATTTTTCTCGCGGTGGTCAATGGACAGCCGCGCGAGCTGGGACTCGATCAGGCTATTCGCTGCTTCATCGATCACCGCGTTGATGTCGTCCAGCGGCGCACCGTCTTTCTTTTGCGCAAGGCCCGTGAGCGCGAACACCAGTTCGAAGGCTACAAGATCGCCATCGACAACCTCGACACAGTCATCCGCATCATTCGCGGATCGGGTTCGCGCGTCGAGGCTCGTGAAAATCTCTATGCCTGGGGCAAAGGCAAAGACATCGTTATCAACCTCGGCCGTGAGCGGCTGCCCCACGAGGAAAAAGGCCTGACGCTTCGGCAAGTCGATGCCATCCTCGAACTCCAGCTCTACCGCCTAACGCAGTTCTCGGTCGATGAAATCCTCAAAGAGTTGGCCGAGATCCGCCAGAAGATCGCCGAATACGAAGAGATCCTTGGCAGCGAAACAAAGCTGCGCGCGGTTATCGTCAAGGAACTCGAAGAGGTTCGCGACAAGTATGGTGACGCGCGCCGCACGGTGATTATCGATGAGTCCGCCGAACTGCAACTCGAAGACCTGATCGCCGACGAGCAGGTTGCGGTAACCGTAAGCCATCAGGGCTACCTCAAGCGCACGCCGATCTCCATCTATCGCCAGCAGCGCCGTGGCGGCACCGGTCGCATGGGCATGAAGACGCGTGAAGAGGATTTTGTCGCGCAGTTGATCGTCGACTCGACGCACGCCTTCCTCTTGTGCTTCACCAACACTGGCCGCGTTTACTGGCTCAAGGTCTATGAGATTCCCGACGTGGGCGCAGCAGGCAAGGGCAAGTCGATGCAGAGCCTGCTCGATCTGCAGCCCGGAGAAAATGTCCGAGCCATCCTGCCCGTGCGCGACCTTCAAGAAGAGGGCAAGTTCATCTTCTTTGCCACGCAACAAGGCACGGTAAAAAAGACGCCGCTCAAGGACTTCTCCAATGTCATGGCTCGCGGCATCATCGCTATCGGCATCGACAAAGACGATGAGTTGGTATCCGCCGGCCTGACTGACGGCAAGCAGACCATCTTTCTTGCTACGCGCGACGGCATGGCCATTCGTTTCGACGAAAAGTACGACCCTGATCGGAGCGGTATTGGTCTGCGGCCCATGGGCCGCAACGCCGCCGGAAACCGCGGCATCTCGCTCAAGAAGGGCGATTATGTAATCGGCGCAGCCATCACCAGCTCCGACGCGATCCGGGAAACCGAGCGCGACGAGTGTGCCGCGCGCCTTGGACTGACCGAGCAACTCAGCGAACTGCGCAAGGACTGCGCGGAGGCCGAGCAAGCTCTGACGAGGTTCAGGGAAGATTATCGCAATAAGCTGGTCGATTCCGCAGCGGTCAATTTGGCAGAGCGAGTGAAAGAAGACTCCTACAAGGCTGTCAAGCGTTTCGATGAAAAGCTTGGTGTGACCCAGCAGCTCATCCTTACCGTGACTGAAAACGGTTTTGGCAAGCGAACGGATGTGGACGAATATCGCCTGACGGCGCGGGGCGCCCAGGGCGTGACCAATCTGAAAGCCACACCGAAGGTCGGCAAGACGGCGTCAATTCTTCTGGTCAACGAGAGCAGTGAACTGATGGTCATCAGCCAATTCGGCAAGATCATCCGCATCGACACCAAGACCATCCGCGCCGCCGGCCGCGCCACGCAGGGCGTCCGCCTGCTCAACCTCGAGCCCGAGGACAAGGTAGCCGCAGCAGTCATCATCCCGCCCGATGAGTTGAACGGCAAAGACGAGGAGCCGACGCTGTTGCAGTGATGTTCACTCTCAAACCCCAGGTCTCGATGCCAAGGCCTGGGATTCGAGCCCAATCGGAGGGTATGTGAGCCGTGGCTACTGACAAGACAATCCGGCGCGTGACCGATTCCCAGGAGCAGCAACAGGAGGCATATCGCTATTGGCAAAGCCTGCCTGTGGGAGACCGGTTATCTGCGGTATGGGATGCCAGTGAAGCCGCTTACGCATTTGCCGCCGCTTTCAAGGGAGCACCGCTCCATGATGACCGAGGATCTAAAAGAGCTATTACGCGCGTTCAACGCACACGCGGTTAAGTACCTCGTTGTTGGGGGCTATGCTTACGGCGTCCATGCAGAACCGCGCGCCACAAAGGACCTGGACCTCTTTATCCGCTCCGATGAGGAGAATAGCAAAGCCGTCTTTCGCGCGCTCGCCCAGTATGGTGCGCCTCTCGATGGCTTGACACCGGCCGATTTCACCGATGGCACAGTCTTTCAGATCGGCCAACCGCCCGCGCGGATTGACATTCTGCAGAAGATCGACGGCATCAGCTTCGACGAGGCGTGGGAAAACCGTATCGAAGGCATCGTCGATGGAAATACTACGACCGTAGTGATTTCCAAAGGCGATCTCATCCGCAACAAACTCGCAAGTGGAAGAGAGCAGGACCTGCTCGACGTTAAGAAGCTTCGAGACCTGAACTCGGCCTTATAGACGTGTACCTCTTGGGTCGGGTTCCCCTCAAGATAACCAGAATGATTGTTGTCCTATCTTTCGCGTGTCTCGTGAAGGGTGGATAACCACAAACTCAACAAGCTAGAGACTCCACTGGCATGAGCGAGGACGTTCTAAACTATACTTACAATGCCAACGCTCAGAATCGAGACCGTGGGAGCCAACCCGTGTCCGAGTTCCTGGGAGTAACTGCTGAGGCATGGCAGGATCTTCGCATCCAATGGAGGAATCAATGATTTTACAGCGCAACCTGCTCTCAAAAAAAGCGATCACATTCGCGGTAATCACTTCTTTATCTTTTGCAGGACATAGCAGCATCGTTGCGCAGGCTCCGCCAGCGGGTCAGGCGTCACAGGCCAGGATGGTGAGCGATCTTCATGTCTCCGGCGCTTACCTTAACCCGAAGTCTAAATCGACCGTCGTAACGCTGCTCAACACCGGCAAGAAAGCGGTGATTTCCTACGCACTGAGGATCACTGTTGCGAGCGGCGGTAAAGTCTTAGGAGATATGTCCCACAGCCTGGACCTAACGGACGTAGTTTTAGATAATTCCGACTTCTCTGAGAACGATGATCATACTTGGACCGGTGCAATCAAGCCCGGTGAAGTGTACAGTGATATCCAATCTCTGCCAGCATCCTATTCCGGCGCAGCCTCACCGAACATTCCCTTTTATGTCAACGCCAAGCTGATGGGGGTTGTTTGGTCGGATGGGCGCATCGAATCTGTGGACTCTGCCTGGAACACGATCTTGAAAAGGTCCCTCGATGCGAATCGCTTAAGGGCAGGTACAGAAGAAAGGATTCTTGCAATCCTCGACACTCACAAAGACGATGCCGACATACAAAAGAGACTCTCAGGCATCTCAAGCGACATATTGGCTCTCAAGCCTACACCGGCCACTCCGACTGATGCGCTCGCTGTGATCGACGGGACGGAAGCGTTTGAGATTAATGTTGCCGGAAGAGACGTCGCCAGTTTCCAGATTGCGACCGATCCAGCCGGAGCCTTTGAATCCTACAAGGCATATTACCGCGATCATCATAACCGCAGGCTAGCAGTGCTCCGGCGCCAAGGGGCACTGCCTCTCCCTTAAATGAATGCCGGGAATCCCAGGTCTGGATTTTCGGGCGGATGGCGGCATCGATTCCATTTCAAGTAGATTTCGCACCGTCCCTACGGGACGGGAGCTTCTAAGGAACTCTGACCCAGGACTGCGCTGCGCTTGTCCTGGGCTATTATCCGTTCTCCCTCCGGGAGAAAATGCGTCCGCTGGTTCATCTATCGCGGGTAGCCGAAAGCAGGTGGGAGACTAGAGCCAAACCAAGGGTCACCGGCCCAGCGCGAGCGACGGATCGCCGGAGAGAGAATGATTGGCGAACTCTCCAGATTGATAGCGCGGCCATGCAGCGGCTGCGATCATC